>Ga0209211_10005565_pt1 | contig 18734 bp, 21 predicted proteins | sample RifGroA2_FD_183992 | JGI IMG/M metagenome (GOLD analysis project Ga0209211, IMG submission 183992) | Groundwater microbial communities from Rifle, Colorado, USA - Groundwater A2 (SPAdes) (version 2) | ecosystem: Environmental > Aquatic > Deep subsurface > Groundwater | place: Rifle, Colorado... | reverse complement strand
GCCCTCGTTAAAGAATGAACGACGCTTCCAAGACCGCCCGCTTGAGCGAAAGGCGCCGCCTCCGAAGCGACAAAAAGAACTTTTAATTTGTTTCCTTTTTTAAACATACGTTTAATTATAAGATTTTTCCGATAAATTGTCATCTGCTTGCCCCTGTCCATAACATATGGCAATGTCCAAGCGGAATTGCGACTAAATTAAACAAAAATCCCGTTAAAACGGGATTTTTGTTTTGGGAGAATAAAATTCTCCGCTTACTCCTGGAATCGCTTCTGATGTTTATTCTTTACCTGACCTGTCTGTCTATAAATACATCCTTTCAAGATATTATATCCCTAAAAACGACTTGAATAAAAAAGAGATGACCGGTAGGAGAATAGACGAAAAAGAGAAGAGGAAAAAGATAAGAATGAAGAAGCCGTATTTTTCTAGAAAAATTTGGGCGTTAGTCCATTTATAAGGAAGGAAAGAAAAAAGAACTTTGGAGCCGTCCAAAGGCGGAATGGGGATAAGGTTGAAGATGCCAAGGAAAACATTTATCCAGACAACCATAGAGGAAAAGTAAAAAAGAGCCGGAGCGTAGCCTGCCCCGAATATCGCCGCGCCGTTTACCGCGGCCAAACCTATTTCCGTTTTTACCGTTTGGTCAAGCGGGAGAAACAATGAGACCAAGCCGAAAACTCCGGCAATTAAAAAATTGGACAATGGCCCGGAAACAGCCACCAAGCCCGGTCCCCATTTTTGATTTTTAAGATTATAAGGATTGTAAGGCACGGGCTTGGCCCAGCCGAAAACAAAGGATGATTTCAACAGCACCAGCATCAGCGGCACAATAAAAGACCCCGTCAGATCAAGATGTTTGAAGGGGTTCATAGAGAGCCTTCCCGCCCTCTTGGCCGTCGGGTCGCCCAGAAGATAAGCGATGTAGCCGTGAGAAACCTCGTGAATGACGACGGAAAGAATTAGTATGGCGATAAGGAAAATAAAATTTATACCTTGCATGTGGCGATTTCTTATGTTAGCATAAAAATCAATTTATATGAAGACTTGCCCAACCTGCGGAAAAGGAACGAATATGTCCGCCAAGAGAAACCTTTTGCGGGGAAAATACAATCCGACATCAAAAACCAGACGCTACCCCAATTTGCAATGGGCGACTTTCCTTAGCGGTGAGAGACTTAAGATCTGCGCTTCCTGCATAAAGAAAGGCCATCACATCCAGCCCTCTTTCGCCCAAAAACTTTTAAAGAAAAAAGGTATCCACTTGGAACAATTTTTCTCAAAAGGCAAAAAGAAAAGCATCGGCCGAGGCGAGTAAAAAGGGGAGGAGATTTATTAAATCTATCAGGACCGAACAATGAACACGCAGTGTAAATTTTGCAATAAAGTTTTTCCTCCTAGATACAAAAATCAAATTTACTGTTCCGTTTTGTGCTCAAATAGGTTTAATTTAAACAACAAAAGGCCAGCGATTATTCCACGAAAACAAAGTAAAGAACTTGCTGAATTGTTTGGGATTCTTTTGGGAGATGGTAGTGTTACAAAATACTATGTTAAAATTTACCTAAACAGAATAGCCGATAAAAAATACTACCCTTATATTATAAAATTAAGCAGAAAACTTTTTCCTAACATTCCTGTAACTCACAAACACAGGATACAAAAAGGCACCACAGAAATTCAAATATCTTCAAAAGATGTCTGCGACTATTTAAAAAGTGTTGATTTTGATCCTAAAATCAGATATGTTCCTTTTTGGATAATAAAAAACATAAACTTTATAAAGGCAACAATAAGGGGGCTTATCGACACGGAGGGGTCGGTAGGAATAAAATATTTCAAAGGCAAAAAAAGCAATCGGATGTATAAACAACTTACATTTACAAACAAAAATAAATTTATTTTGCAGTTTATGGAGAAATCGTTGGAAAAACTTGGATATAGGCCGACAAAAAGTTCAAATAAAAATATTTACATCAGCAACAGAAAAGACACAACTAAATATCTTGATGAAATAGGAAGCAATAATCCAAAAATAATAAGAAAGATTGAAACAAAAAAAGTAAAAGGGTTTTCATATGGAGGGTTGCGCCGAATGGTAAGGCACTAGTCTTGAAAACTAGGGCCCCGTAAGGGGCTTACAGGTTCGAGTCCTGTACCCTCCGTCAAGTGGAATTTTTCAAGTCAGAGGAAGCCGCCTCGCTTCGCTCGGCGGCCAATTTATATTCATTTTTGGGCGAAAACGAAAAGGATTTATCAATAAGGGCAAAAGAAATTTTTTAATCATATGAAGAAAAGAATTTTTATAGCTCACGGCTGGGACGGCCATCCTGAAGAAGGTTGGTTTCCATGGCTTAAAAAAGAGCTTGAAATGAAGGGATTTGAAGTTTATGTTCCGCAACTTCCCGAAGCCGGAAGCCCGCGAATACATAACTGGGTGCCGAAACTTGCGGAAGTAGTCGGCACGGCTGACGAAAATACCTATTTTGTCGGACATAGTATGGGTTGCCAAACTATCGCTCGCTATCTTGAAACTTTGCCGGAAGGTGTAAAAATTGGCGGTGCGGTTTTTGTCGCGGGCTTCTTCAAGCGACTTACAGGGCTTGAAGATGACGAAGATGTGCGAGAAACCGATAAGCACTGGCTCGGCACTCCGCTTAATCTTGAAAAAGTAAAATCTCATTTGCCGAAAAGTGTCGCCATATTTTCCGATAACAACCCTTATGTGCCACTTGATAATCAGGATGATTTTCGAGACAAGCTCGGCTCCGAAGTTATTGTTGAGAAAAATATGGACCACTTTAGTGGAGGCAACGGCGTAACTGAACTGCCGATTGCTTTGGAATCTGTTTTGAAAATTGTTCAATAAATTATGGCCAATCAAAATATCGAAATTGAAATCCAAATTAATGTCGAAAACTCTAAACCGCTGATAGAGTTTTTGGAGAAGAATGGTGATTTTCAATCGGAGAAACGCCAAGTTGATGAATATTTTTCTCCAGCACATAGAGATTTTATTGCAACGAGGCCGGTTGCAGAATGGTTGAGATTGCGAGACGCCGAAGGAAAATATTCTTTCAATTACAAAAACTGGCATTTTGATAAAAATGGAAAGAGTCATTATTGCGATGAATTTGAAACCAAACTTGAGAACATAGAACCAGTTAAGAAAATTCTCTCGGCTCTCAATTTCAAACCCCTTGTTGTGGTTGATAAATTGAGAAAAATTTGGACTTACAAGGATTTTGAAGTTGCGGTTGATTCGGTAAAAAGCCTGGGTGATTTTGTGGAAATTGAATACATAGGTAAAGATGAAAAAGTGAATCCTGAAAAAGTAACCGGAGAGATGGTTGATTTTCTGAAAAAAATTGGCTGCGGAAAAATCACAAGAAATTATGTCGGTTATCCTTTCCTTATGCTTTTTCCGAATGAAGTTAAGTATGAAGTTCAATAATTTTTTCATAAATTTTTTTAAGAATTTGCCGCCAAAGAAAAACTTGAAATTGTTAATGCTCTCGGCTTCGCCTTTCATTTTGCCCGCCCGCCCATTCCGAGCCGCGCACAGTGCGACGAGGAAATTCGGTTCGAGCTATTTTAAGAATACACCGCCAGTTAGGAACGAACATTTTATTTTTCCTGTTTCCTAAAAAACTTCTTGTTGTATACTGGAATATAAATAAATAAAAACGCGATTACCGTTAAGTAAAACTATGGAAAAACTTGGGTTTGAATTTGAAAAAGAAAAAGAAAATGATTCCGGAGCTGTGGCTGTTTTAGAAAGAGAAGAGAATAAAAAAGAACCAGAAATAAAAATGACCGCGCTGGCCGAAGAATATTTGTCGTTTAACAACAATGAAACAAGACTGGAAAAGGATTTGAACGACATGTTGGAAAAAGTAAATTACTTGGAAGAAACGAGTCCGTCTTCGGAATTTTTGAAAGGCCAACTGTGCTTGGAACTTTACGATATTTATAAAAATAGCGATAAAAAAGAAAAAAACGATTTGGCGGATGATTTTTTGGAACAAGCCAGTGAAAGTTTTTTGGAATCGGTTAGCGACGAAGATTTTGAAATAGCGGTAAAGAACAAGGAAGGCGAAAAGATGATTTTCGCCAGCAAGTCGCACGCTCTCGCCTACTTGGGCGACATAACAGCAAAAGATTTCTATGAAAACGACAACGGAGCGGACTGGAACAAAAGTCTTGAATATTATAAGAAAGCCATAGAAGCCGAACCGGATGAAGGCAAAAAACATGAGTTGAAAGTTATTATGGATATAAGAAAAATAACTCATTATCTGGGCGATGAAAACAAATTGAGAGTATGGAAAACATCGAGAAGAATTGATTTGAGAGGCAGAACGGCTGACTTTTCGCTTGAATACGCCGGTGATAAAAATAAGATTATAAACAAATACATTGACGCGACCCGCCATATGCGAAAAGAAAAGGGCGATAAGCAAAAACGGAGCGACACTGGAGTTTTGCATTTGGACAAAAAAATAGCCGATTTTTTGACTGAATTTGATTTTGACGCCTTGCTTGAAAAAGCCGGCAAAAAAGAAATCTTGTCGGAAGATAACAAAGAAATGCTAAGAAAAATAAATTACTGCGGAGTTTATGTGGCAGAAAAATTGGAAGAGGCGATGGAAGGCGAAATAAAAAACTCCGAGAAATTAAACCTTAGAAAAGCGCTTTACTTGAATCCGAACAAACTGACAAAATTCCCCCAATTCGTTCATCTGTAAAAATTGTCAGAAATAGCGCCAAAAAAACCGCGCGTTAATTTAGCGATGGCGTTTTTTGATTCTCCATCTGTTGCTCCCCTTCCAAGACGAACACGGCCGAAGCTAGAACGGTCGTCCATAGTCCGTCTTTGTGTCCTTGGGCCGATTGGGTCACATTGGATGTGGTGATAAACTTGCCGCTGGCTTTGTATTGCTTCTCCCTCTCGTCCCAATCCTTGCCTGAATCAAACTCTATGCCAAGCGTCGTAGCCAGCATTGTCGCCGCTAAATCTTCGGCGTAATCGCCCGCTCTTTCTTCGGTATCCCCGAAAGAATGATGCTCGCTCAAATAGCCATATTGATTACTGTCTCTTGGTATTGCCAAACCAACGGACGCGGCAATAAGCCTGTTCGGCTCGTTGGTGGCGTTGCGGCTCATAACGCAGAATCTGATTGAGCCGGCTTTCATATATTTCACTCCCTCTTCTTTGGAAATCCTTTTGCATCCCGGAGGAAAGATGCTGGATACCGTGACCAAGTTTTGAGTTTCTATGCCCGCATCGCGAAGCGCCAGCTCAAACGACTGGAGATAATCTTTATGCCGCCCGACCCCTTTGGTGAAAAAAACTTTTTGAGGAACCATTTGTTAAAAAAATTTTAATTTCTAATTTTTAATTTTTAATTTCTAAACAATTTTAAAAAATAAAAACCGGAAAATTAACTGATAATATTTTAATATTTTGCCACTAGTGAAATAATAGCACTATTGAACAAAATTAAAACAGAAAGACAAGCTGTGGATAACCAAAAAACTAAATTCTTGGGAACAAGCCTAGCTTCTCGCCTTTTTTGAGTTTGCCGGATTGGAGTTTGAGGATGTGATTTTTCACTTCCCCAATTTTGCTCGGCATAAACGGTTCCAGCCAGACGATTATTTTTTCTATGCCAAACAGAAGCGTGTTTAAAACAACATCCAGTTTTTCGTCTTTGTTTTTATTCAGCGCCCACGGCTGTTCTCTGTTTATATAAACATCCAATTTTTTGATGAAGGCGAAAACATCGGCCAACGCTTCATATAGTTTATAATTCTCAAAATTATTTTCGTAACTTTTTTCGGTTTTTTCGGCCGATGATTTTATTTTCTCATCAAGGCCGTTTTTAGCGTCAAGAATACCGCCGCGATAATCAATCATCATCGTAAATGATCTTTCCAGCAGGTTGCCGATTCCGTTGGCCAAGTCGCTGTTGTATTTTCGCGCGAATTCTTCGGCTTTGACATCGCCGTGTTCCGAAGCCGGAAATTGCGACAACAGAAGGTATCGCACCGCATCCGCGCCGAATTTTTCCGCCAGCTCAATCGGGTCAATAATGTTGCCTATCGTCTTGCTCATTTTCTGCCCATTGACGGTAAGAAGGCCGTGGATAAAAATTTCCTTCGGCAAAGGCAAACCGGCCGACATAAGCATTGCCGGCCAATAGATGGAATGAAATTTGTTTATTTCCGCCCCGATAATATGCAAATCCGGCGGCCAATATTTCTTGAAATTTTCCCCGTCGGGATAGCCCAATATGGTGGCGTAGTTTATAAGCGCGTCCGCCCAAACATAAATAGTTTGTTCGCCGGCCGGCGAATTGCCGCAAGGAAAAGGTATCCCCCATTTAAGGCCTTCTCTTGTGACGGAAAAATCGGAAACGCCGGATTCCATCATTGCGAGCGTTTCGTTTTTCCGGCTGTCGGGGATTATTTTCAGTTCTCCTTTTTCTATTTTCTTTTTTATTTCCGGCAAGTATTTTTTTAGATTAAAGAAGTAATTTTTCTCTTTTATTTTTTGCGGCGCGACAAGATGGTCGGGACACAAGCCGTCCACCAGGTTTCTTTCCAGCACGAAATTTTCGCATCCGACGCAATACAAACCTTCATACTCCCCTTCATATATATCGCCGGCATCCCATAATTTCTTGACGAATTTCAAAACGCCGTTTTTATGCTTCTCGGATGTGGTTCTGATAAAATCGCTGTATTCTATCCCCAGACTTTTCCACGCGCTTAAATAGCTTTGGGCTATTTCGTCCGTGAATTTTTGCGGGTCTTTGTTTTCTTTTTTCGCTTTTTCTTCTATTTTTGAGCCGTGTTCGTCCAGCCCGGCCGAAAAGAAAACATCTTTGCCTTTTGATTTTTGCCGCCGGGCGACAACATCGGTGAACACCGCGGTAAAACTATGCCCGATGTGCGGTTTTCCGGAGGCGTAATAAATGGGCGTGGTCAGATAAAATTTTCCCATAATGACTTTTCTCTGCTTGTTAATATATTATAGTAAAGTAAAATATAGTAAATATGGACAACCTCCCTTCAAAAACAAGATGGAACGCGCCGGAATACGAATTCCACGAAAAAACTCCGGAATGGTACTGGGCGCTGGGCATAATCACCGCCGCCCTTGTTTTGGCCGCCGTTGTTTTGCATAATTTTTTATTCGCCGTTTTTGCCGTTCTGGCTGGATTTTCCGTCGGGCTTTATGGAGCCAGAAGGCCGAGAATGATAGTTCACGAAATAAACTCCGGGGGCGTATCGTCGGGAAACAGACATTTAAACTACGACAGCATTGATCATTTCTGGATATCCTATGACCCGCCGGTCAAAAAAGAGCTGATATTGGAATCAAAAAAAACTTTTTCCGCCCACACAGTAATATTGCTTGGCAACGCCGACCCAGAGCAGATAAGAAGATACCTTTTGCAATATCTTAAAGAAAAAAAGATTGAAGAATCTCTTGTCGCCGTCATCGCCCGGGCTTTGAAATTCTGATAACGCCCTTGTCGTTCAATGGATACCTGCCCGCCATGTCCCAAGCCCCCGTAGTTCAATGGATAGAACACAGGTTTGCGGAACCTGAAATTAAGGTCCGATTCCTTACGGGGGCATAGGCTATGGCAGGCGGGGGACACGGCCCTGCGAAGGCTGAAATGCAGGTTCGATTCCTGCCAAGGGCACCAGAATCTGACTTTCAGAAAATTGACCGACTTTTCCGTTGGCGGCGCACAGCGCCGCCCATGCGTTTTGCCCCGACAAATCCTCTCCGCTCGGCGCGGCGAGCCGCGCCTCGCGGTTGGCCAAGACGAGGTTCGAGCCAAAGATTTCTTTGGCAGTAACCTTTTTCGCAAAAAGGTTACTCTCCCGTGCGATTTTAGGCAGATTCTCTGCCTCTTTTATCCATTCCTGCATAGGTTCGAGCCAGCCAGTCCGCTTTTGTTCAATCCGCGCCATTTGCTCTTCCAGCGACTTCTTTTCGGAAAGTAGTTTTGCTTTTTCAACACGATATATTTCGCGTTCAATATCCTGTTCCAAATAGCCATCAAGAAGTCGCTGGAGTTTCGTTTGAATGGTGCGGATTCTGATTTCTGCTTCCTGAACAAAAGCGGTTGAGGATTGGGCGGATTCTGATTTTTCTTTTTCCAACATTTCCCGCATTTCTTCCGCCCAATCCGGTCTCAAAGAAAATTTTTGAATGAGAGATGATAACTGGCGATCCAGTTCCTCTTGACGAATACAAGGTTCGGGACACTTGAGTTTAGATTTCTTGGTGCAGTGGTAATACACATATTCGTGAACATTGCCGTTTTTCTGATGCTTCACCTTGTATTCGCCAGTTATCATCATTCCGCATGAGGCGCAGGAAAGCAGTCCGCAAAATGCTTGCGGTTCATTTTTCTGCTTGTGGTGCGGTCTGCCTCTCTGTTTCAGTATTTCCTGCGCCTTATCAAAAATTTTCTTTGAGACGACTGGCTGGTGCTTGCCCTCGTGGATTTCGCCAGCATAGCGAAAATGTCCGTAGTAGAACGGATTGGAAAGGATAAAAGTAATTCTGTCTCGGTGGAGTCGCTTGCCGTTCCGAGAATGGATACCGGATTGCGCCAAAAAATTTGAGATGTCTTCGAGGCGCGAACTGTTCTGCGCGTAGAGCGTAAAGGCCTTGCGGATTATCACGCTTCGCTTTTTATCAACGACAATACTTTTCGTCCGCACATCGTTGATATATCCAATTGGCACAAGGCCGGGATATTCTCCGCGCCTCACTTTTTGGCGCAATCCTCGTTTAGTATTCTCGGCAAGCGAATCCACATAATATTTACTTTGCCCAAATGCGATATTGAGCATGAACTTTCCTTGCGAGGTATTTTCGCACCAAAATTGTGGAAATTTCAGGTCCGCAAGTCCACCGCCATCAAGCAGGTAGATAATCTTTCCACCGTCAACAGAATTGCGCGCCAGTCGGTCAGGGTGCCAAGCAAGGATAGCGTTTGCATCGCCGTGCTCGATACGCTCTATCATTTTGTTAAAAATGGGACGACCAGTAACTTTGGCAGACCGTTTTTCAATCAGCTCCTCGGCGATATGCAAACCCTCTTGCTTGGCAAAGGCGCGTAATTCTGTGATCTGCGCTTCGATAGACAAAACCTGCTTGTCCTCCACATCGGTGGACTTGCGGGCGTAGAGAAAAAATTTGTTATTGTTCATGCTCATAAAATTATTGGGCAAAGCAAATCCGAGACAGAATTAAAATCGCACGGGAGGCGAACCTCGTCTTGGCGGGCAGAGAGGCGCGCGTCAGCGCGCCAAAAAGCATTGCATTCCCCCCACAAAATCAGTGGACGGCGCTTTGCGCCGCCAACCAAAAAGTCGGTCAATTTTCTGAAAGTCAGATTCTGGTGTGTCTTTACAGTTTGGCTCGAACTCATTTTATCAAAAACTGCTGAACGAAACCAGACCAAGGAAGCCAGCCCCGCCACTGCTCGACAAGCTCGCCACACCACAGAAAAATACTCTTTGCTCTTTTCATTTTGCGCGCGCCGGATTTTTCTTTCTCTTAATGAAAAGAGTATTTTTCTGTGGTGTCCTGCCTTCCAAGTATTCAGGTAGGTGGCGGGACTGGCCTCATTTTGATTTGGCAAGAGAAAAGCGGAATTCCCCCCAAACCCCCCTTCCGCTTTTCTCTTGCTCAAACGGAACGGGAACGAAAGCAGGCGGGCAAAAATTCCTTCCCCCCAACCCCCTTCCTTTTTGCCCGCCTGCTTGGGCTTCGCCCCAAAAACTTTTCGGCGGACGGACGGCGGGATTGTTTGACTAAATGGTGAAAATTTCATATACTAACTCGTAGATAGTTAAAACTCTGTATACCTACTAACTATCATAGTAAAGCTATACGAATATGTCAAACGAAAAATCCACAATTGGGGACAATATAAAAAAGTACCGAAACAAGCTCGGTATTTCTCAAGATGTCTTATCAAAAAAGGCAAACCTTGCTTTTCATACGATTGCCAAGATAGAGGCGGGAGCAACACCAAACCCCACTATTGATACAGTTAAAAAAATCGCGGACGCTCTTGGCGTTTCGCTTGATGTTTTAATGAAATAAAAATATGAGTAATTTAATTCTTCAAAATCTAAATAGCATTATTCTGGCTCTAGCAGTTGCAGTAGTTTTGGTTTTTCTGATTGTCTTTTCTTTATTCTTGCGAAGACGTAAACCACTAAAAACTACAGACAAATTTGAGGAGTTGTTTTTAAAGCTTAAGGAGGAAATTAAATCTGCGGTGGCTCCCAAGTTCATGAATGTTTCGGTCGAGGCAAATGAAATCTCCGATCTTGCTGTTGAAATATGGCGCATAGAACAACGCATCGCTAAATCCGCCTCTAGCTTACCGGAAAATCAGCTTAAGGGATTAGAAAATTCCATACAGAAAATGAGACGATATCTTGAGAAGTACGATATTGAAATCATCGACTACAAGAATCTTAAATACAACGATGGACTTAACCTCGATATCTTGTCTGTGGAAAAAGATCCCTCCCTCCCAGAGCCAATGGTGAAGGAGACAGTTGAGCCGACGATCATGCTCAAGGGTCAGGTCATCCGCAAAGCAAAGATAATTTTACTAAGCAATCATTAATTTATGGCCAACCCGCAAAACATTCAAATAGGCATCGATCTTGGTACAACAAATTCGTCTGTTGCCATAAATAATAATGGCAACTTCGAGATCGTAAAGAAGCCAGGGGGCGTCGAATATACGCCTTCCATCTTTGGCTTCGACAAGGCCAAGAACAAGGTGGTAGGTCAGAAGGCTTACGAGAATTATTACAAGGACGCATCGGATGATGAGGTTAAAAACTACAAACCCGAAATTAAGAGGTTGATGGGTACTTCGGAAAAGTTCCACTTTGAGAGAGCCGACGCAGAAATGGGACCCGAAGAAATATCAGCTGAAATCCTCAAAAGCCTGAAAGAGGATATCTTGAGGAAATACCCAGACTTCAATACTGTGGCCGCTGTGATCACCGTTCCGGCCGCTTTCTCGGTATTGCAGTCAGAGGCAACAAAACGAGCCGGAAATCTTGCCGGATTTAAACATGTAGTTTTACTACAAGAACCTATCGCCGCGGCCATCGCTTACGGCTTCGCAAACACCAAAAATGAAAATTGGCTTATTTACGATTTCGGCGGCGGCACATTCGATGTCGCATTAATCGCCTCAAAAGAGAGAGCTCTTTCGGTACTTGGTCATAATGGTGACAATTTTCTTGGTGGCAAAAACTTTGATTTAGAGATCGTCGATAAGGTGATAGTGCCAAAGATAATGGAAAAGTTTTCCGTTAAAAACTTTAATAGAAGCAACGAAAAATATAGAAGTGCTTTCTCTCAATTAAAGTTCTTTGCGGAGACTGCTAAGATCGAACTCTCTGAGTATGACAAGACATCAATCGTAGTAGAGAATGTTGGGAAAGACGACGAGGACAAGGATATTTTTGTCACTATCAACTTCACGAGAAAAGAATTTGAGGTGTTGATTAAGCCAATGATTGATCGCACCATAGAACTTTCAAAGGAAACCTTGAAAGAGGCTGGCATCAAGAGCAGTTCTGTTGCAAAGGTGATTTTGGTCGGTGGACCCACTCAGATTCCTTATATTCGCGAAAGGATAGAGAGTGATCTTAAAATAACTGCGGATGCGTCGGTCGACCCTCTTACTGTTGTTGCGAAGGGTGCTTGCGTATTCGGGGTTGGCCAGAAAATTCCAAAAGAATTTTTACAGGACGACGGCAAACAGCGGATTTTACAATGGATCAAAGATCAAGCTAAAAGACGGAAAATTCTTTGATACCGTTGCCGTCGAGCCAAATAAGTCGAATGTCTATTGGCTCTACCTTTTTGATAAACAAGGAAATTCCGTACCGATTGACCCAGACTCGTTCACCATTACCCATGGTCTATCGGTATCCGGCGCCCCCCTACCTCACTCAGTCAGCATCATCGTGGCTCAAAAGGACTACACAAGGAATGTGGCCTTGAATGTTTGTGAGAGGGTTTTTGACAAAGGGTCAATGCTTCCTATTAAAAAAGTTCTCACTGAATATAAGACATCACGAAAGCTGAAAAGGGGCGAGGAAAACGAGCTGGATATCGTGGTTGTTGAGGGTGAATCCGATATGCCGGATCGCAATGGATTTTTGTGTAAGGTGGGCATCAACGGCAAGGATTTGCCACATGATCTCCCCGAAGGGACTCCGGTGGAATTGACCGTCGTGGTAAACGAATCACGCGAAGTCTTTATTACTGCTTATATCCCTCTTATTGACCTTACTGTTAATGCTCGTTCGACCTCTCACGACGAAACTATTGAGCTTAAAAATATCGAGGAAGACTTAGAGACTCAGAAAGAAAGAGCTAAAGTTGCATCAGAAAACTTGTCGCCTGACGAGAGAAAGGCACTTGATACCAACATTTCATCCGCACAAACAAGTGTCAGAAATGCCTCTGCAGACGAGGACGAAAAAATGAAGGCAAGCAAGCAAATCAAAGATATTAAGATCGCGCTGGATAAAATTGAAAAAGAGAAAGAAATGCCACAATTGGTCAAGGAGTTCAAAGATGGCATCCAAGATACCCAGTCGATCATCAACGAGTACGCAGACGAGAAAGACAAGACTATAAACAATGACCAGTTAAGCAAGCTTAAGGCCGAGGGAGAGAAAGCGATTACTGATAGCGACAAATCCCTTCTAGTTCGGATCAATGAACAAATCAATGAACTTAGATCAAAGGCGGTATATTCCAATCCAGCTACGTGGGTGCATCAGTTCAACAAACTGATTGCTGGCAATCCCACTTTTATCAATGAAAAAGAGGCAAAGTATTACATCGAAAAAGGCAAAAGAGCGATCCAGCTCGGAGACACCGACGAGATAAAGCGTTGCGTCCATAATTTATTGCTCTTGCTCCCATCCGATGTGCAAGAAACAATAAAAGATAATCTTTCGGGAATAACTCGCTAAAATATATGTCACACGCACTCAAAAAACAACGCATATCACATCCTCGGTCTGGATACTTCCGCCAGCGAGAAAGATATTCTTAAACGCTCAAAGGAGATCATCAATCGCCTTAAGGCCGATGACACTCCTAACTACGATCTAGATATCGGTTTGTTTGAAGGTTTCCGGACAGAGGATGCAGTAAAAGATGCCCTACAACGACTCCAAGCCCCTAAGAAACGAATCAAGGAATATTTCTTTTGGTTTCAGATCGCAGATAGTGTTGATGAGCAGGTGCTAGGTCTGTTTAAACTTAAAGATTACCTGAATGCTATTCGAACTTGGCAGGATGCGTCTGAGGGTCAAAGCACGAAAGCTTTCTTTTATAAAAAGAATCTCGCTATTCTTTATTGTCTTGTGCTCTCGGCCAGTGACAACAAAGAATACCTACGAAACTCTTTAGAGGCGTGGAAAGAACTTGTCGACTCGGATAAATTCTGGGCTTCTTTTTCTAAGGTTTACAAACTTCATGATGAGCAGACAGCTAGCGAGGATATCATTTCTGATCTCAAAAAACATGTTGTGGAATACCTATCTGATATATACACGGAATTACATCATCTTCATAAACACAGTGACTACCTTAGCGAATTTCAAAAGGTCTTTTCTGCAAAAGGCGAAAAGATTGAAAAAAGTGTTTTGGGACCGGCTTATCAGGCGATCAGTCATGCCGTCGAAGGACTCGAAAAAATGGAAGTAAGCAAGGATGATAATTTCGACAAAGATGAGTCCGAGAAAATCAAGGGACTCGTTGCTACAGTACAGCAAGAGCTCAACAAGTTGATTGATCTAGGACTCTATGATGATAGTCAGACTAAAATAATGCGTGATCGTGCGGCCAACGCACTGCGAACGATCGTTTTGGATTTACATAATAATCTAAGTGAACTACAGAAATCTGAAGGACTCTTGGACGTAGCCATTAAGCTGGCTGGTACGGAAAGCTTAAAAAATAAATTACGAGGTGAACTTGAACAAATACAGAAAAACGTTAAAGACGATGCAGAAAATGCTGTTGCAATAGAGATTCCCGGAACATTTCGCAGTGCCACTGTTGTTTTCAAGAATACTTACGTCGAATACAACAAAAAGAGAATTTTCTTTAAAGACGCTACCTCGTACTCCTTTGATTCCACAGCGACTTCTCACTCACTTTACGGCATACCAACCGGAACATCGTATGTATATAATTGGTCGGTGATTTCTGAAAAAGAAACCATCTCGGTATCTCTCACCGCAAGCAAGGACGAGAGTAAGGCAAAGGAAGACTGGGTAAAACTAGTTAGCTTATCAGCTGGCATCATTGAACCGTTTATCGTGAGAAAAATCGTTGAACAGATTTTCGATCGTGGAGAAACAGTAAAATTTGGCGAGGTCGAATTCACGAAAAAAGGATACTCAAAAATGAAATTCAGATTCTTTAAAGAGAACGAGAAGCTGATGGTTTATTGGTCAGATACCATATACATTCCCAAAATGTATCAAGGCCAGGTGATCCTGTGGGAAGATAAAAATGGAGAGAGTAGCCAGTTCGCCTCGATTCCAATGTCTACTCCGAATGCGGTCATTTTACCAGCACTTGTGCAAGCGTGTTACGACAACCGTGAAAAATAATATATGAAAGAATCAAAAGACCATCTTGATATTAATCTCGAATTCCTTGATAAGAAGGAGCCACTTAGAGTTGCGCCCAAACCAGACTCCAACGCTGGGCAGACTTCCAGCACCCCAAAATCTCCACCGACGGATCGTAAATACAATTGGAAAAACATTCTAATAATTGGTGGCGTTGTTCTCTTTTTTGGATGGGTAATATTTTCTAATAGCGGAAGTTCGCCTACTTCTTCCTCGGACTCGACCTATACACCCCCATCCGGTAGCAATAATCTTCTTAGCGAAGGAGATCAGACTTTCAGGTGTTCCGACTCAAATTACAACAGGGCAATGCAGTTAAAACCAAGCGTATCTACAGGAGCACAGTTAGCCAACGAGAGTGATAGCTTGGATGCTCGGATCGCTGAAAATAAAGCCGAGGGGACCTCCCTCGATGGAATGTACATGGATGAAAATGATCAGTACGAAGTGGATAATTACAATTCTAGAGTAGATAGCTACAATGCTGAACGCCAAAGACTTACAACTGCCGCGAACAGCTGGGATAAAAGATCCAAGACCTTCGATAGTCAGATCGACACCTATAACAATTTCTTAGATACTAACTGCACGCCGCAATAATATATGACAACACCAACAAAACCAATTCTACATAACGGCTTCAAAGTAAGAGACAATCTTACAGTCAAGGGCCGTATCGAGCGTATATTTTTCACAGAGGTTTACGAGCTTTCCGATGGAAAATTTTTATACCTCTTTACCAATATGCGGCCAGAGGAAGTTATTGATCGAGGGAAAAAATACGACGTGGTAACGATCAATCACGAGGAAAAAAAATATCTTGGCGTTATCATCAATCTGCACTCCCATGAGAAAATAACGGACATCATCGACAACCTAACGACTCTACGTGGCTTCGATTGTGTTGCGGGTATGCAGGGATTAAAAAACTTGTTAATTAGCGACGTCATAGAGCCACTAAAGAATCCGGAGAAATTTCTGAAATTCAAACTTTCTATTCCAAACGGTATATTACTTTACGGGCCTCCGGGATGCGGAAAAACTTTTATCGTGAAAAAATTAGCTGAAGAATTGAACTATAACTTCTTTGAGCTTAGCCCATCCTCTGTGGCCACTCCTTGGGTTCACGGTGCTGTGGGCAACATTGCAAAAGTGTTTGAAATGGCAAAGATGCAAGCTCCAGCTATTATTTTTATCGACGAGATTGAAGGTCTTATACCGAAGAGAGAAGAATTGACATCCTCGGCCGATATTAAGAAAGAAGAGATCAACGAGTTCTTGCTTCAACTCAATAACGCCGGAGCGAACAAGATTCTAGTCGTTGGAGCAACAAATAGACCTCACATGATCGACACGGCAATCATGAGATCTGGTCGAATGGACAAGCGAATTTTCGTTGGACCGCCAGATTTTGAGGCAAGAAAGGATATGTTTAGGATTTTTCTCTCTGGAAGGCCATACGATAAAGATATCAATTTTGACAAGCTTGCAACAAAGACCGAGTTCTATGTCGGGTCGGACATTGAACTTATTGTCACGCAAGCCGCTCGTCTGGCTGTTGCAAAAGATAAGAGCTTTATCGACGAGCAAATGCTCTTAGAGTCGACCGGTAAATTCCAGCCGTCGATCTCGAAGGAAGAAATTGCCTACTACGATCAGTTTACAAATTTAGAACGATCATAGATTTCATCCAATGATTACCGCCGAACAAACGAATTATAGGATTTTGTTTTCAAAGATTGCGGCCATTGCCTTACTGATCGCTGTTATTCCCATTTGGCCATATTTCTTTTATCAGTTTCTAAAACTTGCCGTTTTTGGTGCAGCCGCATTTTCTGTGTATCTTTATCACAAAGAAAAAAATACCAAATGGATGATGGTTATGATAGTGATTGCGATTATTTTCAATCCGATTAATCCTCTTTATTTTGGGCATTTTCTTTGGTCAGTTGCGGATATCATTGTTGCATTATTGTTTTTTAAATCACCGAAGCATAGCTAATTTCAATCCCGCCGTCCGTCCGCCGAAAAGTTTTTGGGGCGAAGCCCAAGCAGGCGGGCAAAAAGGAAGGGGGTTGGGGGGAAGGAATTTTTGCCCGCCTGCTTTCGTTCCCGTTCCGTTTGAGCAAGAGAAAAGCGGAAGGGGGGTTTGGGGGGAATTCCGCTTTTCTCTTGCCAAATCAAAATGAGGCCAGTCCCGCCACCTACCTGAATACTTGGAAGGCAGGACACCACAGAAAAATACTCTTTTCATTAAGAGAAAGAAAAATCCGGCGCGCGCAAAATGAAAAGAGCAAAGAGTATTTTTCTGTGGTGTGGCGAGCTTGTCGAGCAGTGGCGGGGCTGGCTTCCTTGGTCTGGTTTCGTTCAGCAGTTTTTGATAAAATGAGTTCGAGCCAAACTGTAAAGACACACCAATTCATAACTTGGTCGGAAAATTCCCCCGCGCGCAAGAGCGGAAGAGGGGTCTGGGGAGGAATGCGGGCGGGATTCGGACTGGGGGTTTTCGCCGCCGAATTTCGTATTTCGCTTTGCGAAATGTGCCACAGAAAAGTTTGACAGGGAATCTTTAATTTCATATACTTACACGCTATTCTATATTCTCTTGCCAATCCAAAAATTCTTGTGGCTTATGATGCTTTAAGAAAAGCTCTCAAGGAGCAACTGGAGACCGACGGTAAATTATTAGAAAAATTTTAAAATCATTTTTTATGAAACTCGGTATAATTCTCCAATCAAATAAATCAGAGCACGCATGGAATACATTCCGCCTCGGAATTACCGCACTCAAATCCAATCACCAAGTAGAAATTTTTTTGATGAGCGAAGGTTCGGAATTGGACGCCATTCCCGACACCAAAGATTTTGATGTTTCGGTAAAAGTGGCGGAATTCAAAGAGTTGAAGGGTGAAATCTACGCTTGCGGCAGTTGCCTCAAGGTACGCGGCAAGGAAGAAAGTAAAGTATGTCCGGTTTCCACAATGTCGGACTTACTCAAAATGGTCGAGAGGTCGGATAAGGTTTTAGTTTTTGGCTAAACTACAAATATGAAAAAACTTATTTTCACAATTTTTGCCGCAATCGTTATTAGCTCGTTCGCTACAAGCGCAAACGCTCAAATGATGGGTGGATTTTCCAACACGACAGTTGATTGGAGCGAGGTTGTTGAACACACCGCACGCGAAGAACAAGAAGGCAAAGAGCTTTGGAATAAACTTCAAGCAAAAGAAGTCGCTTGTGCCGATCTAAACGATGAGCAGTATGGAGTGCTTGGAGAATACTTTATGGGTCAAATGGCCGGAGATTCTCACGCCGCCATGAACGCCATGATGATCCAAGCGCACGGTGAAGACGGCGAAGAGCAGATTCACATCGTCATGGGCAAGCGATTATCCGGTTGCGATACATCGGCGGCGTTTCCGGCCATAAGCGGTGGTTGGATGCCGATGATGAACATGATGTGGGGAGGGTGGTCGTCTCCCTTTAGCAGTAACTCAACAAACAATAATATGATGAACTTTGGATTTGGGCCCTTTGGCGGCTTTGGCTGGATTTTTATGATTCTCTGGTGGGTCTTGATAATCGCCGGTATCGTCGCGCTTATCAAATGGCTCACGAGTCAATCTCGTGGCACTCATAATCACGAAAAATCCGCGCTTGAAATTTTGCAGGAACGGTATGCTAAAGGCGAGATTGATAAAAAAGAATTTGAGGAAAGGAAGAAAGATTTAAGCTAATCTTCACGCTGTCTAACCTCACATACATATTGCACTCTTTAATCAAATGGGCGCAATATGAAAATACACTCAAATTATCGGGAGTTAAAGGATTTATCACTGTCTACAACGAGGCTGTAAGATTTCGGTATATGATTACCGAACAAGCATTAAAGAAAGCCCGCATATTGGCTTTTTGGGAAAAACACGGATTGCCAGTGACAGCAGAAGCTTTTGGCGTTAAACGGCGAACCTTGTTTTTGTGGAAACGCAAACTCAAGC
>Ga0209211_10005563_pt1 | contig 18749 bp, 20 predicted proteins | sample RifGroA2_FD_183992 | JGI IMG/M metagenome (GOLD analysis project Ga0209211, IMG submission 183992) | Groundwater microbial communities from Rifle, Colorado, USA - Groundwater A2 (SPAdes) (version 2) | ecosystem: Environmental > Aquatic > Deep subsurface > Groundwater | place: Rifle, Colorado... | reverse complement strand
TAAGAGAGTGTCATTAACAGCCTCGCTATCACAATGTTTATATAGAAAGGGATATTAATAAATGTAATTAGAAAAAGAATAACTAGCGAGTCTGCCCTTATCGGCAGGCGGAATTCTCATAAGAGAATTCTCGATTATTAGGATTCGCTGTAATTTTGCCTTCTGCTATATGCCCAATCTCCTTGATGAGGAGTTGGGCAGACAGAGATGATAGAAAATCTCTGTATTGACTTATAGCCCAAAATGCAATAACATTTAAAAAGAACAAATGGCAAGAATCAACAAGAGCCTAGATGAAAGGAGGACAAAGCGAATGAAAAAACAAACAATAATAATAATTCTGTTGGGGATTCTGCTTCTGGGAGCTATTGGTTATATCGGATATGCTCAATACAATAAATGGCAGGATAATAAACAGATAACTGCATATGCAACATTCCAGCAAGGAGCTCAATATGGTTATGAGCAAGCCGTTACACAGCTATACCAACAAGCTACAACTTGTCAGCCTGTCCCTGTTACAATCGGAAATGTAAGCATAAACATGATTGCAGTAGAATGCTTCCAGCAAGGACAACAAGCACAACAGCAGCCTTCTTTTGAAGAAAACCAATAAGCAAATTTATTTATTTTTTATACTTATTTAGCTCTTTCAAGCTAGTGCTTTCAGCAGTCCTGCAATTCATTGCATAATTATCATCCAATACCCATCATCAGGGTCTATCTCCCCAGACATGCGATATATCCAATCTCCTTAATTGTGTTACTATAGTGAGGAGTTGGATAGACAGAGATTTTGTTAGAAAGAGTAACAGGATTATCGAAAATCTCTGTAACTACTGTTTGTAAGAGCCCCTTATAGGTATATACTATAAAATAAAGTAAAAGGTTTTTATAGTCTAGAAGCAATCCCAGTTTTATGAAAAGAGGGCAGATTGCATTATTGATTTTAGTTTCAGTGCTCACTTTTGCACTTGTTTACTTGCCCCATCTTGATTACCATTTTCCCTACCATATAGACGAGTGGCACCACATTACTGAAGCTGAGAAATTAAAGGAGGGCAATTACTCTGGAGGCTCTATAGGATTTAGGGCAGGATTCCATTTGCTCCTCATGATATTCTCATATTTCATTGATCTGCTTTCAATCTATGAATTTCTCCCAGCTATTTGGGCAGTAGTATCTGGCCTAGTATTGTTCTTTGTCACTTATAAAAAAACCCAGAGGTTCTCTATAGCCTTATTCGCGATGATATTTTTCGCTTCAATAAAATCCAATGTCAATATTACAGGCCTATGGTTCTTCACTCCTCTGACATTCTCCATTCCATTCATATTTCTCTATTTCTATTTCTTTACAGAAGGGCTTGAAAAAAAGAACAAAAAATATATTTACATAAGCCTTGCGCTCATGCTCTTCCTCCTATTTGTCCATTCAATCTCCGTGCTTTTTGCATTGCCAATCTTAATCATTTATTCATTGATGCATATAGATTACATAAAGAAGAATTACAAAGTTTTCAGCCTATTTCTTCTTGTTCCAATATTCGGGTTATTGTTTTATAAATTTATGATGGGAATTCAATTCTCAGGCCTATTCAGCAGCATAATAAATGCCATCCAATTTAAAAAAGGCTGGGGAATACTGGAATTAAACAACTCTTTCCTTGAGTTATACAGTTTGATTGGCTATGTCCTGGCAATTGCAGGCTCTATCTTTATCTTTACCATTGAAAAAAAGCCTAAGAAATATATTATATTTTTAATCTGGTCCATAATAGTATTAATCTATATATTCTTCTATAGGCTGACTGATGTTTCATACCTCTCGCCCTATCAAAGAAATCTCTATTATCTTGCAATTAGCCTGCCAATGCTAAGTGCATTCGGCCTTTACCATTTAATCCGCCTTTCTAAAATAGGGCTAAATAAGATAAGCATGAAAAGAGCAGTGAGAGAAAACCTAAAAGTGATTATCACAATCATATTGATATTACTAACAATGTTCTTTGCATTTAAATCATATTACTCGCTCCCTGAGCAAATAAAATTATACGAATTGGTTGATGATGACGTTCTCAAGACTTTAGATTTTATGAAATCCCTGCCAAAATCAAAAACCCTTGCTCCCTTGGGCATGTCTACTGCCCTCTACCCCATTTCAGGCCACGACCCTGTAGCAACAATATCATTTTATGGGGACAGAAAAGATGTTGGAATATTCTTTTCTGATTCAATTTGCAGGGATAAAAATGAGATATTAAAGGAACACTCTGTAAAATATGTCATCTCAAAGGATAGGATAAACTGCGGCTGGAGACTAATATATGATGAAAGCTACTCAGTCTATGAAATTGGAAATATTAAATAATGAAAAATGTATTTACTTAGAATTATGGAGTAGAAAAGAAGAGAGGCTGTTCAATTATAAGCAGCTTATAAACCATAGTTATCGCATGTCTAGGGAAATAGACGTTGATGATGAGTATTAAGGTGATAATTATGTTGCAGGACTGCCGAAGACATTAATTTATCATCGAAGCTTTACGAAACTAAGATCTTACTGAAAAATAAAAGATTTAAAACATATGCTTCCCAGTAGAATTCATGAGCGAAAGCGTGGAACTCAGCATTATATTGCCCTGCAGAAACGAGGAAAAAGCCCTCCCAGGATGCTTAAAAGAGATAAAACAGGTGCTCAGGAATAATCATATCAAAGGGGAGATAATTGTCTCAGATTCTTCCCAAGACTCCTCTCCAAAAATAGCCCTCCAAAATAAAGCTATATTAGTTAAGCACGACAAAGAAGGGTATGGAAATGCATATTTAGAAGCTTTCAAGTATGCAAAAGGAAAATACATCTTCATGGCTGATGCTGACGGCAGTTATGACTTCTCAGAAATCCCAAGATTCCTGAGTTTGCTAAAAGAAGGGAATGACTTTGTCATTGGAAATCGTTTTAGTGGAGGGATGGAAAAAGAATCAATGCCCTGGCACCATAAACATATAGGCAATCCATTATTATCTTTTATCTTAAGGCTGTTCTTCAAGGCAAAGATTAAAGATGCCCATTCCGGAATGCGTGCGATAAAAAAAGAGGCATTAGATAAACTTAATCTCAGAACAACTGGCATGGAATTCGCCTCCGAAATGATAATCAAAGCCACAAGCTCAAGACTAAAAATAAAAGAGACTGCAATAAGCTATCATAAAAGAAAAGGCAAGTCAAAGCTAAAATCTTTCTCAGACGGCTGGCGCCATTTGAGATTCATGCTCCTCTATGCTCCAAAATTCCTATTCTTCATCCCGGGCATTTTCCTCTTTTTCTTAGGCCTGCTCTCGTTTGTATTAATTTATCTGGGAGCAATCACAATTCTCGGCATAACCCTATTTTATCATCCTCTTTTCCTTTCATCAGCCCTTATGATTATAGGTTATCAGCTCCTTATCTTCTCCTTATTCGCGCAGAGCTATGCCTTAAATCACCTCAAGGAAGAAAGGCCATTAGTTGAAAAAATCTGCAAAAAAATAACCTTGGAAAAAGCTAGCTTATTATCCCTAAGCATGATTGTCTTGGGAATAATTATTTATTTCTCAATTTTCATGAAATGGATTAAAACTGGCTTTGGAGAACTTCAGGAAGCAAAAAATGCCATACTTGCATTAACTCTTATCATTATAGGCACTCAGACTTTATCCTCAGCTTTTATGCTTAGCATTTTAAGCATTAAAGAAAGATGAAAAAAAATAACAGAGAAAATAAAAAAAGAATAGCAATATTCCATAATTACCTCGATAATATCGGAGGGGCAGAGATAGTCGGGCTTACACTAGCCAGGGAATTAAAAGCAGATGTCTATACAACAAACATCGATAAGGAAAAGATAAAAAAGATGGGATTTAACGATGTAAATATAATCTCTATTGGCAATATCCCTATAAATGCCCCATTCAGACAGCAGCTTGCTTTCCTAAGGTTTAGGCTCCTGAATTTAAAAAATAAATATGACTTCTATATAATTGATGGTGATTGGGCAATGTCCGGCGCAGTAAAGAACCACCCCAATCTTTGGTATGTTCATTCTCCAATAAGAGAAATCTGGGATTCATATGAGTACACCCGAAATAATATCGTCAAAAAGTCCCTAAGGCCTGCTTTTGATATCTGGGTGAAGCTTAACAGACATCTAAATAAAAAATATTTAAAAAAAGTAGACAATATTGCCTCTAACTCCAATAATACAAGAAACCGCCTGAAAAAATTCCTTAACAAAGAAGCTAAAGTGATACATCCTCCAATAGAAACCTCTAAATTCCATTATAAGAAGAATGGAGATTATTGGCTTTCAGTTAATAGACTAATCAAGCCTAAAAGAGTAGAGATGCAGATAAATGCATTCAAGAAACTCCCTAAAGAAAAACTTATCATAGTCGGTAGCTATGAAAAGTCTAATCATTTTCTGGAGTATGCTAATTATATAAAAAGTATAAGGCCTAAAAATGTAGAGATAAAGAGCTGGATTTCTCAAAAAGAGCTTATAGAGCTTTATGCTAATTGCAAAGGCTTCATAACAAGCTCAATGGATGAAGATTTTGGCATGAATGTAGTGGAAGCAATGGCATCAGGAAAGCCAGTCATCGCGCCAAACGAAGGAGGATATAAAGAATCCATAATCGACAATAAAACAGGCATCCTAATAAGCAATATAGATGAAAACAAAATAATTAACGCAATTAAAATCCTGGGCAATAATCCAAAAAAATACAAATCTGCCTGTATTGACCAGGCAAAAAAGTTTGATACAAAGATATTCATCAAGAAAATTAAGGAAGAGATTGGCAAGTATTAATATGCAAGGCAAAACAAAACAAAGAAGAAGCCTTTTAGTTACTCTGGCTGACAAGAATTATATCGAGCAAGCGAAACAGTTATTTTCCTCAGTTTATCACCACGCTGGCTGGAAAGGAGATTATATGCTCCTCTCTCATAACATACCTGAGAAAGACTTGAGATGGTTTAAAAATAAAGGCATTTTGATTTACAAATGCCCTCCATTAATAAAAGAAAATGTTCTAAAAAGAAAAGATTGTGTGAAATCAATTTCTGTGCTGGATAAATTTTATCTTTTCACCCCTTATTTTAAAAGATGGAATCATATAGTCTTCCTTGATGCAGATATTATAGTAAAAGCTCCACTTGATGAACTGACAGAGATAAAAGGGTTTGCCGCTATGGAAGATATCATATCCTTAAGGAAGCAATTCCTTAGAGAAGTTCCTGCAAATGAAACCTATAAAAATCTCAAAAAGAGCTATAATCTTGATTCTCCAAGCTTTAATTCCGGAGTATTTTGTTTTGATACAGGAATAATAAAAAATACCCAGTTAAACAACCTTAAGAATCTTTTTCTGCAATATCATCAGATTCAGGATAAATATTCAGGTGAACAAGTAGCATTGAATCTCTTACTATATAAAAAGTGGGCGCCCCTCAAGAAGATTTACAACGTTTATGTGTCCGATATACCTTTCTTCTGTTTTGATAAGCCTAAAAGAATTAAAGGTGTTCTGCATTTTGTTTACCATAAACCCTGGAAAACAAAGAAATATTATTATAAAGAATGGCTTGCGAACCTAAAAAAATCTCAACTCATAGACTTATCAAAAAGGCCCAAAAGCAAGATATTCAAAGATAAAGAAGAATTCAATTGCTACTCTGCTTATTTGGAGAGAAGATTATCTTCCAGCCCAGTCATGAGAAAAATAAGATTATCATTATATATTGATTCCCTGATAGGAAAAGCAGGGATTGCTCTTAAGCATCATTCTCCAAGGGCATATAATCGCTGCATTTACTTGCGTCAACGCCTCTGCTCTAGAATATAGCCAAAGATATTATGCCTAATCTCATTGCAGATGAGCCAAATAGACAAAGATTTTGTTAGAAAAAATAACAGGATTATGAGAAATCCCTATAACGATATGGATAACTGCATTGCTTATACTCGCAGATTGGCAGTTATCCATTAGAGAACTGAGTAGGTTATAGCACATATTTGTACGCAGTTCTCTATAAGTTAATGCCTTCAACATTCTTGCAATTTATTGTATAATTATCATCCCAATACTCCTCATCAACACCCATCTCCTCAGACATGCGATAACTACGATTTGCAAGCCTTTTATAACTCATATACTAATAATTACAGCTTAATACGCTGTTATGAACGATGAGTATGCGGACATGAGGTAATTATGATTAAATTTCTCAATGCGAATATATTTTATATCCCAATAATAACATCCCCACTCTCCTCAACCCTAAAATTAGCAGTATTAGATGTCGTTGTAACGTTCACCCCTCCCGCCACTCAGATTATACGTCAAATTATATTTCTCTTTTAAGCAGCATATCAAATAATCTTTGGGTTGTGAAAACTTTTATTTTGGATTGCTGCATAAAATGGATATCATTGGACCATATAGAAGCATTGAGGAATTGTGCTAATGCTAAATAGGGCGCATCTTCCCAGTCAGGAAGCAGGATTATAGATTCCTTGAGATACTGCTTATATTCAGTAAATTCAAAAAATTCGATATTTTCTTTAACTTCTTTTTGCCTTATCTCAAATTCATGCTCTGAAAGACCGGCCTTTGCAATACATTCTACCTTATGCTCTTCCAATTCAGTTTCAATATATTTCGGGGCATAAAACTGAGCATTTGCTAAGAAATAAATATATGAATTTACTGATTCTGGTTTCATCAATGAGAAGAATATGTTATTATCTATGACTAGTTTCATTATTGCCCTTTTTTCCCAATTATCACAAAACCCTCCGGTTTGTGAGACCAAAGAAATCTCCCGATATTTTACCCCCCTCTAAAGATGGGAGATTTCTTTAGGGTTAACAGCTCTTCTCTTTCAGAGGGAGAGAGTTCCAAAAATAGTTTACGTAGTGTTTCTTTCTTTGCTTTTCTGCCTAATTTGACACTCCAGTCAATAAATTCCTGTTCTTCTTTTGAACCGAGCTTTGACCTTAGCTTTTCTAATTGCTGCCTTTTTATTGCTTCCTGCGCCACTAATTTTGACCAATTCACCCAAGAAAATCTCTTTAACTTCTCCTTCAATTCATCATCTATAGTAAAGGTTACTGATACCATTTAAAGCTCCCCTTCGAGTTTCTCAAATTTTTCTAATTTACGCACTTTTTGGGCAATGACATTTCTAAATACTTCTGACCAGTTAACTTCGGGAAATTCATTCATTAGTGCCTTAATTTCTTGCGGAATAGATAAGGTTATTTTTGCCATTTTAGTAATTACGTTAATAAACGTAAATATGGTATTCTATTTAAATGTTTCTTTTTTAGATATTCTTCAAAAGCATTGATACACTGTAAAGCAAACGCTAAAAGAAATACAAATATTAAAGTGAATTTATTTAGAAAGATAATTACAGCTTAATACGCTGTTATGAACGATGAGTATGCAGACATGAGGTAATTATGATTAAATTTCTCAATGCGAATATATTTTATATCCCAATAATAACATCCCCACTCTCCTCAATTCTGAAATTAGCAGTATTAGATGTCGTTGTAACGTTCACCCCTCCCGCCACCACGCTCAGCTTATGACTGGGGGAAGTTGTGCCTATTCCAACTTTACCAAGAACAGCCAAATCAAAACCGCCTGTGGCAGTATTATTTAAAATAAACTTATAGTCTCCAGAACTTGATGCTCTCCATTCCCATTCCCTAGTATTAATAGGAAACAATGCAATTGAAGCTGCACTTGATGACCTAAACGTTAAAAGAGAACTATCTTCACTTCCGTTAATCTCTAACTTACTTGCTGGCGTCGCAGTCCCAATCCCCACGCTATCAGTGCTAGTATTCAAAAATACATTCCCTCCCGACTTACTCCATACCGTGCTTCCTGCGCCACCTGTTATCGAATCAACATAAGCCTTTGTAGCTGCGTCCGTTGATAAAGTAGGAGTGGACAAATTAACTATTTTATTGTTTAGAACATCTATTGTTCCATTAACTGTCAGTTTGCTTGTTGGGGAAGTTAAGCCAATGCCGACGTTGCCGTCTTTTCCAATTACCATTGCTGTAGATTCTGCACCACTTGTCTTGTCTATGAAATCAAATTTGTGATAAGTGGTACTATCAGCCGTTCCTATTTGAGTCTCCCACTTGACCCCATGATAGGTTGCATCATTCACAGACCACGTACCGCTAGTTTCTTGTGCATTATTGGCAATATATGACTGTCCACTATCGGCACCTATGCTGATCGTTCGCCAATTTGTACTACCATATAATTGCAACTTCGCCCCCGGAGTCGCCGTTCCAATCCCGACATTCCCCGTATCTTTATTAACAAAAAACTGCGTTGTCCCAACAGTCAAATTATTCTGGAATATGAAATTACCTGCTCCGAATGTTCCTGCAGTGATGGCACTTGCAGGAAGAGTGGTTGTAGTTTGGTTATATGCCCATGTTGCTAAAGAAGTTCCATTATTTACATAAATATCTGCTGACACGTTGATTGAACCTCTAACATCAAGCTTCTGCGTCGGAGTCGTCGTCCCCACCCCAACGCTGCCCGAATCTGTTGCCAAATAAGTATCGGCTGTTGACAATAAAGTCCCTGAGCCCAAAGCGACTCCCTGTTTATACCCTATATTCAAAGACTTTGTTTGATCAACCGTTGCAGGTTCATCTACACCAATCATCTCAACAGAAGCGACTTGCCAGCTAAATGCAACATTATCTCCTCCTGGAATATACCAAAATCCAGTTGAACTAAGAGAACCCCCTACCCCTATTTTCTGTACCATAATATATTGATACCAATTATCCGTACCATCTGTAGGCGTTATCCAACTGTATGACCCGCCAGTTCCATAAGCATTACTAGTAAAACTAATTGTTCTTCCAGAAGGTATCTTAGCCCAAATCCTATAAACATATCTACTCCCCTCTATATAACAATCATCACTGGCTTTCGAGGCACATTTCGATACTGCAATATAAAATCCTCCATATCCTGGAATCGGATTGCTATCGGGGGTGCCTGTTCCATCATAAGATATATTCAATATCTTTCCTGAAGTACTGGGAGATGAAGTCTCACTTACTATTGTATGGACTGGATTTGGAGCAGAGACATTATTATCATAGACCACATATTGGGTTGTATTTTGAGAGAAGTCAGGGTTATAATTAACTAATCTTCCTTTTATTCCTGCTAGAGTTGAGATAAAACTAGTCCTATTACTTGCATAAGCAGTGCCATCAGTAAACAATAAATCTCCCTTATTTGAACCTGCTTCTACTCTTATATTGCCAACAACTTCTAGCTTATCAGACGGAGAACCCGTACCAATCCCAACATAAGTTCCATTATCATAAATCGTTGAATTTCCCAATGATGATGTTCCTGTCCATTTAGCCAAGTAATTTGTCCCGCCAGAACCGCTGAGATTCGCGCCGCCACCTGTTATCGAATCAACATAAGCTTTTGTAGCAGCATCTGTGGCAAGTGTGGGAGTGGACAAATTAACTATTTTATTGTTTAGAACATCTATTGTTCCATTGACTGTCAGTTTGCTTGTTGGGGAAGTTAAGCCAATGCCGACGTTGCCTGTGTCTAGTATCCTAACCCGTTCTCCTAAAACACCTGCATTGGTTGTGCTAAAAGTTAAAGCGCCAGCGGTCCCTGACCCAAGCCTTACACCAGAAATCCTGCCAGCCATCGCTGCCTCATCGCCATGCACTCCTCCAGAAGTCTCAAAATCAAGAGATATAGATGAACCTGTCGTCCCATCAGGATTACGCAAGATTATTCCTCGGGCAAGAGTTGCATTGCTGTTCACAACACTCAATTTACCCACTGGCCCCGTCGTCCCTATCCCCACATTGCTCCCATTCACATACAACACATTTGACAAATTAACATCCGCCCCGCCTGTAGCTCCGCTCTTTACGGTTAAGGTATGGCTTGGAGTTGTTGTGCCGATGCCGACTCTATCATTATCATCTATTACCAATCCTGTAGTTGAAGTTGCAGCATTTAGCACTATGTTTAGATAATCAGTTGCTGCATCAGTCATGTAAAGATTAGCATATTGGCTGCTGCCCGTATTTGAATCTCGGATGATTAAACCATATTGGTCATCTTCTGCATCGACTTCAATAAATGCAGTACTTCCCCCAGTATTTCTAGTTGTCAAGACAAGTTCGCCCCCATCGCTCACAAACATATCGGCAATCTCTGTTGTTTCTGCTGTTCCTCGCAATCTTAATCCCAACGAATTGCTTCCTGTATCTATATCTAATTTTGCACTCGGCGTCGCAGTCCCTATCCCCACATTCGTATCATTAACATAAAGATTGCCTGAAACATTCAATCCGAATGCTCCTGCTCCTGCTTTCTTTATATCTAGTCTTGCTGAGGGCAAAGCCGTTCCTATTCCAATGTTTCCATTGCTCCCATTAACATACAACTGTGTTGAACCTGTTGTATTGACAATCCTGAACTTATCTGCTCTTATTACGCTATGGCTTTGCAGACCTCCAAGATATTGCGCTTTAATCTCATCGGGACTTAATGCCCGATTATATATTTTTACTTCATCAATGGAACCATTAAATTCTCTGGTATTAACCCCTGCTATATTTAAGTCGCTATTATATCCTGATAGCAATTCACTTGTATAAATATTGGTCGCAATTCCATCGATATAAGTGACTACATTGGTATCATCTTTAACTAGAGTTACAAATGTCCATATATCGTAAGGGGTAGTCCCAAGAGTTCTACTAGTTAGGCCTCCTGTAGAGTTCCTAAGAATAAAGTTAAGTACTTCATTATTTGAAGAATAAAATATTCTGATTTCATCAGAGGATTTTTGTATTACATATGGAGCTATATTGGTCTGACCATTTCCTCTCTTTACCCAGAAGGAATATGAAAAATTATTACGGGATATGTTTAATGAAGGAGATTGTGATACAATCATCCTTGTCCCGTTTTGTGCATCAAATAATCCGCCGCGCCCATATTTGCCTGAGCCTCTTGTAGCAGTATTATTTAAAGTGCCATCATTCCCATATGGACTTCTGTCAAATGCTGTTGTTCCTGTTCCTTCTCCGAAATCCCAGTAGCCGACAAGGCCATCATCACTGGAATAAACAGGCATCCACAGGCTTCCATTTGTGATGCCAACATCTCCCACAACTTCTAGTTTTGAACTGCTTGTTGTCCCTCCAATGCTTACATTATTTGTAGTTGTATTAAGATAAACTACTCCTGAAGCTGAACTCCATACTGTGCTTCCAGCACCTCCAGTAATACTATCAACATAAGCTTTTGTAGCTGCATCTGTTGATAACTTTGGCGTTCCCAAATTATTGATTTGAAATCCCACCATACTAATATTTGCACCGAAGTATGACAATCCAGTTACATTGAAAGTTCCTACAACATTTAACTTATGAGTCGGCGTGGAAGTTCCTATTCCAACTCTCCCTGTGCTGTTATCAACATGCAAAGTATTGCCGCCGATAGTGATATTATTAGGAAAGACATAATTTCCTGCTTCAAATGAACCTGGACCAATAACAGCAGCTCCGTGGCCAGGATCTGCTGCGGAAACTAATGGCAAAAAGAAAAGAAGTCCAACTATTAAAGTTATGACTAATGCCGCCCTCTCAAACCTCATTTTTTTATATTTATCTATCATTTTCATTCTTTTTATTTTTGTCAATAACTTCCCAGTATCCACCCCTGTCAGGACCGACACGCCTGATAAAACTTTTAATCTTAAGTCTTTCCAAATACTCTTTTACAGTATCCTCTGAAATTCTTAACTCTCGCGCTATCTCTTTTCTTGAAACTGCATTATTCTTATGTATAATTTTTAAGATATTACTCTCTAACTCAGTCAGCTTCTGGGGGGATATCTGGGGGGATATCTGGGGGGATATCTGCTTGCGATAAAATACAACGCAAAAACCGCTTTTAAGTTTTTTAAACTCAACCTTCACTTTCTCCTGCTTACATGCCTCATAAATTCTTTTAATGCCAGAACCCCAACGCTCTATGTCTTTGCTTAAAAATAATGCTTGTGCAATAAGGGGGTTTCTCAGGATTGACCTTTCTTCACCCTTGATAAAATCTTGTGGCTCATAGTCATTAGGGAAATTCCCGGGATTATAAACTTCAATCCTATCTTTGAAAATTGCTATTTCATTCCCTTTGGGGTTTGTATAATCTCTATGACATAAGGAATTCACAAGAGTTTCAACCAGTGCTCTAATGGGCACTTCCGGAATTTCCTCTCTACCTCTTTCAGTAAGATTTGCCCGCCAGTTCATGTGTTCCTTGATATAGCCCTCTGATTTCACCAACAGTTCAAACAATGTCCCTTTAAATTGCTGAATGTCCAAAAAAGTAATTTTATCTGTTCCTGCAAATACAGCAGCTTGGACATCAAGCGAGTTGTCATTGCAGAATAAAATCTCTGCAGCCCGAATCAAATTATTTTCTTTTAGCATTCCAAGTTTGTTAAGCGTAGAACGAACATCTACAAATTCAAAATTAATCCTTTTTGCTTCATTTGCTTTTTCCATATATTCTTTAAGAACCTGTACATTCACACTGCCAATTGCCTTGTCTGAAAGCTGTCTTTCCCAATATTCATCATTGGATGAGAGAATTAGGTTTTTTAATTCGTAAGTGCTCAACTGCTTGTTTTCTGCTCCCACTCTGATATATGCCCTGCCATAAGCAAAATACGGCACATTATGCCCTTCAAAGATAACATGGATACAAGACTTATCTTCTAAAACAACCTTATTAACTTTAGGGTAAATTTTCGGCTCAATGTGATCTGATATCGTTTGAGAGACATCGCGCAAGGTCTTATCTGAAATATCTTGGCCAATGATTGTCCCATCATTCTTCATCCCAAAGTATAATTCTCCTTTTTGATGCTTATTCAAAATCGCGACAACTGAGATAATTGCCTCTTTTAGTTCTGCTGTTGACGTCTTAAATTCTAATATTTCAGACTCTTGCATTTCTCACCTCCCTTATTATTTTCGTTATTGTTCTCCTTTTGATGAGGAATTGGACAGGCAAAAAGCTAGTTAGAGAGAGGATCATAACCATGAAAAATCCCCGTATTTTGTTAATCATGAGTTTTCCTCCAAAGTAGATGATAATAATATTCCAACCCTCTCAAGACTGTTTGAGAATCGCTAGGAATCTTCTCAGGATATTTTTCCAACTCAGCATACTCTATTATTATTGGCAGGAATCTGGTTTGATATTGATGAGAAATTAATTTAGCCAGATTTAAAACTTCTTTTTCTTTTTCTACTTTCTGGAATATAAGGCTTATATGCGAGGCATCGGGGGATATTGTTACAATAAGAGGCATTACTGGCAGCTTGAATAAAAATTCCTGGATTGCATTCTGCTGAGGCATGGAAAGTGTCAAAAATTTAAAAGTATGGACTAATTTTAAGTATGCCAGAGTTTGAGGCGAATTTTTAAGAGTGATATTCAAAAGATTTGCCCTCTGTTCTGTTTTTACAATGCCTTCTTTTTCTAAGAGCTGGACAAATCTTCTTACATTTGGAAAGCTTCCTTGAATGTTTTTTGTAAGCTGCCTCAAGTGAATGCCCGAGCTATTTCTATCTAATTCATCTAAAATTCTTATCTTAGTTTCAGCACCCATCTCCTCTTTTTATCCCCTTATGCTAGCATTATGAGTTTGATAGTATTTTAATACCTTTCGATATCATTTTGATATCAGTATAACTGCGATATTGCTACACTTTGATATTATTTTGGTATCAAATGATATTATTTTGATATCTATTCCAATATAAGGAATGTTTAAAATTATCTTTTTCCATGAGACAAGATGCGTTTTAGTAATAAAATAAAAAGATTCTTAGGCTTAAGCGCCTCAATAGCAAATGCAGAATTCAAGCTGAGAAATGAAGGAAGTTATTTAGGGATATTATGGTACCTGCTTAACCCTATCCTCCTCTTCACACTTTTATTCTTTATTTTCAAAGACAGGCTGAGCAATGATATTCCAAGTTACCACCTATATCTGCTCCTCGGCATAATTATGTTCAACTTGTTTCAGGAAGCTTCTTTAGATGCTGCACGCGCAATAAAAAATTATTCTGGAATAATCAAGTCAATAGATTTCCCCAAGGAGTCCTTAATTGGAGCAATTCTTCTCAGAAGGCTATATTCTCACTTTTTTGAAGTCATCTTGTTTATTTTAATAATATTTTTGTTTGGAGGCAGCATGGCTGGATTGCTCTATTATCCACTTATACTCATACTGTTCCTGGCGTTCATTTATGGCGCCTGCCTCATATTATCCTCATTGGTCGTTTATTTCGTAGATCTTGATAATATGTGGGGATTTTTTGTAAGGCTATTATGGCTTGCAACACCAATATTCTACTCAATTGGCGGGCAGAACCGATTATTGCTGTTTAATATTTTCAACCCTCTTTATTATTTCATAAATTTAGGGAGAGAAGTTGTAATCTACCAAAACACCCCTTCGATATGGTTAGTAGCAGGGGCATTTTTATATTCCGCCATATTCCTTTTAGCAGGAATAATTGTATTCACTAAACTAAAATCTAAATTTGCGGAACTAATTTAACATGAAAAGAATAATTGTTGACAAGATTTCAAAGAGATTCTGGATAGGAAGAAGAAAAGGACAGGGCGCGCTTGAGAAATTGACCTATCTCTTTTCAGGAAGAGAGCCCCAGAGAAAACTAGTTGCTATAGATAGGATTTCTTTTGCCATTAGCTCGGGAGAGATAGTTGGGATAGTTGGGGACAATGGGGCAGGGAAAAGCACCTTGCTAAGAATGATTGCAGGCATATACAAACCCGATTCGGGCAGAATCTTTCTTAATGGAAAGATAATTTCATTGATTAATCTTGGAGCAGGCTTCCAGCAAAGGCTCACAATGAGGGACAACCTCTATCTTTGCTGTTCATTATTTGGATTAAGCCTTAAAGAAACAAAGCTCAAATTTAATTCTATAGTGGAGTTCTCAGGCCTCGATAGCTTTATTGATACAAAATTATACCAATTCTCAAATGGAATGCAGCAAAGGCTTTCATTTTCCATAGCAATTCATTGCAATCCAGACATACTGCTCCTAGACGAAGTATTTGAAGTGGGAGATGAATCCTTCAAGAAAAAAAGTGCTGAAAAAATACTTGGGATTGTCAAAAAAGGAGCTTCTGTTATCCTTGTAAGCCATGAAAAAAAGATAATCAAGAATTACTCTAAGAGGATTTTAGTTCTAAAACATGGAAGAATCGCGCAGGAATTTTCGCGCGGCAGCAAAGGTTTCAACAAGTTGCTTGTAGATGATTCTGTTGATTAGTATTCTTTTTTCAAAATTGTCCAGATAGGGAATTCTGAACAAATACTATGCAAATTATCCGAGTTGCCGTACCACCCCGATACTCATCATCAACGCCTATCTTCCCAGACAGAGGTAACTGCGGTTTGTAAACCTTCTATAACTTACAGACGACAAAATAATCATCAAGATCTCCGCATTTTCTATTCTTCAGTTTGCTCAATCACAATAGGCGCAGGGATTTTTTCCATTAAATCTCAATAATCCTGCCTTCTCTGCCCACATTGATTACTTTTGTTTTTCCTATTTTTTCTTCCATGCCACCAGCTTCATGGATATGTCCATGTATCAGTATGTCTGGCTTGAATTGTTTTATTGCGCGGGTTAAAGCCTTGCTCCCGGGAATGCCTGAAAGCTCGGATAAGCTCTCTGAAGGATGCATATGCGTGACCATTATCTTCTTCTCTATTCCCTTTATTCCCCCGTAAGCTTTCTTCAAAGTATCAAACAATTCATTATTTAACATTCTTCCAGGCCCTGGGCTGTCCTCAGCACCCCCTGCGCCAAAAAACCCCACATTTTCATAAATTGCAGAGTATCCATGGATATTTTTTACCCCATACACGTTGGCTATGAAATCCGTAGTGGCAAATGAATCCCAATTCCCAGGGATGATTAAAACAGGCTTGTTTTTATCCTTAAATGGCTTGATTAAATCTTTAGTCTCTGTCCAGCCCAGTAAGTCCCCGCAAAGCACAATTAAGTCTACTTTTTCTTTGTGCGCCCTCTCTGCAAGTTTCTTTGCTAATCTTGAATCTCCATGCAAATCAGAAGCAGCAAGAAGTTTTAGCTTTCTTTTCATTTTTTCTTGAAGTTGAATAGATTTATAAATACTTATTTTTTACCATCTCCATGCAAAAAAAAGGTGAATTCTTAAAGATATTTCTAATTGCAATCATAATTATATTATTCCTTATTGTAGCTGCTCTTTTAATCTATATATTTGTCATCAAAGGAGAAGATCATTCTAATACTTATAAGGAGATGGAGAAATCTGGAAGGCTTGTAAATCCTGTTCTGGGTGTAACAGATGAAGAAGCTATCCAGCAGTTTAATGAAACCTTTGTGCACTACCTCCTTTATAAAATAAAAGCCTATAATCTCCACAATCCTCCTGCCAGTTCAGATACTCCCAAAATAGAATTTACTATAGGGGAAGATATTTATCACGCTGAGATAATCAAGGGTTATATCGAAGTCAAAAAAGGAGATATTCCAAATGAAGATATCCTCATATGGACAAGCAAAAAAGAAGCTGTCCTGATGATAAAAGATAAATCTCATATTGTCAATTCTTTCTCGTCAGGTGATTCGGGTGTCGAAACTCGAACCAAAGAAGCAACCCTATTCTTAAAAGGATATCTTAAATTATATGAAGACCTGACAGGAAACAAGCTAATCTAACTCTCTAGCCGCGTAACTATGAAGGCAAATTCCATCTGCCGTAGTTAAAAAGAGCATGTTTATTTTCTACTTGTCTGATGAGGTAATAGCTTAATCCAGAATAAATAACATAAAATATTAAATTTTGACCTAGTCAAAATTAAAACTCGATAAGATAATTATCGTACCTTATTAAACAATAAGGGAAAACAGCTTTATAGTTACCTAGCCGCCAATCCTGATTTGTCGTCTCTTTTTCGTACAAAGCTCGCTTTAATTGTCACTATCTTAGATAACAAAATTGCAGAAAAGTTTAAAAGTGTCATATTGACTCTAAATATATAGTTTCCATTACAAGCATGGAAATATACATAACATGAAAGATAATTTCGATATATTCTTCAGAAGGAAGCCCGCTCTTCTTCTAGTGGCCTTGAAGAGAATGGCCCGCGCCAGATATGGCAGTATCCTAGCCAAAGAAGTTGACTGCACATACAGTCATGCTGTTAAAATTTTGCAAAGCTTAGAGAGACTGGGACTTGTAATGTTTGAGAAAAAAGGCAGGATAAAACTCATCAAATTAACAAAGAAAGGCCAGGAAATTGCAGATAATATTGAGAATATTAAAAGATTGATAGGTTAATATGCTCTTCAGTATAATCGATACAAATAAAAAATTGTATTTGTCCGCAAGTCTACTCCAATAAACAATTATTTCCTATTCATATTTAATCGTCAGTAATACGTATTAAGGTAATCTTATCAATGCCTCTATTAGAAAACTCATAAATAAGAATGGCTCCGAGGGGATTTGAACCCCCGACACCTGGATTTCTCCTTAAGAAACCTGCAGTTTCTTGAAGGTCAACTTCCCTCAGGAAGAATATTAAGAGTCCAGTACTCTAACCGGGCTGAGCTACGGAGCCATGACTCAAGAAGAAAAAACACGTTTAAAAAGATTTAGATTTGACTCGCCCTTTCAAGATTATAATGATCTCCTAAAACTTTACCTACAAGTGCGGTAAGGTCATTTGGAAAATAGGGTTTAGATAATACATAGGTATTCTCAGGCAACTCTCTTCCCGCAATGTCTCCAGGAGTACCTGTTATCAAGAGGGCAGGAGTTGAATCTCCCTTTTCCCTGCGAAAACATAATGCGTCAAACCCATTCATCTCAGGCATCCTATTATCAGTTAGATATAAGTGAGCTTTCCCACAATAATCTGCAAACTCTTTCCCATTACTTAATGTAGTTACATTACATTCAGGATATTCCCTTCTAAGAACAAGCCCATGTATCTCTCTTATCAGAGAATCATCATCCACTACTAAAAACGTTAATTCATCAGTCTTCATAATTTTAAAAGTAATATGGGGGTATTTAAATCTTTCTATTTGTTACTACAGAAAAGTTACAGTTATCTATACTTTCTCCAGGTATATTTGCATTTCTCACACTTGAAAAATTTCGTCTCAGGCTCATCTGAAGCTCTTGTTTGTGTAGTCCAGAAATAGCCTCTTGTATGTCCGCATTTCGGGCACTCTATCGCAATAAGAGGGTAAACATTATCAGAGCCTTCTTTTATAACTTCTATTTTTTCCTGTTGGTTTATTTTTTCAGAAACCTCTATCTTTGGTTTTTTCTTGGCTTTAGTGCCACAACTTGCACATGCAGCCTTATCTCCTTCAATTCTTATTATACCGCCACATTTTTCACAAAATTCCATTCGCTTTTTAGATGTCTCTATCTTTTAAATGTTTTGTTCACGTTAGCTTTGCGTATAAATTCACTTATTTTCTAAGAATTACATAAACTTTTCTACCTAGCAAATCTTTAGGAGCATCAATTTTTGCCCCATTACCAAATTT
>Ga0209211_10005562_pt1 | contig 18750 bp, 19 predicted proteins | sample RifGroA2_FD_183992 | JGI IMG/M metagenome (GOLD analysis project Ga0209211, IMG submission 183992) | Groundwater microbial communities from Rifle, Colorado, USA - Groundwater A2 (SPAdes) (version 2) | ecosystem: Environmental > Aquatic > Deep subsurface > Groundwater | place: Rifle, Colorado... | reverse complement strand
CCGCCGGCGGCGTCGGCCAGATCGCGGTGCAGTGGCTCAGCTCGCTGGGCGTCAACGTGATCGGCACCGTCGGCAGCGCCGACAAGGCCGCCATCGCGCTGCGGCTGGGGTGCAAGCAGGTGATCAACTACCGCGAGGAAGACGTGGTGGCACGGGTGCGCGAGCTGACCGGCGGCCGCGGCGTGCCGGTGGTGTACGACTCGGTGGGCAAGGACACCTTCGAGATGTCGCTGGACAGCCTGGCGCCACGCGGCATGCTGGTCAGCTTCGGCAATGCCTCCGGCGCGGTGCCGCCGTTCGCGCCGCTGCTGCTATCGCAGAAGGGCTCGCTGTTCTTCACCCGCCCGCGGCTGGGCGATTACGTGGCCACCCGCGCCGAGCTGGAGGCCAGCGCCGCGGCGCTGTTCGAGCGCATCGGCGCCGGCGCGGTGACGGTACAGCCGTCGGCGCGCTACGCACTGGCCGATGCGGCGCAGGCACACGCCGACCTGGAAGCGCGGCGTACCACCGGCTCCCTCATCCTGCTGCCCTGAGAACCTGTTCACGATCTGCTGCGCTTCGTGAAACGTTACACGGTGAGTACGGCTTCGGCATGCTGGTTTATATCCAGCTAAACGCCGCTTCCTCAGCCGTTTTCGCCTTGTCTCGCGTGAGCGCGCGAGATCGTGAACACGTTCTGAGCGCGACGCTTCCGGACGACAAAAAGGTTGGCCGCATCGCTGCGGCCAACCTTTTTTGGTACTACTTGATGCCACGAGCGCCCCTAGTCGCGCTCGGCGTCCTGCTGCTGGCGCCAGCGCTGGTGGCGCGACGGCTTGTCGCGACGCTCCGGGCGCGGCCCGCGCTCGGCACCGTCGCCATCCGGCGACAGGTCGTGCCAGCGGCGCTGCCGTTTCAGCGCCTGCGCCTCTTCCCGCGTCAGCTCGCCGCGCTCCACCGCCTCGCGCAGGCGCAGGTCGCGCAGGCGATGCGGAGGCGCCGCCCCGGCCTGCCACGCGGGCGGGCCGTTGTCGGCGCGCCAGGGCGGGGCCGCCAGCGCGCTGTTGCCGGCCAGCAGCGCCAGCAGGAGCAGGAAAAGGGCTTTCATGGGTGCATTTTATCCCGCACAGCGCGCGGCTGCCATGCCGGCAGCGACGGTGTGCTCAACGGCGCCCGGTTCAGTTGCCTTTGGCGGCAGGCGGGGTCGCCGGCGCGCCGCAATAGCCGTCACCGCGATGCTGACGCATCTTGTGACCCATGTACTGCTTGCCGGCCACCGCTTCCGGCCACGCCTCGCGCTTGGCGGTGCGCTCCTTGTTGTCGATCAAGGCGCGGGTCTTGGCCTGCAGCTGCTCGTGCAGCTTCTGCATCTGCGCGTGCACGGCGTCGCGCTCCTTCTTCAGCTGGCCCAGCTCGGCGTCGGTCAGCGCGCCGGACATCACCGCCTCGTGGTAGGCGCGCATGTTCTGGCGCATTTCCTCGCGCTGCGGCTTGCCGTCGCCGCCAAAGGCGAAAGCAGTCAGCGATACGCCGGCCAGCAGGCTGGCAAGCAGGGTCACGGCAACGGTACGTTTGGCATTCATGGTCAGACTCCTCGGTTACGACATCAAAAGGGGATGAGCTGACTGTACGTGGCAGGTTTTGCGCGGGTATTGCCGCGACGGCGGCAAGTGTTAATAGGTGTTAACCACCGCCACCGCGTTAACGGCTGTTCATATCCGGGCTGACTTGGCGCGGCAGGCGCGTTACGCTTGGCAGATAAAGACTCGGGATGTGACGGATGGAAAACCACAAGATACTGGTCGTCGACGACGATGTGCGCCTGCGCGAGCTGCTGCAGCGCTACCTCGCGCAGCAGGGCTTCAGCGTCGATACGCTGCCGGACGCGCGCGACCTGGACCGCAAGCTGGCGCGTAACCGCCCGGACCTGCTGGTGCTGGACGTGATGATGCCCGGCGACGACGGGCTGGCGGTGGTGCGTCGCCTGCGCGCGCAGGGCGAGCAGATCCCGGTGATCATGCTCACCGCGCGCGGCGAGGACATCGACCGCATCCTCGGCCTGGAAATGGGCGCCGACGACTACCTGGCCAAGCCGTTCAACCCGCGCGAGCTGGCGGCGCGCATCCACGCGGTGCTGCGCCGCCACGCGCAGACGCCGGTGGTGATGGCGCAGCACGACGACGCCGACGAGGTGCTCGGCTTCGGCCGCTGCGAGCTGCACCCGGCGCGGCGCGAGCTGCTGCGCGACGGCCAGCCGGTGGCGCTGACCACCGCCGAGTACGCGGTGCTGCTGGCGCTGGCCAGCCACCCGCGGCGGCCGCTGACGCGCGAACAGCTGATGGAGCTGGCACTGGGCAAGGGCGGCGGCGAATCGCAGGATCGCAGCATCGACGTGCACATCTCACGGCTGCGCAAGCTGATCGAGGACGACGGCGCGCCGCGCTACCTGCAGACGGTGTGGGGCTACGGCTACGTGTTCGTGCCGGACGGCAAGGCAAGGGAAGCGACATGAGCCTGGCGCGCTTCGGCGGCACGCTGTTCCTGCGCCTGGCGGCGCTGGTGGTGCTGGCGGTGCTGGCCAGCCAGGTGTTCACGCTGTGGCTGACCGAACAACAGAAAAGCGCGCTGCTGGCGCGGCAGCTGTACGCGCAGGTGCTGGACACGCTGGCCGACTACGAGGAAGCGCTCGACCGGCTGCCGGCGGCGGAGCGCGACGCCTTCCTGCTGCGCAACAACCTGCCCGGCCTGCCGCGGCTGCTGCCGCTGGCCCAGGCGCCGGCGCAGACCTTTCCCGCGCCCGCCGTCGCCAACCCGCTGCAAGAATGGCTGAGCAGCGCCGTCGGCGAGCCGGTCAGCGTGCGCATGAGCCGCGCCGAACGCCGCGAGCTGTGGATCAAGGTGCCGGTGCTGGACAGCCACTACTGGTTGGTGATGCCGCTGCGCCGCTACCTGCCGCCGGCGCTGCAGCCGACGCTGCAGGCCGCCGGGCTGGTGGCGCTGCTATCAGTGCTGGCCGCCTTCGCGCTGGCGTGGCGCACCACGCGGCCGCTGAGCCGGCTGGCCAATGCCGCGCGCCATCTCGAAGCCGGGCGCATGCCGCAGGCAGTGCCGGTCAGCGGCCCGCGCGAGGTACGCGACGTGATCGAGCGTTTCAACACCATGGCGCTGGCGCTGGACAAGGCCGCCAGCGAACGGCGGCTGATGCTGGCCGGGCTGTCGCACGACCTGCGCACGCCGCTGACGCGGCTGAAGCTGGCGGTGGAGCTGCAGGACGACCTCGGCGACAAGCCGGGCATGCTCAACGACATCGACGAGCTGTCGCGCATCGTCGGCCAGTTCATCGACTTCGCGCGCAGCGAGGAAACGCGGCCGCTGACGCCGCTGGCGCTGGGCGAGCTGGTCGACAACGTGCTGACCAAGTTCCGCCGCGACGACATGGACGTCGCCTGGCAGCGCCGCGACGCCACCATCAACGGCGACGCGCTGGCGCTGCAGCGGCTGCTGTCCAACCTGCTGGAAAACGCGCGCCGCTACGGCCGCGCGCCGTTTAGCGTCAGCCTGCAGCCCGGCGCTAGCCACTGCGAGCTGCGCGTGCACGACCACGGCGCCGGCATCGCGCCGGAGCTGCAGCAGGCGGCGCTGACACCGTTCGAAAGGTTGGCCGCACACCGCGGCAGCGACGGCGGCAGCGGCCTCGGCCTCGCCATCGTCAGCCGCGTGGTGGCGCAGCACGGCGGCAGCCTACGCTTCGACTACCCGCCGGAAGGCGGCTTCGCGGTGGTGATCACGCTGCCGACGCTGGCCAACGCCAGCTGAGGCCGCGCTGTGCGCAAACAAAAACCGGCCGCTATGGCCGGTTTTTTCATGATGGCGACGACGCGCTCACGATTTGTGCTTGCAGGTATTGATGCCCAGCATCGCGTACGGCGGGCACCAGCCGAACACGCCGGTGGCTACCGGCACCAGCCCCAGCAGCGCCCACGGCGACGCCGGGCCGATGAAGGCGAGGCTGGTGATCGCCAGTCCCACCACGATGCGGATCACGCGTTCGGTATTGCCGATATTCTGTTTCATCGCCCTGCTCCTTGTTGTCGATAATTCATTATATTCATATATAAATTATTTTCCAATATACAATTTGCAAGTCAGTCGCCATCACGACCGCCGCAGCGGCCAAGCAGCCACGGCGCCAGCAGCAGCACCAGCATGCCCAGCCCGAGATAACCGCCGGCGCGCGGATCGTAATCCGCCAGCAGCCGCTCAGGCGGGTAACCCAGCAGCGTGCCGAGGCCGAACTCGAACAGCAGCATCAGCAGCAACCACAGCGCACCGGCCTGCAGCTGTTGCGCCGGCGTGCGCAGCCGCAACCAGCGCCGCGTGACCCAGGTAATGAGCAGGATCAGCAGCACACCGCTGACCACGCCCAGCTGCCGCGCCGGCAGCTCGCCCAGCCACGGCACCAGCCACAACTGGCGCAGCACGCCCTGCAGCGTCTCCGCCAGCACAATCAGCCCCCACACCGCCAGCACCCGCCGCCAGCGCACGCCGTTTCCTTTTGCCATTCAGCCTCGGCGCTGCCAGCCCAGCAGCAGCACCCCGGCCAGGATCAGCACGCCGCCGGCCAGCATCGCCGCACTCACCACCTCGCCCAGCCACAGCGCGCCCCACAGCACGCCGAACACCGGCACCAGATAGGTAACGCTGCTGGCGCGGGTGGCGCCCAGCTTCTCGATCAGGCGGTAGAAGATCACGTAGGCAAACGCGGTGCAGGCCAGTGCCAGCAGCAGCACCGCGCCCCACACCGTGGCCGTCGGCGCCTGCGGCGGCCACGTCCACAGCGCCAGCGGCAACAGCAGGATGGCGCCGGACGCCAGGCTGCCGGTCGCCGTCACCAACGGCGGCAGCCCCGGCAGCCAGCGCTTGGCCATGTGCCCGGACCAGCCGTAGCAGGCGGTGGCACCCAGCATCGCCAGCACCGGCAGCGCGCTGTCCAGCCCGAACGCCGCGCCGCGGCCGAGCGTCAGCACCAGCACCCCGGCCAGCCCCAGCGCCAGCCCGGCGGCGCGTTGCCGCGTCATCGCCTCGCCGGCCAGCGGCATCGCCCACAATGCGGTCATCAGCGGCGTGGTGGCGTTCAGCACCGACGCCACCCCGGCCGGCAGCGTCAGCGTCGCCCACGCGATCAGACAGAACGGCAGCGCCGACAAGAACACGCCGACCACGGCGATGGCGCGCCAGTGCTGCCGCCACAGCGCGAAACCGCCCGGCTGCCACCACAACAGCGGCAACAAGGCCAGCGTCGCCACGCCGAGGCGCAGCGCAATCAGCGGAAACGGCCCCAGCGCCGGCACCGCCACGCGCATGAACAGGAAGGAACCACCCCACATCGCCGCCAGCAGCAGCAACCACAACCAGTCACGCGGCTCCGTCATCGCCGTACCCCCGCCATCAGCCCGTTCATCACCGTCATCACCACGCCCTCACGAAAATCACAGTGTAGGCAAAGGCGAGCGTCATGACGATCCGATTCTTGCTTTGCAGTCAGGGTTTCCGGGCAGCACGGTAGGGTTCATCACCCAGAGCGACGCACCACGATAGCCGCTTGCGGCCAACCTTGTCGCGGTAAGCAGTTCTGATTTTTGCCACGGAAGCACACGAACAAGGGCAAAGGCAAAGATGGCTTTGGCTACAAAAAGACGCGAAAAGGTTGGCCGCAAGCAACGCCAGTAACCTGAACCGCCAGCCAGCACCGAACCGTCGCACCCGTTCCCGTTGGCGCAAGCCGTGACAACGGTCGGCAGCCCGGAAACAAGCCGCCCCCTTTTGAGCGCAGCGGATGGGCGGCGCCGGGATGGCGGCAGTTGTCACGGGAATGCTTGCGCCTCCGGGAAGAGCGGGGATTGAAAAGGGGGATGCGGTATCCCCCTTTCCCGTCCGCCGCGCGGAAGCGGCAAGACAAATAAGCATCCGCGCAGCGGATACAGACCCTCAAAACAAGGTTGGCCGCAAACCTCCTACGGCTTGCGGCCAACCTTGGTCATTCAATTATGGTAAATGTTGAGCTTCGCAAGCTCAGCCCAACCTACCCTGCTTTCCAAGAAAGAACAATCTATTAATTATAAAAATAAAAATCGAGGATGTTATTTCAACAAAAAAACCAATAATCGGCAGAATCCAAGTGCCAAACAACATCCACAAGCTCAAAAATATTGCGCCACTCGACTATCTTCCCCATCTTGGCACATTAAAATACTCAAGCTCATCAACAAATCCGTCTCCATTGAGATCAAATTTATAATATTCATACTCAAAATAAAAATAATAACCAAATGCAAACAAAAGTCCAACCACAAGCAAACCAGCAGAAAAAATCAATATTCGCCGATAAATTTTTACTTCTTGCAGCCTAGGAAAAAAACATCCAAAAGCAACTCTAGTAACAATCAATCCACAAAAAAAATAATAATACGCATAAGGCAAGCCAAAGAAAATACTTAATCAAAATTTTAAGACTTCCATTAAGCACCTCTGCATTTAATAACTAAAAAAACTGTCAATCGGCTATTTAGCTCATTTAACTAACGTCACTTCGAGCTTTTTATATATGAAATATATATGTTTCAATTCATGCAAATGGATATGGATGATCTCCTGCTGATTCGGTCCTAGGTTCATTTTGTTCAACCTAATGCTTCTACCATTCTGATTACATGATGCTAAGTCTAACTTATGATCCAAAATATTCCAAAGGCATTTCGTTGCTCACCATGACAAAAGGGCAAGCCACTGGCTTGCCCTTTCCTGTTGCCTCTTGCGGCCAACCTCGGCCGCCAGCTCACTCCCTCAACTCCCCTCCGACAGCTGCGCCAGCAGTTCAGCCTGGCGCTCCGCCACCAGCGCGTCGGTCAGCTCGTACAGGTCGCCGTCCATCGCCTGGTCCAGCTTGTACAAGGTGAGATTGATGCGGTGGTCGGTGATGCGGCCCTGCGGGTAGTTGTAGGTACGGATGCGTTCGGAGCGGTCGCCGGAGCCGATCAGGCTCTTGCGCTCGGCCGCTTCCTTCTGGTTCTTCTCGCGCAGCTGGATGTCGTAGATGCGCGCCGCCAGTACCTGCATCGCGCTGGCCTTGTTGGCGTGCTGCGAGCGGCCGTCCTGGCATTCGGCGACGATGCCGGTGGGCAGGTGGGTGATGCGCACCGCGGAATCGGTCTTGTTGATGTGCTGTCCGCCGGCCCCGCTGGCACGATAGGTGTCGATGCGCAGGTCGGCGGGGTTGAGCACCACTTCGGCGATCTCGTCGGCCTCGGCCATCACCGCCACGGTGCAGGCGGAGGTGTGGATGCGGCCCTGGGTTTCGGTGGCCGGCACGCGCTGCACGCGGTGGCCGCCGGATTCGAATTTCAGCTTGGAGTAGGCGCCCTGGCCGACCAGGCGCACGATGACTTCCTTGTAGCCGCCGAGGTCGGATTCGCTGGCGGAGACGATCTCGGCCTGCCAGCGGTTGCGTTCGGCAAAGCGGGTGTACATGCGCAACAGGTCGGCGGCGAACAGCGCCGCTTCGTCGCCGCCGGTGCCGGCACGGATTTCAAGAAAGATGTTCTTGTCGTCGTTGGGGTCTTTCGGCAGCAGCAGTTTCTGCAGCTCGACATCCAGCGCGGCGAGCCGGTTTTTGGCATCGCCGATTTCTTCCTGCGCGAATTCCTTCATGTCCGGGTCGTCCAGCAGTTCGCTGGCGGTGGCGATGTCGGCTTCGCACTGGCGGTAGGCGTTGAACGCCTCGACCACCGGGGTCAGTTCGGCGTGTTCGCGGGTGAGCTTGCGGAAGGTGTCCATGTTGGCGGTGGCCTGTTCGGACATCAGCAGTTGCGTGACTTCTTCCAGCCGGTCATCGAGCTGGGCCAGTTTCGCGGCAATCGAGGGTTTCATTACGACTCCGGGTGCAAACGATACAGACTGGCGATCAGCGCCACCTGTGCGTCGTGCGCCGCGCCGCTGCCGGAAGACAGCGCCTGCGTCGGCGGATGCATCAGTTTGTTGGTCAGTTGTACCGACAGGACTTCCAGCACTTTTTCCGGCGGTGCGCCTTTGGCCAGCTGTTTCATGGCGGCCTCCAGCGCGTTGCGGCGGGTGCGTTCGGCTTCGTCGCGCAGCGCACGGATCAGCGGCACGCTTTCGCGGCGCTTGAGCCAGTCGGTGAATTCGCCGACGCGGTGGGCGATGATGGTTTCGGCTTCTTCCGCCGCCTGGCTGCGTGCCTGCTGGCCGACTTCGACGATGCTGGCGATGTCGTCGACGGTGTAGAGGTAGACGTCGGACAGCTCGCCGACTTCGGCCTCGATGTCGCGCGGTACGGCGAGGTCGAGCATGAAGATCGGGCGGTGGCGACGCGCCTTGATGGCGCGCTCGACCATGCCCTTGCCGATGATGGGCAGCTGGCTGGCGGTGGAGCTGACCACCACGTCGTAGTGGTGCAGGTGGTCCGGCAGCTCGGCGAGGGTGATGGCGTTGCCGCCGAATTGCGCCGCCAGTGCCTGGCCACGCTCCAGCGTGCGGTTGGCGACGGTGATACAGGCCGGGTTGCGCGCGGCGTAGTGGGTGGCGACCAGTTCGATCATCTCGCCGGCGCCGATGAACAGCACCTTCAGCTCGCCGACCGAGGCGAAGATCTGCTCGGTGAGGCGTACGCCGGCGGCGGCCATCGACACCGAGCTGGCGCCGACCGCGGTCTGGCTGCGCACGTCCTTGGCCACGGCAAAGGTTTTCTGGAACAGGCCGTTGAGCAGGCTGCCCAGCGTGCCGGCGCGCTCGGCGGTGCGCACCGCGTCCTTGATCTGGCCCAGGATCTGCGTTTCGCCCAGCACCATGGAATCCAGCCCGGAGGCGACGCGGAAGGCGTGGCGCGCCGCTTCGGCGGCGTCGAGCTGGTACAGGTAGGGACGCACTTCGTCCAGGCTCAGGCCGTGGTAGTTGGCCAGCCACGCCAGTGCCGCGTCCGGCTGCTGCGTGGCGCAGTACAGCTCGGTGCGGTTACAGGTGGAGACGATGGTCGCCTCGCGCGCGGCCTGCGAATCCACCAGCTGCGCCAGGGCGCCCGGCAGGGTTTCTGCAGGGAAGGCCAGCCGTTCGCGTATCGCCAGCGGGGCGGTGTGGTGGTTCAGTCCAAAGGCAACCAGGTGCATGAGTGCAAGGAAAAGCCGCAGTGGGAAACGGGCTATTCTAGCCCAAAACCTGCCGCCCGAGGGGCTGGCCGCGTGGCGGCCAGCCCGGCTGCAGGAATGCGCTTGACCTGCATCAGGCGAACAGGTGGCCGGCGTGGAAGCGAAGTTGCGCCTCGATGAAGCTGGCGATGAAGTAGTAGCTGTGGTCGTAGCCGTCGTGGCGGTGCAGTTGCAGCGGGTAACCGCTGGCGGCGGCGGCACGCTCCAGCGCCTCCGGCTGCAGCTGTTCGGCGAGGAAGCCATCGGCGAGGCCGATGTCCACCCGGCACGGCAGGCGCGCACCGGCGCCGGCGGCGGCGGCGGCCATCAGCACGCTGGCGTCCCATTCCTGCCACGCGGCGCGGTTATCGCCGAAGTAGGCGCTGAACACCTTCTGCCCCCACGGCGCGTTGACCGGGTTGGCGATCGGGCTGAATGCCGACACCGACACGTAGTCCTGCGGCCGTTTCAGCGCGCACACCAACGCACCATGGCCGCCCATGGAATGGCCGGCGATGGCGCGACGACCGCTGACCGGGAAGTGCGCGGCGATCAGCGCCGGCAGCTCCTGGCTCACGTAGTCGTACATGCGGTAGTGGCGCATCCACAGCGCCTCGCTGGCGTTGACATAGAAGCCGGCGCCCTGGCCGAGGTCGTAGCCGGCGTCGTCGGCGACGTCGTCACCACGCGGGCTGGTATCCGGCGCCACGATGGCGATGCCCAGCTCGGCGGCGACGCGCAGCGCGCCGGCCTTCTGCATGAAGTTCTCGTCGGTGCAGGTCAGCCCCGACAGCCAGTACAGCACCGGCACCGGCTGGCCGCTGGCGGCCTGCGGCGGCAGGTAGACGGCAAAGCGCATGCGGCAGCCCAGCACCGCCGAATCGTGGCGGTACTGCTTGTGCCAGCCGCCGAAGCTCTTGTTGCTGCTGATCATTTCCAGGTTCATCTGTCGTGTCTCTCCCGGTGGTGGCTGCGGCCAACGTTGGCCGCAGCCGACTATGGTTTACTGGCCGTAGTGGATCACCGAGCGGATGCTCTTGCCTTCGTGCATCAGATCGAAGGCGGTGTTGATGTCCTGCAGCGGCATGGTGTGGGTGATGAAGTCGTCGAGGCGGAATTCGCCGTTCAGATAACGCTCGACATAGTCCGGCAGCTCGGAGCGGCCGCGCACGCCGCCGAAGGCCGAACCGCGCCACACGCGGCCGGTCACCAGCTGGAACGGACGGGTGCTGATTTCCTGGCCGGCACCGGCGACGCCGATGATCACCGACTCGCCCCAGCCCTTGTGGCAGCACTCCAGCGCCGAACGCATCACGTTGACGTTGCCGATGCACTCGAAGGAGAAATCCACGCCGCCGTCGGTCATCTCCACGATCACGTCCTGGATCGGCTTGTCGAAGCTTTTCGGGTTGATCACGTCGGTGGCGCCCAGTTTCTTCGCCAGCTCGAACTTGCCCTCGTTGATGTCGATGCCGATGATGCGGCCGGCGCCGGCCATGCGCGCGCCGATGATCGCCGACAGGCCGATGCCGCCGAGGCCGAAGATGGCGACGCTGTCACCGGGCTTGACCTTGGCGGTATTGACCACCGCGCCCATGCCGGTGGTGACGCCGCAACCGAGCAGGCACACTTCTTCCAGCGGCGCCGCCGGGTTCACCTTGGCCAGCGAGATTTCCGGCAGCACGGTGTACTCGGAGAAGGTGGAAGTGCCCATGTAGTGGTAGATCGGCTGGCCGTCCTTGCTGCGGAAACGGGTGGTGCCGTCCGGCATCAGGCCCTTGCCCTGGGTGGCGCGGATCTTCTGGCACAGGTTGGTCTTGCCCGACTTGCAGAACTTGCACTCGCCGCATTCCGGCGTGTACAGCGGGATCACGTGGTCGCCGACGGCGACGCTGGTGACGCCTTCACCGACCGATTCCACGATGCCGCCACCCTCGTGACCGAGGATGCAGGGGAAGATGCCTTCCGGATCTTCGCCGGACAGGGTGAAGGCGTCGGTGTGGCACACGCCGCTGGCGACGATGCGCACGCGCACCTCGCCGGCTTGCGGCGGCATCACTTCGATGTCTTCGATGGACAGTGGCTGGCCGGCGGCCCAGGCCACCGCGGCCTTGCATTTGATGATTTCGCTCACGACGTGCTCCTTGTTGAAAGCCTGTTCAAAGTCTCGCGCGCTCACACGAGACAAGGCGAAAACGGCTGAGGAAGCGGCATTTATCCAGATATAAACAAGCATGCCGAAGACGTTTTCAACGCCGTATCGCCGAAGTGCAGCAGACATTGAACAGGTTTTTATAGTGCGACAGGTTAAAGCGGCATTGTATTACCGCTTTTTTCGCCGATAATCGCCACTATCGGTAAATGATTTTTTACAAGGAGCAACAATGCTGGCATGGGAAGGGGTGTGCGAGTTCGTCAGCGTGGCCGAGCAGGGCAGCTTTACCCGCGCCGCGCTGGCGCTGTCGCTGTCGGTGGCGCAGGTCAGCCGCCAGGTGACGCGGCTGGAGACGCGGCTGGGCGCGCAGCTGTTGTACCGCACCACCCGCCACGTGACGCTGACCGAGACCGGCCAGCTGTACCTGCAGCACTGCCGCCAGCTGCTGGATTCGCTGGCCGACGCCGAACGCGCGGTGTCGCAGCATCTGGCGGTGCCGCAGGGCACGCTGAAGCTGACCGCGCCGCTGGCCTACGGCGAGAGCCACATCGCGCCGCTGATCACCGCCTTCGGCCAGCAATACCCGGCGCTGGAGATCAACCTCAACCTCAGCAACCAGCTGCTGGACCTGGTGCACGACGGCTACGACCTGGCGATCCGCATCGGCCACCTCGCCGACTCCACGCTGATGGCGCGGCGGCTGGCGTCGCGGCGGCAGTTCATCTGCGCCGCGCCCGGCTACCTGGCGCGCCACGGCATCCCCAACAGTCTGTCGGAGCTGGAGCAGCACAACTGCCTGCTGGGCAGCAACGAGGTGTGGCACGTGCAGGAGCAGGGACGCCGCCGCCTGCTGCGCGTGCGCGGCAGCCTGCGCTGCAACAGCGGCCACGCGCTGGTGCACGCCGCGCTGCAGCAGGTCGGCATCGTGCAGCTGCCGGACTACTACGTGGCGCGCCACCTGCAAAGCGGCGCGCTGGTGGCGCTGCTGGGCGCCTACCAGGAGCCGGACGAGGGCATCTGGGCGCTGTACCCGCACAACCGCCAGCTGTCGCCCAAGGTGCGCATGCTGGTCGATTTCCTCGCCGCCGAGCTGCCGCAGCGGCAGCTGCCGTAAGAACGTGTTCACGAGCTCGCGCGCTCACGCGAGACAAGGCGAAAACGGCGGGGGAAGCGGCGTTTAGCTGGATATAAGCCAGCAGGCCGAAGCCGTACTCACCGTGTAACGTTTCACGCAGCAGATCGTGAGCAGGCTCCAAGCGGCGCCACCCATCGCGGCAACGGCCTGCGGTATCATGGCGGCCACTGCCGTCATTCATTCAGGAGCCAGCCATGGCGCTCAATCTCGCCGATATCCGTCTGGAATACAGCCAGCATGAACTCTCGCCCGACGACTGCCTGCCGGACGCCGTTGCCCAGTTCGAACAGTGGCTGCACGAGGCGATCGCCACCGAAGTCAACGAGCCGACCGCGATGCACGTCGCCAGTGTCGACGAACACGGCCGGCCGTCGGCGCGCATCGTGCTGCTGAAAGGGGTGGAACACGGGCAACTGGTGTTCTATACCAACTACCTCAGCCGCAAGGGCCGCCAGCTGGACGCCAATCCCTACCTCGCGCTCACCTTCTTCTGGCCGGAGCTGGAACGGCAGGTGCGCATCGAGGGCCGCGTGGCGCGGGTGGCGGACGAGGTGTCCGACGCCTACTTCGCCAGCCGGCCGTACACCAGCCGCATCGGCGCCTGGGCCAGCGAGCAGAGCAGCGTGATCGACAGCAAGACGGTGCTGGTCAGCCGCGCCGCCGGCTTCGGCCTCAAGCACCCGCTGTCGGTGCCGCGCCCGCCGCACTGGGGTGGCTACGCGGTGGTGCCGGACCGCGTCGAGTTCTGGCAGGGCCGCCCCAGCCGCCTGCACGACCGCGTGCTGTACACCCTGCAAGCCGACAGCAGCTGGCTGCGCCAGCGCCTCGCCCCCTAACCCGACATTGGCCGCCTGCGGCCAACCCTGAAGACATCCCATGATCAATAACGACATCCTGCGCAGCGTGCGCTTCATCATCGATTGCCCCGACAACCGCATGCTGGCGATCCTGCGTCACGTCGAGCCGCTGGCCGACGACGACTTCGCGCCGCTGCTGAAGAAGGACGACGACCCGGCGTTCCGCCAGTGCAGCGACGAGCTGCTCGGCGCCTTTCTCGACGGGCTGATCATCGAACGCCGCGGCCGCCGCGACGGAGCACCGGCACCGGCGCCGCTCTTGCGCCTCAACAACAACGAGATCCTGAAGAAGCTGCGCATCGCCTTCGACCTGAAACAGGAAGACATCGAGGCGCTGATGGCGCGCAGCGACTTCAAGGTGTCCAGCAGCGAGATCAGCGCGCTGTTCCGCAAGGCCGACCACAAGCACTTCCGCCCCTGCGGCGACCAGTTCCTGCGCTACCTGCTGAAGGGGCTGGCGCTGCGCGAACGCCCGGATGACGCGGCCAGCGGCAAGGCGTAAGCCGCCCGTCGCCAGACACGCAGACCGGCAGCAAAAAACTGCGGCCAACCTTGTCCAAGGTTGGCCGCAGTGTCATTTCGCCAGTCGCGCCGGCGTTCAGCTGCCGCGCGCGCGGCGCACGGTAACGCTCTCGCCGGCGATGCCCCAGTTGTCGGTATCGACCTCGTCGATCACCACCACGGTGGTGGCCGGGTTCTTGCCCAGCACGTCACGCAGCAGGCCGGTGACGCCGGCGATCAGTTCCGCCTTCTGCTCCGGCGTGGCGCCCTCGCGGGTAATCTTGATATTCACGTACGGCATGGTTTCTCCTCGGTAAGGGTAGGCCGCAAGCCGCGACCACGTTCAACGGATGCCGGACGCGCCACCCACCAGGCGCCCAGCGACACACTCAACAACGCCCCGGCCAGCGCCGGCGTCAGCGGCTCGTGCAAGAGCGGCACCGCCGCCACCCCGGCCACCACCGGGATCAGCGCCATCAAGGCCGCCACCCGCGACGGCCCCAGCAGCGCCACCGCGCGCAGATAGCACAGCATGGCGACAATCGCCGGGCTGATGCCGTGAAACAGCGCCTGGCCGGCGATCACCGGCCACGCCGTCTGCGCCAGCCCCTTCGGCAGCCACAACAGGTACACCGGCAAGTACAGCAACGCCGACGCCAGCGTGACGAAGCTGGTCATCTGCCACGCATCATACGGCCGCCGCTTGGCCAGCAGCGCGTACAGCGCCCACAACACACCGGCCAGCAGCAGCATGCCGTCGCCCAGCCACTGCCCCGGCGCCGCCTGGCCGGCGAACAGCGGCCACGCCAGTAACAGCAAGCCCAGCGCCATCAGCGCGTAGCCCGGCCACGTCGCGCGTTGCGGCCAACCTTGCCGCCACAACAGCAGCAGCAAGGCGAGCAAAAACGGCTGCAGGCCGGCCACCAGCAAGGCCAGGTGCGCCGCCGGCACCCAGCGCACCGCACCGTAGCACAGCAGGCAGAAGGCGACGCAGCCGATCAGCGCCAGCCCCCACATCGACGCGTCGCGCCACGCGGCGGCCGGCGGCTTCGGCAGCCAGCACAGCACAGCGCTGGCGGTGGCCAGCCGCAGCGCCAGCACGTCAAACGGCGTCAGCGGCGTCTTGCCGCCGAGGCGGGCGATCAGCATGAAGCTGCTCCACAGCAGCACGCAGGCCAGGATGTAGAGATAACCGCGACGCGGGATGGCAGGGGGCATGACGGGCTTTCGGCAAGACGATCAGGCGACCACTATGCCGCAGCGCGTTCATCCTGAAAAATGAATTAACATGATGAAAACCATCTTTCAAAGAGAACGATCATGGATCTCGGTGACCTTGCCATTTTCCAGGCGGTGCTGCAGGAAGGCGGCATCACCGCCGCCGCGCGCCGTCTGAACCGCGTGCAGTCCAACATCACCACCCGCATCCGCCAGCTGGAAGACGACCTCGGCGTGCCCCTGTTCCAGCGCGAGGGCCGTCGCCTGCAGCCGACGCCGGCGGCGCGCATCCTGCAGGATTACGCCGGCCAGCTGCTGGGGCTGGCGCAGGAGGCGCGCGACGCGGTGATCAGCAACGCGCCGCAAGGCCAGCTGCGGCTGGGGGCGATGGAAAACACCGCCGCGGTGCGGCTGCCGCCGCTGCTGGCCGACTTCCACCAGCGCTACCCGGCGGTACAGCTGGAGCTGCGCACCGGCGCCACCGCGCGGCTGATCGCCGAGGTGCTGGCCGGCAGCCTCGATTGCGCCCTGGTGTGCGGCCCGGTGGAAGACGCGCGACTGGAAAGCCAGCCGTTCTGCCGCGAGACGCTGCTGCTGATCGGCGCGCGCGGGCGGCCGCCGCTGCTGGACGACCGGCCGCACACGCTGCTGGCCTTCGACAGCGGCTGCGCCTACCGCCAGCGCCTGGAGCTGTGGCTGCGTCATAGCGGCTGCGCGGTGGACCGCATCGTGGAGCTGGATTCCTACCACGCGATGATCAGCTGCGCCGCCAGCGGCATGGGACTGGCGCTGGTGCCGCAGGCGCTGCTGGCCTGCATGCCGGCCGGCGACAGCGTGACCTGCCACGCGCTGCCGGACGATATCGCCATCGCCGACACCGTGCTGATCCGCCGCCGCCAGCAGCGCCATGCCGCGGTGGACGCCTTTGCCGCCTTGTTGGCAGCTTGTGCCACCATCGTCGGCGAAAGCGCAGCCTGATGCGCAGTGCGGCGCACGTTTGAGAAAAATCTTTCCAATCAAAAGGATAAGCAGTCGCAGTTGACAAAAATCAACATGTCATCGTCACGCCACGGCTAGCATCCGGCCCATTGTTGCCATAACAAGGCTTTTTTATGACAACAACCACCCACCACCACCGGATGTCGCCATGCCCCGTCTGCAACTCGCCGGATTGTCTCTGGCCCAAAAGCTCAGCCTGTTGCTGAGCATCGCCCTTTTCGTGGTTCTCGGCATCGCCGGGATCGTCATCAGCAGCTGGCTGGGCGAGCGCATGGAGCAGCGCTCGGTCGCCGCCATGAGCCAGACCAACCAGCAGGTGGTGGATACCATCGACGCCTACGCCAGCGTGCTGGAAAACAATGCCCGCAACAGCGCGGCGCAGCTGGCGGCCAACCTGCCGCAGCCGCTGCGCAACGACAGTAGCGCCCCGGTCAGCGTCAGCGGCGTCAGCACCCCGGCGCTGTACGGCGGCGAGCAGCTGCTCAACGGCAACGAGGCCATCGTCGACCGCTTCAGCGTCGCCACCCGCGGCGTGGCCACGCTGTTCGTGCGCGAGGGCGACGACTTCGTACGCATCGCCTCGTCGCTGAAAAAGGAGGACGGCACCCGCGCCGTCGCCACCCGTCTCGATCACGACCACCCCGCCTACCCGCTGCTGCGTAGCGGCCAGCCGTATACCGGCACCGCCAACCTGTTCGGCCGCGACTACATGACCCACTACCTGCCGCTGAAGGATGGCAGCGGCGCGGTGGTCGGCGCCATGTTCGCCGGCATCGACTACAGCGACGGGCTGCAGGCGCTGAAGCAGAAGATCCTGTCGCTGAAGATCGGCGACAGCGGCTACGTGTACGTGGTGGATGCCAAACAGCGCCCCGGCGAGCTGCTGATCCACCCGTCGGCGGCCGGCAAGAACCTGCTGGACAAGACCGACGCCGACGGCAACCCCTTCATCAAGACCATGCTGGCGCAGAAAAACGGGCAGAGCAGCTACCTGTGGCTGGACCCGGGCGCCAGCGAGCCGCGCCGCAAGCTGGCCACCTTCCTCACCTATGAGCGCTGGGGCTGGCTGGTGGCCACCGGCGCCTACCAGGACGAGCTGGTGCGCGAGCCGCACGAGATGCAGCTGAAGATGCTGCTCGGCACGCTGCTGGTAACGCTGCTGCTGGTGGTCCTGGTGTACTTTTCCATGCGCTACTGGGTCAGCCGCCCGCTGGCGCAGCTGGTGGACATTTCGCGCCGCGTCGCCTCCGGCGACCTGACGGTGCGCATCGACAGCAGCCGCCGCGACGAAATCGGCGAGGTGCTGGCCGCCAGCAACCACATGTGCCAGGCGCTGCGCCAGCTGATCAGCGAGGTGAACCAGAGCGTGGACAGCCTGGCGCACAACGCGCAGAACCTGGCGGCGCTGTCCGACGACGTGTCCGGCAGCTCGCGCGAGCAGAGCGCGGCGGTGTCGGCGATGGCCGCCTGCGTCGAGGAAATGACGCAGAGCATCCAGCAGGTCAACCAGCACGCCGGCAGCGCACGCGAGCTGGCGGTGCAGTCGGACGAGGTGTCGCGCAGCGGCGAGGCCACCGTCAGCCGCACGGTGCAGACCATGCGCGAGATCGCGGCGGCGTCGGGCAGCACCGCCGCCACCGTCACCCAGCTGGGCGAGCGCTCGGAGCAGATCAGCCGCGTGGTGACGGTGATCCGCGACATCGCCGAGCAGACCAACCTGCTGGCGCTGAATGCGGCGATCGAGGCGGCGCGCGCCGGCGAGATGGGCCGCGGCTTTGCCGTGGTCGCCGACGAGGTGCGCAAGCTGGCGGAACGCACCACGCAGTCGACGCTGGAAATCAGCGACACCGTTGGCCGCATCCAGAGCGAGGCGCGCGAGGCGGTGGACAGCATGAGCAGCGGCGTGCTGCAGGTGGAGGCGGGGGTGAAATCGGCCGGCGAGGCCGGCGCCAGCCTGCAGAGCATCCGCGACGGCGCCAAGCAGGTGGAGCTGGCGGTGGCCGGCATCTCCGACGCGCTGCACGAGCAGAGCACCGCCAGCTTCGACATCGCCCACAACGTGGAGCGGGTGGCGCAGCAGGCCGACCAGAATCACCAGAAGGCGCACGATGCGTCGCTGGCGGCCTGCGAGATGACGGCGATGGCGCAGCAACTGCGGCAGTCGGTGGCACGCTTCCACGTGTAAGCCACCGCGCACGACAGCAACAAGGCAGCAAAAAGGCGTTACCGCAGCGGTAACGCCTTTTTTTCTTGCGGCCAACGTTGGCCGCAACGCTGCGGCGCCGGCGCTTATTTCATGCCCAGCCGCTCCAGCCGGTAGCGCAGCGAACGGAAGCTGACGCCGAGCAGCCGCGCAGCCTGGGTGCGGTTGCCGTCGCTGGCCTGCAGCGCCTTGTCGATGGCGGCGCGCTCGACGCGGTCGAGGTAGTCCTGCAGCGTCTCGCCGCCGTCCTGCGGCTGCGCGCCGGGCAGCGCCGCCTCCGCCCCGCTGGCGCCCAGCTGCAGGTCGCCGGCGCAAATGCAGCCGTCGCTGGCCAGCGCCACCGCCCGCTCCAGGATGTTCTCCAGCTCGCGGAAGTTGCCGGGGTAGTGGTAGGCCAGCAGCGCCTGCAGCGCGGCGTCCTCCAGCTGCGGCAGCGCGCTGCCGGCGCTGAAACGCTGCAGCAGCCGGGCGACGAATTGCGGCAGGTCGTCGCGCAGCTCGCGCAG
>Ga0209211_10005557_pt1 | contig 18757 bp, 15 predicted proteins | sample RifGroA2_FD_183992 | JGI IMG/M metagenome (GOLD analysis project Ga0209211, IMG submission 183992) | Groundwater microbial communities from Rifle, Colorado, USA - Groundwater A2 (SPAdes) (version 2) | ecosystem: Environmental > Aquatic > Deep subsurface > Groundwater | place: Rifle, Colorado... | reverse complement strand
TGACTTATGCAGCTTGGTCCCCCACAAAGACCGACTCACGATGAGTGCTGTTTTTATAATAGATAAAAATGCAAAAATAAAAAGTGAGTGGTTTGGACGTACTATTATACATTCTCAAAAAAGATTCACTTATGAGGAAGCAGAAATTTCAATTCAGAAAACTGGTTCAGTGTTACATAAAGAACTTTCTATTTTAAATAATTTAGCGAAAAAACTAACTAAAGAAAGATTCGCTCAAGGGGCAATATCGCTTGACCAAGAAGAAGTAAAATTTATATTAGACAAAGATGGAATGCCACTAAAAGTAATAAAAAAAGAGCGTGGGGATTCAAATAGATTAATCGAAGAATTTATGCTTTTAGCAAATAAAAAGGTGGCCGAAGTTCTATCCCCAAAAACAACCAAGGGCATAAAAGATGAAAGTGTTTCTATCTATCGCGTACACGACCTACCAAGCAAAGAAAAAATGACTGATTTAGCTTTTTTCTTACGAAGTTTAGGTTATAAAATATCCTTACAAAATGGGATTATCCCAACGTATGAAATAAATAAACTTTTAGAAAATTTGGCAGGAAAAAACGAAGAAGATACTATTCAAAGAGCCGTAATCCGAGCGATGGCTAAAGCTATTTACTCTACAAAAAATATAGGGCACTATGGACTTGCCTTTGAATACTATACCCACTTTACTTCCCCCATCAGAAGATATCCGGACATAATGATACACAGATTACTATCCAGCTATCTTGAAAAAAAGAAAATCGGAAAAGAAAAACTGGCAGAATATGCATCCGAAGCTCGTTTTTCTTCTGAACAAGAAAAACGAGCTTCGGATGCCGAACGCGCTTCTATAAAATATAAACAAGTGGAATATATGTCTAAACGTTTGGGAAAAAGTTTTGAAGGAGTAATTAGTGGGATGACAGAATGGGGCATGTATGTGGAAGAAATAGAAACAAAATGTGAGGGTCTTGTGCGCGTGCGAGATATGAGCGATGATTTTTATGTTTTCAATGAAAAGAAGCTGGAATTAGTCGGGCAGAAAAAGAAAAAAAGATTTCGATTTGGCGATCGTGTTAAAATAAAAGTAAAAACCGTTGATTTAGAAAGAAAAACAATAGATTATATTTTATTATGAGGAAATTTTTTAATACAAAAATTCTATGGGGAATACTTTCAGTGGCTGTTGGAATATCTTTGGCGCAAGCTACATTTTCTTTCTTTGATGGAAAAGAAATAAAAAATAATCAAGCTTCGGTTGCGCAACTCGTTGCTCCTGAAAAAAAATCTCAATATTATTATGTTAATAAAGACACAAATGGAGGACCAAAAGTATCTGCCAAGGCTTTTTTGGTCGGGGATTTAAATACAGGAGAAGTTGTTCTGTCAAAAAATCAAGATCAAAAATTTCCCATTGCCTCTGTTTCCAAACTAATGACTGCTCTTGTTGTCAAGGAAATAGCAAATCCAAGTGAAAATACACAAATAAGCAAGAAAGCGCTGGCAACGCATGGCACAAATGGCGGATTAAGATTAGGGGAAAAAATAAAGATTTTAGATCTGCTATATCCCCTTCTTCTAGAATCAAGTAACGACGCGGCAGAAGCTCTGGCTCTGCATTTTGGAAGAGACAATTTTATTTCAAAAATGAACCAAGAGGCAAAAAGATTACAGATGGCCTCAACCTCTTTTGAAGATCCGAGCGGACTAACTCCTCACAATCAATCAACTGTTTCCGATATGTTTAAATTGGTTGGATTTTTAACCCAACAACAGCCAGATTTATTTAAAATTACAAATAAAAGAAGCTATTCTAATAAAAAACACAGCTGGGCGAATATCAGCCAATTTCTGGGTGAAGATGGTTATTCCGGAGGAAAAAGTGGATACACAGACGAAGCCAAACAAACCGTTGTTTCTCTTTTCAATTTGCCTCTTGGACAAGAGAACGATCGCCCCATTGCTATTGCCCTACTCCAAAGTCCTGATCGTCGTAAAGATGTAGCCAGCATTTTAAAATACTTGAAGAAAAATATATATTATGGCGGTAAAGCAGACGCAAATACTAATTGGGTACAAGAAAAAATTGGAATGCCGGATATTAAAGATCCAAATTTCGTGACCCTGGCTTTCGCTGGAGACATAATGCTTGATCGTGGAGTAAAAAATTCAGTTATAAAAAATTTCAATAATGACTATTCTGCGATTTTTGAAAAAATAGATATATTAAAAAAATCTGATATCGCTTTTGCTAATTTAGAAGGCCCCGTTTCAGATCAAGGCATTGATCAGAAAAATTTATATTCTTTTAGAATGAACCCTGGTGTTATTCCAACCCTAAAAGGCGCAGGTTTAGGTGTTTTGTCTGTGGCAAACAATCATATGGCAGACTGGGGACGCCTCGCCTTTTCTGATACCTTGGCGAGCCTAAAAGAAAACGAAATATTTTATACCGGCGGAGGAAATAATAAAGAGGAAGCAAAAACGCCAGTAGTTATTGAAAAATATGGAATAAAAATTGGTTTTCTGGGTTTTACCGATAAGGGACCAAATTATATGGCCGCGAGTGCTGATAAGGCTGGGGTACTTCTCGCCAATGATATTAATTTTGACGAAATAATAAAAAATGCAGCAAAACAAGTTGATTATCTTGTTGTTTCTTTCCACTTTGGCGAAGAATATTTAACAAAACACAACGTCAGACAAGAATATTTAGCACATCAAGCAGTTGATAATGGAGCAAAAATAGTAATAGGGCATCATCCACATGTCGTAGAAGACACAGAAGTTTATAAAAATAGTTTTATTGCTTATTCGCTTGGAAATTTTGTTTTTGATCAATCTTGGAGCAAGCCGACTATGCAAGGAATGCTTTTAGAAATAAAATTAGACAGAGATGGTTCCATGACTGTAAAAAGGGATGCCACCCAACTAAATTCCGCTTTTCAATTGGAAAAAATAACTCAGGGCAAAGAAGAAGAGGTAAAGTTTTAGAAGGTAAAAATTACATCTACGCCATAGCGTAGATTAAAAAATTATTTTGCAATTTGGGTGGCTTCTTCAAATTTAACAGAAAGAAGTTTGGAGGCTTCGTTTGAGCCAATAGTTACACCGTAAAGAACCCCAGCGCGGGACATTGTCTCCCGGTTATGCGTAACGACAATGAGCTGAGATTGTTTAGATAATTTTTCTAACATATCTCCGTATTTGCGAGAATTTGCTTCATCCAGAGCCGCATCCGTTTCGTCTAGCACCAAAAATGGCGGCGGATTGACTTGGGACATTGCAAAAAGAAGCGCAATAGAAGTAAGCGACCTTTCTCCTCCGGAAAAAGCATGAAGGTCTTTAACTTTTTTATGTGGCAATGAAACATTTATTTCTATTCCCTTTTCTACAACAACTTCTTCGTTATTTTCTATTTCTTCTGCTTCTTCACTTTCTTCATCTACTTCGCTTGTTTTTCTTTTTTTAATTTCAATTACAGAAAGCGAACCATGTCCACCGCCAAACATCAGTGAAAAGAATTCCTGAAATTCCACATTTATTTTTTTAACACCTTCTTTAAATTCTATCTCTATCTTCTCTTTCAGGTCTGCGATGAGTTTCTGTAAAGATTCAATGCTTTTCTCCAAATCCCCCATTTCTTTTGCCAAAAACTGATCTCGTTCAGTTACTTCATTATATTCCTTCATCAATTCTGCTCCGTTTCCAAGCCCCGCATCTTCCAATTTTATTTTTATACGTTCAATTTTTTTTCTTTGTTCTTCTGTTGTAATTCCTACATTTTTTTCTTCAATATTAAAATTTTTGTAAGACAAAATCTCAGAACCGAGAAGCGCCGCCCCCTCTTTAATTTCATTTTCAAAAGATTCTTTTCGGCCTCTCAAATTCCCTTCTTTTATAACAACAAGCTCCAGGGATGAAGACAATTCCTGGTGTCTGACCCTGAAAGTGAATTTTTCTCGCTCAAGATCACGAAGAGCTTCCATTTCTGTATTTATTTCTAGTTTAAGCTTTTCAACTGTTTTAAGGCCTTCTTTTTCCTCTATTTCTATTTTTTTTATTTCCGCAAAAACATTCGCTTGAGAATTTTTTAAATCTATTAATTCTTTTTCTTCATTGTGTCTCTTCTCTATCTGCTCTTCTCCAGCTTCTCTAATTTCACTTCCGCACAACGGACATTTGCCAGAAATTTTTACTTTGTTTTCTCTCGCCTCCAAAATTCCCTCAATTCTACCAAGCTTGCGTTCTATTTCGCTTTTTACTCCACGAATGGAATTAATTTTCTGTTCAAGAATCCTTAATTCTTCTATTTTTTTGTTACCTTCGGCAGAGTTATTGTCTTCGGTAATAGAAATTTTTCCAGCAACACTTTTAAGCTCACTTGAAAGTTTATTTCTTTCGGTCGACAAATTATCTTTCTCTTTTTCCAAATAAATGCTTTCTTTTTTTAAATACTCCCTGTAAAGAATGAGCAATTCTGCCTGCATTTCTTTTGTTTTTTCAAATTTTTCTACTTGTTTCTTCAAAAAGTTAAGGTGTGGAGCGTTTTCTCGTCGCAACATAACGACTTCTTTCATATTTTCATTGGTTCGTTCCAATTTTCTTTCAGATTCTTTTATTTTATATTGATAGATTTTGAGCCCGAGCGCGTCTTCCACCATTTCTCTTTTTTCTTTGGCATTAGCATTCAAAATTCTATCTGCTTCGCCTTGGGAAATAATATGGTGTCCAGAAGAACCAATATTTACCGAGGCCAACAAGTTATGGATGTCTTTTAACCTAACCTCAGAGCCATTCAAAATATATTTATTGAGACCATCAGAAAAAACTTCGCGCGAAATTGAAATGATGTCGTAATTTAAGTTTATGTCCTCTCCGCCGTCGTTGGTTAGTTTAAAAACTTTATCTGTATTATTAAAATAGATAGTAACAGAAGCTCGTGAGCCTTTCGGCAAATTCTTTGAGCCTTTAAAAACAAGATCCGAGCCTCCTTTGCCACGCATTGATTTCATGGATTGCTCGCCCAGAACGAAACGAATGGCTTCCACGACGTTCGATTTTCCTGAGCCATTCGGGCCCACGATAGAAACAATAGGACTTTCAAACTCCAAAATAGTTTTTTGAGCAAAAGACTTGAAACCATTTAGTTGAAGTGTTTTGAGCCGCATTCTCGTATTGTTTATTTAGTCCAACCAATTTTTTACTTTTAATGCGGCCGTGGCGGCGCTCTGTTCGGCTTCTTGTTTGCTTTTACCTTTGCCTTCAGCTATCAAATTAGGTCCAAAATAAACACCTACAGTGAAATATTTATCGTGATCCGGACCAGTTTGACTTAAAACTTTATAAGCGGGAGTCACGGAGACAAATTCTTGCGCTTTTTCCTGCACTAAAGATTTCGCATCACGCCAAAGTTTTTTATTTACAATTTCCTCAGTTTTTGGTAAAAGTGTTTCGGCCACAAATTTATCCACAACATTATAGCCTTGATCTAAATACATCGCTCCAATAAAAGCCTCATAAGTATTAGCTAGAATATATTGTCTTGCTTTACCTTTGTCTTTCTCTTCGCCCTTAGATAAAAGCAAGTAATCATTCATCCCGATATCACTTGCAACTTCGGAAATAATAATGGCATTCACTAGAGCAGAACGAAGTGCGGTTAATTCTCCCTCTGTGTATTGTGGATATTCTTTATAAAGAAAATCTGTGACGATAAGCTCGAGTACCGCATCGCCCAAAAACTCTAGGCGTTCGTTGTGTGAAATAGATATTCCGGGATTCTCATTAATGTAAGAACGATGGGTAAAAGACTGTTTTAATAAATTTTTATCTTTAAAAGATATCTTTATTTTTTTCTCAAAATCTGAAAATTGTATCATGTTATTGCTTATTACTAATAATTTCAATTGCTTTACTAATTAGCGGAATTATATCGTTATAAATACGAAGTTCTGGAATTGAGGAAACTAGGAACCATCTTGCGCCATCAAGTCCTCCAGATTTTTCTAAGACCAAATCTCTGTGTTCGCTTTTGGCTAAAAAATAAACTACTTTTTTTAAACTTTTTCCTTTTTCAGGGTGCGAAGCAATATACTCATTCTCCCCTAATTTTTCTTCTATGTTAATATCGAGTCCGATTTCTTTTTTAATTGCCCTCTTTGTGCCTTCTTTTATATCCTCATTTAATTCAACTTTACCCTTGGACAATGTCCAGTAACCAAAAACGTCATGCACAAAAGCAAACAGAATATTGTTGTCTTTTTTGGCATACACCAATGCTCCACCTAAAGTTTCCACTGGCAATTTAGTAATATCAACTGTTTCTTCACGCTTTTTGTTTTTACTAATTTGTTTTTTATCGGGCTCGCCTATTTCTTTATAAACTGTGCCCAATACTCCATTCACAAATTTACCAGAATTTTCTCCACCAAAAGTTTTTGCCAATTCTATCGCTTCATTGATGGCCACTTTGGGAGGCACTTCTTTTCGATTGCCAAAAAGAAGCTCTGCCAAACCAATTCGTAAAACATTCCTATCAATAATAGAAATTTTACTTAAAGGCCAATCTGGCGCTGCTTTTTCTATAATTTCATCGATTATTGCGCGCTTTTTTAAGACTTGATCAAGAAGAGAAAAGACAAAAGCATCGTCCTCAAAACCAGGAGCAAATTCTTTTAGATTTCTTTTTAATACCTCTTCAAGCTCTTTGTCAGTATATTTGTTTTTTTTATCCTCAGGTAAAAAATCCCACTCGAAAAGCGTCTGGAGCACTATTGATCTTGAAAGGTGCCTATTTGCCATTGATTTAGGCGCTAGGCTCTAGGCGTTAGGCTTTAGCATTTTGATTTGCTAGTGCCTAGGGCCTAAGGCCTAATCGCTATTTACCTTCTTCCGCTTTTTTTGCTTTTGCTTTCTTTTGCTTCTTTTCGGTCTTTTTTATCAAATCCAAAACCTTTTTCCCTCGATAAAAACCACAAGAAGAACAGACAGTGTGACGTCTCTTTAAGGCTTTGCAATTCTCGCACTTCGTAAAACTCGTGCTCTCCAATGCGTGGTGAGAACGGCGATTTGCTGTATGCGATTTTGTATGTCTCATTCGTACTACCATAATGTTTCTATCCTAGCATATTAAAGATGAAATGCAAAATAAAACATGATATTATGAAGATATATGGAAAGCACAGATAAATTACACAATTTAAGACATACCTTAGCGCATCTTCTCGCATCAGCAGTCGGAGAAATATATAAGTTTGATAATATCAAACTTACTCTCGGACCTTCTGTAGACAACGGATTCTATTATGATATTGATTTCTGTGGAGAAAAAGTAGCTGATACTGATTTAAAAAAAATTGAAGACAAGATGAGAAAAATTCTACCAAAATGGACAGAATGGGAACATAAAGAAATAACTAAAGAAGAGGCGCTAAGTTTTTTCAAAAATAATGAATATAAAATAGAATTAATAAATGAAATTGCCGAGCGTGGAGAAAAAATTACCACTTATACTTGTGGCGGATTTACTGATTTATGTCGCGGTGGACATTTAGAAAATCCGGCACAAGAAATTGATTTTAACTCATTTAAGCTAGACCGTATCGCTGGAGCGTACTGGCGTGGAGATGAAAAAAACAAAATGCTCACCCGTATTTATGGACTGGCTTTTGAAAATAAAGAAGATTTAGAAACTTATATCAAACAACGCGAAGAAGCGGAAAAAAGAGACCATAAAAAATTAGGAAAAGAATTGGGGTTATTTACAATTTCAGAGCTAGTCGGAAAAGGATTGCCTATGCTAATGCCAAAAGGAAATATCATCAAAACTGAATTGGAAAATTTTATAAGAAAAGAAAAAGAAAAACTTGGGTATTCTTTTGTGACCATTCCGCACATCGCCAAAAAAGAACTCTACATCAAAAGCGGACACATGGGAAAATATGACGCAATGATGCCGACCATGACAGACGAAAACGGTGAAGAATTTGTGATGAAGGCTATGAACTGCCCGCATCACTTTGAAATATACAACGCAGAACCGCACAGTTATCGTGATTTGCCTTTGCGCATAGCGGAAAATACTACCGTCTATCGTAACGAAAAAAGCGGAGAATTGGCGGGACTTTTACGAGTAAAAAATTTAACTCAAGATGATACACACCATTTTATAGGAGCCGATCAAATCGAAACTGAAATTGAAATGATCTTCGGCCTAATGCAAAAAGTTTATGGCTTATTTGGTTTCAACGATTACAAGGTGGAGATATCTGTTCGAGATCCCAAAAATAAAGAAAAATATTTCGGAAGCGACGAAGTTTGGGAAAAAGCCGAGGAAATTTTAATTAATTCCGCAAAAAAAATGGATTTGAAATACAGCGTAGAAGAAGGTGAGGCCGCTTTTTATGGACCTAAAATTGATATAAAAGTAAAAGATTCAATCGGCCGAGAATGGCAATTAACCACTGTTCAACTTGATTTCAACCAACCAGAAAATTTCGAAATGGATTACACAGGAGAAGATGGAAAAAAACACCGTGTAGTCGTTCTCCATGTCGCCATCTTTGGCTCTTTTGAAAGATTTATGGGAGTTTTGATTGAACACTATGCTGGTGCCTTCCCTCTTTGGCTCTCGCCCATACAAGTAAAAGTAATTCCCGTTCGGGAAAATCATAATGAATATGCGAAAAAAGTTTATGAGTTGCTGAAGGAAAATGGCATCCGCGCAGAATTGGATGACGAAGATAAAAATCTCGGAGGAAAAGTTCGTGATGCTAAAAATAACAAAATTCCTTATTGGATAGTTATCGGCGATAAAGAAATAGAAGCAGATAAAATTACCCTAGAATCCCGTGATGCTGGCCAGCTTGGGCAAATTTCAAAAGAAGTACTTATATCAAAACTTTTGGAAGAGGTAAAAAATAAGAAGTAAAATAGTGAACACTCGGTGTCCACTATTGTCCACTATGTGTCCACTATTTAAATATCAATCTCCGCTAATTTGGCATTGGATTGAATAAAAGATTTTCCATGCTATAATCAAAGTATATGAAAAGTATTATAAAGAAAATCTTAAATGGAAAGCCTAAAAATCAACCCCAAAAAACCATTGAACAAGAAACCAATGACGTTTTTAATAAATATAAAAAAAGCTTTAAAGACTTAGCTCTCTATGACCGAGGAGAAAAAATCCAGTCAGCCAATTAGGCATCTTTCTAGTGAAGACATTGCTACGATATACTTAGTACTTTTTAATCGTTTTAAAGAGATTGGCGAACCCATCCCACCATTTGAGCACGTAAACAAAAATGAAATTCACAACCTTGTTGTTATTCCCCAGACAAGACACTTTGGTGAGGAGCAGTATCCAACACTTGAAGCCAAGGCAGCAATTTTATTCTATAAAATTAATAAGGGGCACATTTTTCCAAATGGAAACAAAAGGATTTCGCTTGCTTGTCTATTTATCTTTCTTGCTTCAAATGGTTATGAGCTTTCAATTACTGAAGACGAAGCAACAACTAAAGCTCTTGAAGTAGCTCAATCTGATCCCAAGAAATTTGATAATGTTAAAAAGGAACTTGAGTATTGGATTAGTGAAAATCTAAAAAATAAATAGATATTTGTTATAAGTTGAATCTCTAGATATCAATCTCCGCAAGTTTAGCGTTAGATTGGATAAAAGATTTTCGGGGTGGGACTTCGGAGCCCATGAGAATATCGAAAATTTCATTGGCTTCTTCCGCGTCGCTGATGTCTACTCTTTTGAGAACGCGATGCGCCGGGTCCATGGTCGTCTCCCAGAGTTCTTCCGGATTCATTTCTCCAAGACCTTTGAAACGCTGAATGTGAATTTTGTTTGCTTTCTTTCCTTCGACAGGCTCAGGACCTTCGGTTTCCCCTTCGACGGTTTCTTCGGTTGTTTCCACTTCCTGTATTTCACTTGCATCTGCGTTTTTGCCGACAATTTTTAATTTTTCGTCATCGGTATAGGCATACAAGATTTCTTTACCTTTTTTTATTTTATAAAGTGGTGGTTGGGCAATATAAATATACCCAGCATCAATCACTTGTCTGAAATATCTATAGAAAAGGGTTAAAAGAAGCGTGCGAATATGTGAACCGTCCACGTCGGCATCTGTAGCAATAATTATTTTATGATAACGCATTTTTTCTAAATCAAAAGTATCTCCGATGGAGGTCCCCATGGCGATAACGAGAGACTTAACTTCTTTAGAAGCAAGCATTTTATCAATGCGCGCACGTTCAACATTTAAAATTTTTCCACGAAGTGGAAGTATGGCTTGTGTGCGACGGTCACGTCCTTGTTTAGCTGAACCTCCTGCTGAATCTCCCTCTACCAAAAATAATTCTGACTCAGAAGCATTTTTGGTTTGACAATCTGCGAGCTTCCCCGGAAGAGTCATCCCCTCAAGCGCACCCTTTCTAAGCACAGAATCTTTAGCGGCTTTTGCTGCCTTACGAGCTTTTAAAGCAAGAATGGATTTATTGATTATACTTTTTGCCTCATCAGGATTTTCTTCTAAAAAATTTGCAAATGCTTCACCAAAAACTGTGGCAACTGCACCCTGAGCTTCCATACTTCCTAATTTTCCTTTTGTCTGACCTTCAAATTGTATTTCACGAAGTTTAACAGAGATAACTGCGGTCAATCCTTCCAAAACATCGTCCCCGGTAAAACCACCCTCGGAATCTTTCATCATTTCATTTTTTTTGCAGTAAGTATTGAGAGTTCTCGTGAGCGCTGTCTTAAAACCAGTCACATGGGTTCCACCTTCTTGGGTATAAATATTATTGGCGAAAGGAAAAATTCTGTCCACGATATCATCTACATATTGCAAAGCTATTTCTACACCAACACCGTCTAATTCTTTTTCAACGTAAAAAATATTGCTCTGGATCGGTTTCTGAAATTTGTTGTAATATTTTACGAGAGAAATAAGTCCTCCTTCGAAATAGAAAGAAACAGATGGAAGCTCTTCTCCTAATTCTCTAAAATAGAAAACATCATCTTCGTTCAATCCCTTTTTACCATCAAAATTGCGAGCGTCAATTATTGAAATTCTTAATTTTTTTACTAGATATGCCTGCTGACGAATGTGGTTGACGACCGTATGCCAATCAAATTTGATATCGCCGAAAATTTCTTGGTCTGGTTCAAAAGTAATGATCGTACCGTGTAGTTTTGAAGCACTGATTTTCTTAACTGCAGATTTTTTCTTGCCTTTAGAATATTCTTGCAAATACCTACCTCCGTCTCTGCAAACTTCTGCTTTACAATAAATAGAAAGAGCATTTACTACGGATGCACCCACTCCGTGCAAACCTCCGGAAACTTTATAGCCTTCCCCGCCAAATTTTCCTCCGGCATGAAGCGTCGTCATCACGGTTTCAAGAGCGGAAACTTTTGTCTTTTTATGCATATCCACCGGTATGCCTCGGCCATTGTCAGCCACACGAATGCGATTATCTGGAAGAAATACAATTTCAATATCATCACAAAAACCACCCATGGCCTCGTCACGAGAGTTGTCAAAAATCTCCCAAACGAGGTGGTGCAAGCCTTCCGGGCCTGTAGTACCAATATACATACCAGGACGACGTCTGACGGGCTCTAAGCCCTCTAAAACAGATATGTCAGAGGCATCATAATGATGCCCTTTTTCGGCATCTTTTTTGACTTCCTTTTCTTTTGCCATTATAGATATATTATAGCAAAAAACTATCTTTAATACTAGCCCCCTTTTCCCCAAAAAACCTTTACTTTTTGGCCATTTTTCTTTATATTAGAAAAATGGATAAAGAAAATAAATCTCATACTTATGAAGTAGGGCGTCCTGAAGAAAAATCCCTACGACAAGCGCTAGAACCAAAAACAGATCCTGTTTCTGTACGCATTAAACGTTATCTTTCTATGCCAGACTTATCTCGCACAGAGGGCAGCCCTATCCACGAGATTGTGCAAAGAATTTTGTCTCAACCTGATTTTAAGAGTTTTGATATTATTAAAGTACCGGAAATTGTTCCGACAGATGTTTCATTTGATCTTTATGGATTTGCTAAAGATCATCCAGCTCGATCCACCTCTGACACATACTTTCTTGACGAAAACAATCTTCTTCGAACACACACTACCGTAATGTGGTACTACTACTTGAATCAACCTGAGGTAAAGGCTCGAATGCAAACAGGCGAAGCGGTTGGGTTTTTCTCTTTCGGTAAGGTATATCGCAAAGATGAGATTGATCGGCACCACATGAATGTATTCCATCAAATAGATGGCGGATTTTTAATTCCAAAAAGTAAAAAAGTTATTACAGTTGATGATTTACAAAAAGTTTTGGCGGACATCGCTAAAGCTGTTTTTGGCCCAAATATAAAATATCGTTTTAATCCTGACACTTTTCCCTATACCGATCCATCGCTTGAAATGGAGGTTGAAATAAATGGCCGTTGGATTGAAGTTCTAGGGTGTGGCATTATGACAGATAATTTAATCAGAAACTTAGGATTAGATCCAGAAAAATGGAGCAACTGGGCTTTCGGTTTCGGAATTGAGCGACTAGTAATAATCAGTATGGATTTGCCAGACATCCGTCTTCTTTGGAGTGAAGATGAAAGAGTAAAAAAACAATTAAAGCTTGACCAAAAATTTGTTGAAGTAAGTAAGTATCCGCCCATAGTAAGAGATATTTCTTTTATAGTAAAAAATGATTTTATCCCAAATGATTATTTTGATTTGGTTAGAGAAATTGCGCCAGGTCTTGTTGAGCAAGTAGAATTACTAGATAAATACGAAAATACCGAAAAATTTGGGGAAGGAAAAATAAGTTATGCTTTCAGAATTACATACCGTTCGCTTGAAAGAACCCTAACGTCAGAAGAGATAGATAATATTCACAAGAAGGTAGAAGAGGCAACGACAAAAATTTTTGGTGGAGCAATTCGCTAAAAATTTTAGATAAGATCTCTTAAGTGCTTCCAGATTGCATACATAGCGTATGTATCAAGTTTGCAATATGTCTTTAGGTTTTCTATTCGTTTTAATTTTTCTTCCTCAGAAAATTCTCTCTTAACTATTTTATTCCAAGTATCTGACGCAGTTGCTCCTTCTTGAATATCTAGTGCCTTATAAGATAGCTCTGGGGCAAGAACGGGCAATATATATTTAATGGATGTCTTCCCTTTAAATTTTGGATGAATATAGTTCTGTTCCGAAAAAATATCCATTAAATCAACAATTCTAGAATTAACTTCTTCTAAAAATTCTCTGTACTCTGGATTTCTTTTAGCTAAATCCTTATTTCTTCCCATTTCAAAACTTTTATTCCAAGTTATGACAGAACCCTTGTTTGGCAATTTTTCTTTTAAAGCTAAGATAAATTCTTCGTCTGGGTTTTTATTGTCTGTAAAAATAAATTCGGCGTGCTTGGGCTCTTTATCTTTTTCTTCAAGAATGTGTAAGGAGAACTGAAAAGTTATTTGATTAAAAGGGCTAAAACCAACAAACCTTGGAATTCCGGCCGCAAAAGTTTCATAATCTAAAAAGGATATTGGAAAAGTAATAGTGTTTAAAAAATCCGCAATTTCCTTTTTTTTAATAGAAATTTTATTTTGTTTGGTGGCATTAACTTGATTTCTCTGCTTTTCACTTAATTTAAATTCATCTGGAACTTCATGAATATGAAAAATACTACTGTCAACTAATTCTTCAAGTTTTCTCTTAGACATCCCTATCCGAGAAATGTCGTGCACACTGTAATCCGGAATATGCGGGTTGGAATAAGAAAAGGTCGTACAATGAGAACTTCTACCTCGAGTAATACATTTACACGAACCAGGCGGTTCTTCCTCGGAAGAAAGAAAGTCTTGCGCAATTTTCATTTCTTTGACAACAACATCAATAACCTCCATCACTTTTTCCGTGAAATCTTCTTTTAAAAAAAGTTTATCTAAATCAAGTTCCAGCTCGCGAACGTATTCACTGTTAAGCCTTACGAGATATAATTTATTTATTGGCACATTTAATTCCTTTAGAACTAAATATTGAAAAGTTATATCGTAAGTGTAAAGTTCGTCTTTCGCCTTTTTATTCTCCCCACTGTTTGAGGCCTTAACTTCATACAGGTCATAAATCTTAGAATTAGAATTCCATACTAAAATATCACATATAATTTTATATAAACCGGTTTCAAAAACCGGCTGGTATATTATAGGGGTTTGGGATTTTATAAGTTGCTTCGTTTCTTCTACGGCGCTACGATCAGAAACTAAGACACCATTCGGAAACAACTCCCTTGCGAGAACATCAACTTCATTCCCAGTCTCTATTATTCCTTGATCAAAAGCAGATAAGGGTTTTGCAAAATATACATCTGGCTTGTGTATTTTAAGCCAAGCATTTTTTGCACAGTCTTTATATATGAGATAATCAGTCTTAGTTAGTTTCATTGTTATACTATTCCGTCGTTTTTCCATCAAATTCTGGACCATCTTTTTCCGCATCTTCTTTCGTCGCCCTGATTACCTCGTCCTTGTGGTGGGCTGGAGAATAAATCGTATAAAGTTTCAAATCTTCCGCACTTGAAGTGTTAATTATATTATGTTGCGCTCCAGATGGAACGATAATTACCGACCCATCACCAAGGATATACTCGTTGCCATCAATGACACATTTTCCCTCCCCTTTTTCAAAACGGAAAAACTGATCGTTGTCTGTGTGTACTTCCATCCCGATTTCTTCATTTGGTTTTAGGCTCATTAAAACTAATTGACTGTGTTTCCCTGTGTACAATACTTTGCGAAAATTTGTATTTTCTAAAGTTTCTTTTTCTATGTTTGCATTATATCCTTTCATATATTTTAAAAGAAAATAAATTTGTTAATCGCGCTCTTGTAAACCCTATATGGCTTCGGCCCGACGAAAGCCTTGCCGTTTATAAATATTGTGGGTGTGCCATAGATATTTGTTTTATTAAGTTGTTTAATTTGATTTTCCACGGTAGTTTTTGTATCAAGACTATTCGCGCATTCATTAACTTTTTTTACATCAAGATTAAAGCTTGTTAGTATTTTATCAGTATTTAATTTATTGAGAACAAAATCTTTATCTGCACTAAATAAATAACTATTAAAATCCCAATATTTATCAGGGTAATCTTTATATACACAATATCCAATATTTGCTAAAAACTCCGCTCCTGTCTTGGCTGGATAATGAGCAAAAACATAATTCGTTTGTTTGTTTTTTATTAATTCTTGAATATCAGGATAGGCTTTCCTACTATAATCACACGCGTAACAACCGATAAAAACTACTGTATCTTTTGAGCCGATACTTTGGGTCGGGAAACCAGAAAGATCAACGTTGTTAAGTGTTACATTTTCTTCTGTTTTTTGAGTAACGCCACAGGTTGAACTATCTCCCAACACAGTCACTTTATTATTTTCTCCGCTTGGATCAAAAGCGCAAAATCCGCTAGCGTTTAAGCCATTACAGCTACCAAAAACATAAAAATTATATACACCTTGCATAACCCAAACGGTACTGCCTAACATTAAAATAAAAAATATCCAAGAAAGTATTTCGTAATGTTTATTTACCATCTTGGCAAGAAAAGTTGAACGAGTGATTATTTTCGCCAAAATTTTTCCTTTTATTTTATCCGCAAAACCAGTATCGCAAGGACGAAGAGTTATTCTTCTAAAAACACAGCTAAAAGCTTCTTTCGCGAGCGCGCGATGAGAGGCACTGAATATTCCTAAAATCGAAAAAATTATTAAAGCTATTATACAAGGCATAAATTTATAGAATTTTTATAATCTTATTTAAATTTGTAATAAATGCTTCTGCTTCTTCCATTGAATTATATAAATACAAAGAGACGCGAGCAGAATTGTAAATTTTTTTACTATTAAACCACGAGTGTACACAGTGTTGGCCAGAACGGATAGAGATATTTGCCATTTCGTCTAGCATAATGGCAAATTTGTGCATATCTGTTTCATCTATGTAAAAATTAATAATTCCGGAACGTTCTTTCGCTTCTTTTGGACCGATAATTTTTATCTGTGGAATTTTTTGCAATTCCTCTGTGATGTAAGTATTTAATTTTAATTCATGCTCCGCTATGTCATTAAAATCAAACTGGCTCAAATATTTTACAGCCTCTCCTAACCCGATAATTCCAGCATAATCTTGGAGTCCTGCTTCAAATTTTTCCGGAACAGGAAGTATTTTATAACTATCATAAGTAGAAAACTCTACCGTGTCCCCTCCTACCATAAAAGGTTCTAATTTTTCTAATAATTTATATTTACCATAAAAAACTCCTGTGCCAGTCGGACCAAACATCTTATGTCCAGAAAATGCTAAGAAATCAACATCTAAATCTTGAACATCAATTTTTTGATGAGGGATACTCTGTGCGGCATCTAAAAAAACTAGAGTGTTATTTTTATGCGCAATTTCTATTATTTCTTTGGCTGGATTTGTCGCGCCATCTAAATTTGAAGTATGAACTATCGAAACCAATTTAACACCGTCAATTAATTGAGAAAAATTATCCAAATTAAAACTGCCGTCTTCGTTCGCTGGAATTATTTTTACCACAATGCCTATTTTGTCTCGGAGTAAAAGCCAAGGAATTAAATTAGAGTTATGTTCTTTGTCAGAAATTAAAATGACGTCCCCCTTTTCTAAGCCGAAAGAATTTGCCAACAAATTTATACCTTCAGTCGTGTTGCGAGTAAAAATTACTTCATTTTCATTGTTCGCATTTATAAATTTCGCGACAAGCGCTCTAGTTTCTTTTACTTTTTTGGTAACTTTGTCCCCCATTTTATGAGAACTCCTGCCGGCGCAAGCTGGATAATTGAAGTAGTAATCATTCATCGCTTCAATTACCTGATTTGGTTTTAGGCTCATGCAAGCACTATCTAAATATACCGGCACGATTCCACTTTTTCCATTCAAAATATTAAAGTCAGCCCTTATCTTGTCTGTGTCTAACATGATGATGCATTTATCCTAAAATTCGTTTTACTTTTTCAACAACTTGGTCAATTCTGATATCATTTTTAATAATATATTCGTAGACTGAATCTTCTAACTCTCTTTTTACCTTTTCTGTCTCATTTAGGTTGGTTAGAATAATAATCTTGGCATTTTTACCCCATTCGTCTTCTTTTAATTTTTTTGCCATTTCAGTTCCACTCATTTTTGGCATAAGAAGGTCAAGCAAAATAAGATCTGGGTGGTATTTAAAGGCTATTTCTAGCCCTTCTTCCCCGTCTTTTGCTTCAAGCACAGTAAAACCTTCTCTTTCCAGTTTATTACTAAGAGCCTCCCTTAAACTTTTTTCATCTTCTACTACCAAAATAACTTGATTATTTTTCATATATTTTATTATATCATTTTAATGGAAAAGAAACATAAAATTCGCTTCCTGGATTTTCTTCCCCTTCGACATGATTCAGGGCTGGTGATTTAAACCATACCTTTCCACCAAGTTGATCAATTATAGACTTAACAATATAAAGCCCGAGGCCTGTCCCCTCCGTATCTTTATCTCTGACATTGTCAGCTCGGAAAAGTCTTCCAAATATTCTTTCTTGCTGGTTTTGAGGTATGCCATAGCCAGTGTCAGCTACAGTAATTAGGATATTTTTTTTCTCTGAATCAGAAGTGATTTCAAAACGTACTGTGCCTTTCATGGGAGTATATCCCACAGCATTGTCTAATAAATTTTGCAAAACCATACGCAAGAGCCTTGGATCAGTTGAAAATGATGGAATATCTAAATTAAAATTCTTTTTAACTATAAGTTTTCCACTCTCAATTTTCAATTTTTGTTCATTTAAAACGTCCTCGGCAAGTGCAACAATATCAGTTGGTTTGGGCTCGATCTTAAATGTCCCGAGTTCAAAACGAGAAATATCTAATAGGGTATTCACTAACTTAATCATCCGCTTATCGCCTTGGTAAATTTCTTCAAGATATTTCTTTTGGGCGGGAATAACTTTTCCTACATCACCATTCAAAATCATTTCAGTATACCAACTGATAGCGGTCAGGGGAGTTCTAAGTTGATGCGAAGCCAGCAAAACGAATTCAGTTTTGGCTTTGTCAATGTTTCGTTCATGAGTAATATCCCGAAATACAAGAATAGCGCCAATGATTTCGCCACCAACCTTTATCGGAGATACTGTAATTGCCACGGGAAACTTTGTCTGATCTTTGCGAGTATAAAGATAAGTACTCGTGAAAGAAGAGCTGTCAGTAATGGTGGTCATCTCCTCGTGAATGGCAAGAAAAAGTGGTCCTTTGTTAGGAGGCACTGTTTTGCCATCTTCCGTCGTAAGATTGATTATTTCCAGCCATGTTTTACCAGACACTTCTTGGCTTCTCCAGCCGATAGCTGCCTCTGCCACTCGATTTATAAATATAACTTTTAAATCTAAATCTACAACCACGAGTCCATCACCAATACTGGCCAACATAGCTTCATCTTTTGCCTTTGCTTCAGCAAGGTGTGCTTTCTCAACCTGAAGATCTTGAAGAACATTTTGAGTAGCAATATTCGCATTTTCCAAATCCCGTGTACGAACACGTACTTTTTCTTGTAATGCTGTATAAGATTCTTGGAGCTTGATCACCATCGTGTTAAATGCGCGAGTCAAGATTCCAATCTCATCATTTAAATTACTGCTAGTAGTAGTAGTAGTAGTAGCGGAA
>Ga0209211_10005556_pt1 | contig 18758 bp, 26 predicted proteins | sample RifGroA2_FD_183992 | JGI IMG/M metagenome (GOLD analysis project Ga0209211, IMG submission 183992) | Groundwater microbial communities from Rifle, Colorado, USA - Groundwater A2 (SPAdes) (version 2) | ecosystem: Environmental > Aquatic > Deep subsurface > Groundwater | place: Rifle, Colorado... | reverse complement strand
CCTGTCCGCGGCCAGCCGGGCCGGGAAATAAACGGGGGGTGGAGGGGACATGTGCATCGCGCTGATCGGGGGGATGGATCGGCTGTAGCGGCGCTATCTACTGGGGGGCGAACGTGTGGGCGTGTCGCTTAATGTGTTCAACGGGACCGAAACCCGGTTGGCCTCCAGGGTAGGAGATGTCGACGCGATGGTGATCTTCACGAACAAAGTATCCCATAGCGCCAGGCGGGAGGCAGTGGGCGTGGCGAAGTCGAGAAACATCCCGGTGCACATGCGCCACTCCTGCGGGGTCTGCACTCTGCGCCGCTGTCTGGATTGCATTATGCCCAAGGGGGTCAACTATTGATACCTGCATAATTAATGTCCTATCAAAGGCGTAAAAAAAGGGGACTGTGGTTGAGGAACGAACGTAGCAATTCCTCCCGTCGCTGGAGCTTCTTCCCATGACGGCGAGCTGCTCCCGCCAGAGTCCCGGTGTCCAGGCAGGGATTGTTCGCCATCGGATTTGTCTTCAGGTAGGACCAGACGTATGAGCCACCCGGGGGCAGGTCCACAGGTCGGTGGAAAACCCTGCGGCCTTGGCCCCTTTGAGCAGAGCCTTTTCCAATCGACGCTTGGCTTTCTCGTCCAGTCTCGGGGGACGACCTGGGGTAGGCCGGGCCTTGATGCCCTCGCCGCCGCCCTTCCGAAAGGCGGCGTTCCACCGCCGCACGCTCCGTCGGTCACAACATCGGCTCCGTCCTTGTCGTTCTGTCCTCATCGAGCATCGCTTTTCTTCCGGAAGGGGATATCTAGCCCCGCGCCATGAGCCGCCGCAGCATCCTTTCCGAATGCTGCGGCGGACCCCGGGGTAGACCTCGTCACTTCTTGAGCTTGCCCAACAGGGCGGTGTTCATCAGTTCCTTCGTGTTCTTCGGGTCGCCGGAGGGGTGATAGGCGAGCTCGATCAGCTGCCACTTCGAAAGATCCGCGGACCCGATCGTCGCGGAATAGCTCGCATTCCCCTTGTCGTCGCTCTTGAAAGAGTACTCTCCCCCTCCAAGGCCCGCCATGTCCATCTTCGGCTTCATGTTCACCAGCCAGACCGTGTAGACCGAATTCGGTTTCAGACCCTTCGCAGTGATGGTGACCTCTTTCTGATCACTCCCCTTGTCCGCGATCACGGCCGCCCCCGAAGCTCCTTTTCCCGCCTTGTCGGCTTTCAGGGCGACCTTCTGTTCCCCTGCCGCAATAGCGAGTCCGGCAAAGAGTGAAAAAACGGCGACCAACAGCGAACTCGTAACCTTACGTTTCGCTTGCATGTCGACCCTCCGCAACGAAATTGGCACCATCCGATGCCTGTTCGTTGGTCGATCGAAGATCGGGATCCTTACACCGGCTTGTGCCGTCAGCCCGGATGGATATTGTTCAATATGGTTTCGATGGCCGGACGATCCGCCGGGCCAACGCCGACATGATGCAAGGAAACGATCCCGTTCGGATCGATCAGGACATCCCCGCCCCGCTGGTAGATGTCCCCTTCCGATCGCCGTAATTTCTCTCCTTTTATCAGCCCCCGGATATATGCCCACCATGTTTTCGGCCCCCATACGTCCCGGAAGGAAGCGGAGAACATCCCGTAATTCCTGTACGTTTCGCGGGTGTCATCGACCAGAAGCGGCCAGGTCAAGGAAGTTTCAGCCACGTAACTGCGCGCCAAAAAATCATTCTCGAATGTTACAACTGCGATTTTCACGTTCCTTTTCGTGAATTCGTCTTCATGATCACGCAACTGCGTGATGTGCGCCCGGCAGGGCAGTCAGCCGAGGTGGCGGTGAAACACCAGCAACAGCCAGTTCCCGCCGTAGTCCGAGAGAAGATGAATTCGACCGCCACTGTCCCGAAGTTCGAATGGGATGGCCGGTTTTCCCGTCAACTCGTCCATGGCGTCCATCACTCCTTCCAGTGGCCTTTGCGAATCGAAGGGGGAGTTCACCTCCCCCTCCACACGGTGTGGACTTACTTCAGGGCGCCCGTGAACAGGAAATCGTTCCCCTTGGCCTTCCCGTGGCAGCCGATGCACATGTCGGATGCCGGACTTGCCCTCCGCCTCGACCTTCCCATCGGGAGTATACTTTGCCGGACAGCCCTTATCTGATCGCCCCCCGGTGGGCGGAAAGGGTCCGGCGGCAGGGGCCCTCTCGGGAAGGGCATGTACGGTTGAGGCCCCTGCCGCCGGGGCGGGATGATTCGTTACGACCCCGTGTCCAGGCCGACACGGTAGCTCACGCCTCCGGATTCGACGAAGGCGAACTCTCGGTCGCCCGAAGCGATTCCGTTGCTCCCGGACGCACCGCCCGACGCTTCGGGGAGGGCGCCGGTCTCCATCGGACCCAGGATCTGATAATCCCAGCCTGACGCCCGTTCCGGGTCTGCGTCGTAAATGCCGGCCCGGCCTGTGTTGATTCCGTTCCCCGCCAGCGAGATTCCCGTCATCCCACTGGCCAGCAGTACGGCGGTCAATGCTGCGATGAGGATTCCGGTTTTCATTGGTATGTCCTCCTTGCTTCGATTTTTTGCTTCTGCCCCTTCGTCGCTCCAGGACCCGATTCCTTACATCTCCTTCCGATTTCGTCACTGGAGGACCTCGGAGGACGGGTGGCGCTTCCTCCACTCCTCCCAGGTGGTGTCGTCGGAGGGGAGTTTGGGAAGCCACCGCTTGAAATATTTCCCCTGGATCCCCATCAGCCCCTTCGCATACGGGTACCAAAGCGTGCCCGTTTCCCGGTCGTACAGGACGAAGGTGTTCCTGTAGGTCCACCCGGAGGGAGAGATGGTCAACGTCTTCCCGTCGATTTGGCGGCTGTACACGGCCGCCAGGTCAACGAGCGGTCAATACCCCACGGCGATCGGCTTCCCCCCGAGGTTGCTGTTGGCGACCTCGTGACTTCCGAGGGACGGGACCGAATATGCCCGGTGGGACGGTCCTTCCCCCACACCGATCACCCGGGTCGACCCGGGAATCCCGTCGTTCTCTTTCCGGACCCGCGAATCGTCCAGGGGTGTGAACGCGTTCCGGCCGATGCCGTACTGGAACCCGCGCGGTTCGAATCCCAGCGATTGCGCTTGGGTGACGTCCCAACGCTCGCCCCTTTGGTCGACGATGCAGACCTTGCCGTATTCCTTAACCACCGGGGCTGCCTGCGCACGCGAGGCCCCTCCCGTTCCTATCAGGGCGGCAACAGCGACCGCGATGATGAATCGCCCGGTTCCCATATTCGGATCCTCCTTGCGGAATGGTTCGATCTCATGCCCGTTCGTCGCGCGGATGGAGGGAACCTTTCACGAGAAATGTAAGGATTCCGGTCTTTCTTCGACTGAACGGCAAAGAAACTCCGCTGGATCGGGGGAGTGAGATGATACGGGCATCCGTGGATGGGGTGGATGGGACGGAGCGGGCCACGTTGAGGAGGATCGGGTGGTCGCTCCTTCTTTCGGTGCAGCTCCTTGTCTTGGGCGTTGCCCCCGTGAGCGCCGCTCCGAAGGCCGAACCGTGGTCCTTCTGGGCGGCGAACGATCCCGGGAGCCGGACATCCATCGATCATGCCCCATGGGACCTGTTCCTGAAAAAGTATGTGGTGACGAACCACCCTTCCGGGATAAACAGAATCCAGTACGCCTCCGTGGGGCAGGGCGACCGGAAAAGCCTGGACGCCTACATCCAACAGCTCCAGCAGGTGGAGGTGACGAAGCTCAACCGGTCCGGGCAGAAAGCGTACTGGATCAACCTCTACAACGCCCTGACGGTGAAGGTCGTCCTGGACCATTACCCGGTGAAGAGCATCCGGGACATCAAGATCTCGCCGGGGCTTTTCAGCAGTGGCCCCTGGGGGGCGAAACTGGTGACGATCCAGGGACAGCAGGTGAGCCTGGACGACATCGAGCACCGGATCCTGCGGCCCTTGTGGAAGGACAACCGCGTTCACTACGCCGTGAATTGCGCGAGCATGGGGTGCCCCAATCTCCAGCCGGATGCGTACAAGGCGGAGAACACGGAAGCCCTCCTGGAGAAGGGAGCGCGGGAGTACGTAAACAACCCGAGGGGTGTACGGATGGAAGGGGACCGGCTCCGTCTCTCCAGCATCTACGACTGGTTCCAGGCGGATTTCGGTGGTTCGGAGACAGGCGAGCTCCGCCACTTCCGGAAGTACGCAGCTCCCGACCTGGCAAGCCGGCTGAAGGGATTCCACGGGAAAATATCGTACGGATATGATTGGCGGATCAACGAGCCGTAAATTTGCGGAGGACGGAGGAGACAATGGACGCTCGTTGGATCAACTGGGGGATTCTCGTCGTCTTCGGAATCGCGATGTACGCGATCTCTCCGCGGGCGAGGGGGAAGGACCCGATGGGACAGTTCTTCGGGGGAAAGGACGATGCCGGGAGGGAGACCAGCGGCTTCTTCCTCACGTCGAGCGTCCTCATCTCCTGGATCTTCGCCAAATCGGTCCAGAACGCGGCGGACCTCGGGCAGAAATTCGGGTTGCCGGGGGGCGCGGCGTACGCCGCCTACTGGCTCTCCTTCCTCGTCGCCGGGGTGGCGCTCTATCATCTTCGGAAGAAGGGGTTCCGGAGCATCCACCATTATCTTGGAACGCGGTTCGGGACGGGCGCCATCTGGCTCTTTTCGCTGATTCTCCTCTTCCGCCTCTGGAACGAGATCTGGAGCAACACGATCGTCATGGCGCAATATTTCGGCCCGCGGGAGAGCACGGCGTACTACGTCGCCTCCTGGGCCATCACGGCGCTGGTGCTCGCCTACGTCATGAAGGGGGGGTTGCGCAGCAGCATCGTGACGGACACCGTGCAGATGGTCATGGCCTCCGTCATCCTCTTCCTTATCCTCGCGTACATCTTTCCGGCGGGGCACCCAAGGGAAATGGTCCTCAGCGGGTCCTGGACCCTCTCCGGGGGGGTGGACCTGATCCTCGTGGCGCTGCTCCAGGTCTTCTCTTACCCCTTCCACGACCCCGTGATGACCGACCGGGCCTTCATCACCGAGCCGCGGAAAATGCTCCGGTCGTTCACCGTGGCGGGGATCCTCGGGGTCCTGTTCATCCTCCTGTTCAGTTTCGTCGGGATCTACAACCGGGTCGAGGGAGTCGGGGGAAATTCAACGATCGGCACGGCGGCGGCCTTCGGCCTTCCACTCCTGTTCTTCATGAACCTGATGATGCTGACCAGTGGGTGCTCGACGATCGACTCCACCTTCAGTTCCATCGGGAAGCTGGTCTCGTTCGAGGTGCTTTCGGGGTGGAAGGTGGACAAGGTCGTCCTTGCGAGGGGGGCGATGGTCCTGCTGGGCATCCTTGGGAACCTGATGATCTATGCTAAACCCGCGATCCTTTCCGCCACCACGGTGAGCGGCACGATGGTCATAGGCCTCACTCCCGTCTTCCTGCTGTCGGGGTGGAAAAGGGCGGGCGCGTTTTCATACCACGCCAGTGTTCTCCTGGGGCTGCTCTTCGGGCTGGGCTTAAGCGTCAAGTGGTTCACCTCTTCGATCGGGACCGGAAAATACGGGAACCTCCTGTGGGTGAACCTCGTCGGTATCTCCCTCTGTTTCGCCGTCTACCTGATGGGAGCCTGGCTGCGTCCGGCCCCGGAGCGGGAGAGAGCATGACAGCCCCGGACTGCCCTTTTCGCGGACTCGACAGCCTCTGGATCCAGGTGGCGGGCCTTTCCTGCAACTTGCGGTGCGCCCACTGTTTCAATGCCTCCGGCCCGGGAAACCGGGAGATGCCGGCCCTCTCGCGGATCGATGTACGAAGCCTTCTCGATGAAGCGGAGACTGTGGGTGTGCGGGATATCGTCTTCACGGGCGGAGAGCCGTTCCTTCACCCGGAAATGGTGGAAATCGCCGGCGACACGCTGAGCCGGTTCCCGGCGACGATCCTGACGAACGGAACCCTGCTGATCGGCCGGATCGTCGAGCGGCTTGCCGCCGCCGCACGGGACTCTATCTACTCGCTCGAAGTCCGGATATCGCTGGACGCGCCTACGGAGGAGGACAACGACCGGATCCGGGGGAAGGGGAGTTTCGAAAGGGCGCTGGCGGGCGCCGCCTGCTTGGCGGAGGCGGGATTTCTTCCCATCGTTACCGCCGTGCAGTTCCGCGGAGAAAGCGATCCGGTGGCTCTGGAAGAGGTCGAGATACTGTTGCGTTCAAGGGGTATCCGCAAACCCCGGGTCAAGTTTCTCCCCGCATTCCGTATGGGCCGGGAGGCGGAGCGGTCCGGGGGGTACGGGGAAGACGATCGCGTTACCACGGAGATGCTGGAACTCCCTGGGGCAGAGCAGCTCCTGTGCTCGACGGCAAGGGTGGCCACGTCCCGGGGGGTATGGGTCTGCCCGATCCTCGTGAACGAGCGGGGCGGATGGATGGGGGGTACGCTTTCGGAATCGTTCCGTCCCTTTCCTCTCGCGTACGGCGCCTGCTCCACCTGTTTCCGGCATGGGGCCGTATGCGCAAACGCCGCCACGGCGGTTCGGGAGGAGTAGGCGATGGACATGGACACTCGGCATCCCCAGGACTGCCCTCGTTCGGACCACCGCGAGGTTTCGGGGCGCGTGGCGCTCTTCGGAGGGGTCTACAACAACCATATCGCTCTGTCCGCGCTTCTTGCAGACGCTCCCTCCCAGGCTTCAGAGATCTTCTGTCTCGGGGACGTGGGCGCCTTCGGGCCTCATCCGGACCGGTCCGTCGAGATCCTCCGGGAGGCGGGAGTACCGATCGTCCAGGGGAACTACGACCGGTCCGTCGGGCTGCATCGGGGGGACTGCGCCTGCGGGTACACCGACCCGCGGGACAACCATTTCGCCGCGCTTTCCTACGCATACACTTTCCGGAACACCTCGGAGCGCAACAAGGATTTCCTTGCGACCCTTCCGGAGGAGATCCGGCTCCGTGGCCCGAAAGGGGAGAGGATCCTGCTGTGTCACGGCTCTCCGCGCCGACAGAACGAGTTCCTCTGGGAATCGCTGTCCCCCGATCCGTTTCTCGCCCGTCTGCTCGACGACGCGCAGTGCGACGTCCTCGCAGTGACCCACACGGGCATTCCGTGGAAGCGCCGACTGCCCGATGGACGGTTTGTAGTCAACGCGGGCGCGATCGGGCGGCCGGCCAACGACGGCCAAACCCATGTCTGGTACGCCGTGCTGGACCTGTCGGGCGAGTCGCCCGATGCGGCCTTTGTCCCTCTGCGGTTCGACCATGAACGTCTTGTCGAAGAGATGCGTGCCGAGCGGATCGTCGAACCGTTCGTGAATACGGTCGAGTCGGGATGGTGGACGACGTGCCTTGAGATCCTGCCGTCGAGGGAACGCGCCCGGGGAATGTACTGACCATCGACGGATCGCCTGCCAAGGAAGGAAACGAGGCGAGATCCGAAAAATGGAGCGCATCGGTGTTGACAGGTGCTGCATTATCCGTATAATTGACCAATCGGTCAATTATTATCGGGGTGCTTCCATGGCGACCAAAGGAGAACGAACGCGCGAACACATCCTGGGCGAGGCGAGCCGCCTGATCCAACGCAAGGGGATCGGCGCCACCAGCGTCGGAGAGATTCTCGCTGCCTCCGGGGTGCATAAGGGAAGCCTCTACTTCCACTTCCAGGACAAGGAAGAGATCGGACGGGAGGTGATCCGGCAGGCGGCGGACCGGTTCCTGAGATTCGTCGACTGGTCTTTGGCCGGCGCAACTCCCCGCGATGCCTTGGAAAACTTTTTCGCGGCGGCCCTGGCGTACCACCGGGGAACCGGGTTTACAGGCGGCTGTCTGTTCGGCAATACGGCCCTGGAGACCAGCGATGCAGACCCGGGTATGGCCGCCCTGGTCGATGAAGTCTTCGTCGCCTGGATCGACCGGATCGCGCGGGTGATCGCCGCCGGGCAAAGGGCCGGCGAGTTTCGCGATGACATGACGGCGCTCGACCTGGCCCAGCAGGTGGTCGCCGCGCTGGAGGGTGGGATCATGCTGTCGCGCCTGCGAAAGAAGGCGGCACCCCTTGATAGCTGTATCGAAAATCTCAAGATCTTTCTGCGTTCGGTGGTCCCGGCACACGGAGGTCGTACGAAACCACGCCAAGGAGGGAAATATGCCCCGCATCGTTCCACTCGATCCGAAACAGGCAATCGGTGAAACGGCCGACAGCTTTCGGGAAATCGCGTCCGCTTTCGGTATGATCCCCAACCTGTTCCGGACGTCGGCCCATCACCCACCGCTCCTGCGGGCGAACTGGAACAAGGTCAAAGCCGTCATGATGGAAGGCCGCTTGAGCCGCAAGGTCAAGGAGACCATCGCCCTGCTGGTCTCCAAGGACAACGGCTGCGAATACTGCGTGGCAGCCCACAGCGCGGCTCTGCGTGCCATCGGCCTGTCGTCGGAGACCGTCGCCGGGATCATGGTTGATCCGGACAAGAGCAACTTTGCAGCAAAGGAGAAGGCGCTGATCGGTCTTGCCCGCCAGGCGAACCTGGCTCCTCGACGTATTGCCGAGGGGCAGTTCCAGACGTTGAGGGAACTGGGGGCGACCGACGCGGAGATTGTGGAAGCCCTGGGAGTGATGGAACTGTTTGTTGGGTTCAACAAATTTCTCGATTCGTTGCAGGTAGAACTTGATTCCCGGTCCCGGTAGGCAAATGGAGGGGGTCATGCGCAATACAATATTGGCGCTTGCGCTGTTGTTCCTGGGGATCAACGCTTGGGCAGGGCCGGATGGATTCGCCAGCAAGGCGAGCCGGTATTCGGTCCCGGAAACGGTGGATCGCCTGGTGACCGTCCTCCAGTCGAAAGGGATGACGGTGTTCGCCCGGATCGATCACGCGGCCGAGGCGGAAATGGTCGGGCTGAAAATGAGGCCGACCCAGCTCCTGATCTTCGGCAATCCGAAGGGGGGAACTCCCCTGATGGTAGCCGCTCCCACGGTCGCCATCGATCTGCCGTTCAAGGCGCTGGCTTGGGAGGACGCGCGCGGCAAGGTCTGGCTCGGCATCAACGCACCGGAGTATCTGAAAAATCGCCACCGGATCGAGGGGAAGGATGAAGCCCTGAATGCGCTTGCGGGAGCGCTCGATGCAATGACTAACAAGGCCCTGGAATAGGGTCCGGGAGGAGGGACCGAAATGTCGCTGAAGGATCGGATCGCGGAATTCAATGCGAAACGGAACCGGCCGCCGGAGATCATGGCGATCGTCCAGCGGGGGAACGCATACGTGAAGGATTCGGGAGCTTCCGGCCTGCACATCGGGGAACACGCGCCGGACTTCATCCTCACGAACCAGCGGGGCGAGATGGTAAGGCTGAGCGAACGGCTTTCACGAGGCCCGGTTATATTAAACTTCTACCGAGGGGTTTGGTGACCGTACTGCAACCTGGAGCTGGCAGCTCTGGCGAAGGAACTACCCGTGATCCGGTCGCTCGGCGCAGACTTGGTGGCCATCAGCCCGGAACTCCCCGACAACACGCTGACGATGGCGGAGAAGCACGCCATCCCCATCGACATCCTGAGCGATGCCACGAGCGAGGTGCTAAAGAAATACCGGCTTTGGTTCGCGGTCCCCGCGGAGGTCAAGGCGCTGTACCTGGAGAAGTTCGGCATCAACCTGGAGAAGTACAACGGCGCGGGGCGGTGGGAGCTTCCGGTCCCGGCGACCTATGTCCTCGATAAGGACGGCATCGTCCGGGCCGGGCAGGCCGACCCCGATTACACCATACGCATGGAGCCGGCGGAGGTCGTGGCGGCGGTACGGGAGATCGGGAACCGCCGGTGAGGAGTCGGGGCGGATACGGAAATCACTTCGCAAAACAGGGAGGACGCTCATGGAGACGTATTACGACCCCGCCGATCTCGCGAAGTTCGGCGACATCGGGAAGGACGCGCCGGAACTCGCGAAGAAGTATTTCGACTATTATGCGGACGTGTTCAAGGAAGGGGAGCTGACCGAAAGGGAGAAGGCGCTGATCGCCCTCGGTGTGGCCCATGCGATCCAGTGCCCCTACTGCATCGACGCCTACACCCGTGCATGCCTGGACAAGGGATCCAACCTGGCCGAGATGACCGAGGCGCTCCATGTGGCCAACGCCATCCGCGGCGGCGCATCACTCGTTCACGGCGTGCAAATGAGGAAGATCGCCGAGAGCCTGTCCATGTAACGACGGTGGTCACCGGTGGAGATCGCGCTGTGACGGATAAGACGAAACCCGGATTCCCGGGAGGCCCCCCTTCGGCGAAGCCGGTTGCGGTCGAGCTGTTCGCCGCAACACTTGAGAAGCACGGTCTTTCCCTGGTCCGCGGAGAGGTCCACACCCTCCAGATCAACGCGGGTCTCCTGTGCAACCTCCGCTGCCGACACTGTCACCTGGAGGCCGGTCCGGAGCGTCGGGACGTCATGTCGCGCGAAACGATGGAAGAGGTGATCGCCTTCGCGCAACGGTTCCCGTTCCGGGCCATCGACATCACCGGCGGCGCTCCGGAGATGGTTCCCGACCTCCCTTTCCTCATCGAGGGGCTGGCCCCGCGAACGCAGAGACTGATGCTGCGCTCGAACCTCACGGCACTGGCGGCACCAGCCCGCGAAGGTCTTCTTTCCTTGTGTATCTCAAGGCGTGTTGTGCTGCTCGGGTCTTTCCCCTCGACCAATCCTTCGCAGACGGATGCGCAACGGGGGGCGGGTGTGGCGGAAGAAGGGGTGGCTGTGCTCAGAAAACTGAACACGGCGGGATACGGCGTGGAAGGATCCGGCCTGGAGTTGGATCTTGTATCGAACCCGGTCGGCGCGTTCCTGCCCGTGCCCCAGGCCCAGGCCGAAAGGAAATTCCGACGGGCTCTCCTGCGGAAGTGGGGGATCACGTTCAACAACCTGTACACATTCGGGAACGTTCCCCTCGGGCGGTTCCGGAAGTGGCTGGTGGACTCGGGGAACTACGACCGGTACATGCGCTCTCTCGCGGACGGGTTCAACCCGTGCACCGTGGAAGGACTCATGTGCCGGACCCAGCTGTCCGTATCGTGGGACGGGCACCTGTACGACTGCGATTTCAACCTGGCGACGGATCGGTACATGGGAGGAAGGAAGGTGCACGTTTCGGAACTCCACGGGTTGCCGCCATCCGGGACCCCGATTGCGGTCGGGGATTACTGCTACGCCTGCACGGCAGGCTCAGGCTTCACCTGAGGGGGCGCGATTTCGGCCCCGGAGGGGCCGCACCCGGAAAACGGGGCGGTGTCTTAGGTTTCGTCCAGGGAAACGTTCTTTTGCAGGATCGGTGCACCCGTATCTTAGTGTAAGAATCCCGCTGCCGTCTCCATCGGATTCCAGCCCAAGATGATTCCGTTCCGCCTGAACGTGAGCGGGGAGCAAGCACGGGTTCGGCTTTATCGGCTAAAATAACACGGGTTGCGGAACCGCATGACGGGAGATCCGCGTTGATGTATTGGGCAGGATACGCCGCCTGCACTGTCCTGATCGTCTTCTCGGGCGTGAAGCTGTCCCGGTACGGGGACATCATCGCCGTCAAGACCGGGTTGGGCCGCACCTGGATCGGGGTGGTCCTCATGGCGAGCGTTACCTCCCTCCCCGAGCTGATCACCGGCCTGGGATCCGTGACGTACGCGGGCGCGCCCGACATCGCCGTCGGAAACGTCCTGGGCAGTTGCACCTTCAACATGCTCATCCTCGCCCTTCTCGACGTGCTCCATCGCCCCCTTCCCCTGTCGGCCCGGGCGCGCCACGGGCACACCCTCACCGCGGGATTCGGGATCCTCCTGTTGTGCATCGCGACGGTGGGGCTGTTCCTGCAGGGGCGCCATTCGCCGATCGGTTGGGTGGGGGCGTACAGCCTGCTGTTCCTGGGCATCTACGTGATCGCCATGAGGACGATCTTCGCGTACGAGAAGAAGCAGGTCGCCGCCTTCGTGAAGGGGCACGCCGGGGGGCCCGGGTACGACGGGATATCGTTGCGAAGCGCCGTGCTGAAGTACGCCGTGCACGCCGGGGTCATCATCGCCGCCGCCTCGCTGCTCCCCCTGGTGGGGAAAGGGATCGCCGAGTCCACGGCTCTTGGGCAGACCTTCGTCGGGAACGTCTTTATCGCCGCCTCGACCACCCTGCCCGAGGTGGTGGTCTCCCTGGCCGCGGTCCGGATGGGTTCGCTGGATATGGCCGTCGGGAACCTTTTCGGGAGCAACATCTTCAACGTGGGGCTGATCCTTGCGATGGACGACTTCTTCTTCACCCCCGGCGCGATCCTCTCCTTCGTCGACCCATCCCACCTTGTATCCGCCGTGTCCGCCGCCGCGATGACCACGATCGCCGTCCTCGGACTCACCTACCGGGCCGAGAAAAAGCGGCTGTGGCTGGCGTGGGATTCCATCGGGATGACGGCCGTCTTCCTGGTGAACCTGCTGATCCTGTTCGCCTTGAGGCGGTAGGTCACTCCCCGCCGGGGGGGTTTCCCGCAGGAGGCACGCCGCTCCGACACGCGCGACGGATTCGTTGCCCGATCGCGATCCGAATGAGCAATAATGAATAAAAAGCGAAACGGAACACATCGGAGGAGACGGGATTGCGGTTGTCCCTGCGCTTCATCATTCCCCTGACGCTGGCCCTGGCGGCCATCGCCTATGCGGTCGTGCCGCTGGTGGACGGGCTGACGCTTCGGTGGTTCGCGCGCGACATCGACATGCGCTCGAACCTGGTCGCCAACGTCGTTCATGATTCGATCCAGGAGTCGCTGGCCAGCGGCTCGAAAACCAGGACGCTCCGTGTGTTCGACAAGATCATCGAAGACGAACGCCTCTATGCCCTCGGGTTTTGCAGCGCCTCCGGCGGCCCGCCGATAGCGACCAAGACCTTCCCCGCCGAGATCGGCTGCGCGGATCTTGGCGTGTTCGCGGACCCTTCGAAAAAGGTGCTCCAGAGCGACAAGGGGCCGCTGCACGTGGCCGTCGTCGGCATCGACGCGGACGGCTCCCGGCTCGGCGACCTGGTGCTGGTCCACGACATGAGCTTCGTACAACGGCGCAGCGAGGAGACGAAGCGTTACGTGTTCCTCTTCTTCATCGGCCTCGGTGCGGTCGTCTCCCTGATTACGGTGGTGATCGCGCAACTGAGCTGGCGCGGATGGATGGAAGGCGTGCGCGCCCTCATGCGGGGGGAGGGGCTCTTGCGGCCGGCCGGCACGGCTCCGCCCGCCACGCTTCCCGAACTTCGCCCCATCGCCAGCGACCTGCGCGCGCTGATCCGGGACATGGAGTCCGAATACCGGGCCCGCGACGAGAGCCAGGTGACCTGGTCGCCGGAAGCCCTGCGAACCATTCTGCGCGACGACCTGCGCGGCGAGGATATCCTGGTCGTATCCAATCGCGAGCCGTATATCCACGCGCGCCGCGGAGACCGCATCGAGGTGTCCCGGCCCGCGAGCGGGCTGGTCACCGCCCTGGAGCCGGTCATGCGCGCATGCTCGGGGGCGTGGATCGCCCACGGCAGCGGGACGGCCGACCGTGATGTCGTGGACGCCAATGACCATGTCATGGTTCCCCCCGGAAAGCCGTCGTACAACCTCCGCCGCGTCTGGCTGACGGACGAGGAGGAGGCGGGCTACTACTACGGTTTCTCCAACGAGGGGTTGTGGCCCCTGTGCCACATCGCCCACGTCCGGCCGACCTTTCGCACGGCCGATTGGAAGCAGTACAACGAGGCGAATCGCAAATTCGCCATCGCCGTCGCCCAGGAGGCCAAGACGGCGGATCCCATCGTTCTGGTGCAGGACTACCATTTCGCCCTGCTGCCGCGAATGATCCGCGAAAAGTTGCCCGACGCCACCATCATTACTTTCTGGCACATCCCATGGCCGAACCCGGAAGCGTTCGCCATCTGCCCTTGGCGCGAGGAATTGCTCAACGGTCTTTTGGGCAGCAGCATCCTCGGGTTCCATACCCGGTTCCACTGCAACAACTTCCTCGACACCGTGGACCGGACATTGGAGGCCCGGGTGGATCGGGAGACGTTCGAGGTGACCTACGGAGGGAAACCGACGGCCGTCAAGCGGTACCCGATATCGATCGAATGGCCGCCGGCCGATACGCTGACGGGCAAGCCGGTCGCCGAATGCCGCGCCGACGTGCGCAGACGAAACGGTTTGCCGCCGGATCATTTCGTCGGAATCGGCGTGGACCGCCTCGACTACACCAAGGGGATCATCGAGCGATTCCTCGCGATCGAACGGCTGTTCGACTTGGAGCCGCGCTGGATCGGAAGGTTCAGCTTCATTCAGATCGCAGCCCCCAGCCGCTCCAAGATCGAAGAGTATCAGGAGTTCGAGACTCGCGTCCGCGCGCTGGCGGACAGGATCAACGGCCGATTTGCCGGAGGCTCCGCGCCGCCCATCCTGCTGAAAGTGGAACATCACGAACCGCCCGAAGTTTATGAGCATTACCGCGCGGCCGACGTGTGTTGCGTAACCAGCCTGCACGACGGCATGAACCTGGTGGCGAAGGAATTCCTGGCTTCCCGCGACGACGAGAGAGGTGTTTTGATCTTGAGCCGGTTCACGGGAGCATCCCGCGAATTGCCCGAGGCCCTGATCGTCAATCCCTACGACATCGACCAGTGCGCCGCGGCGCTGCACCTGGCGCTCACCATGCCGGAGGCGGAGCAGCGCGACCGCATGCGCATCATGCGCGGCCTGATCAGCGAATTCAACGTCTATCGCTGGGCCGGGCGGATGCTGCTGGATGCCGCCGGGATGCGCAAGCGCGGCAAGCTGCGCGAACCGGCCCATTAAGGAGGCAGGGTCGCTTCCCTAAGCCCTCGAGGCCACCGGCGACGGGATCGCTCCTGTCTTTTTACTCACGAAATCCGAGTACTCGGAGGCGGATATCTCCTGAACATCCGATCTCATTCCGTCGATTTCATCGTAGTTTTCCGCCAAGACTCTCACGATATGATCATCCAGCGCGCCGGACCTCGCCATATTCTGAAGAATCGGTAGCGTTTCGTTCCGCCCGGTTCCTTTCCTGTAGGGCCGGTTCTCCGTGACCGCGGTGAACACATCGGCCACACACATGATTCGTGATCCTAACGGAATATCTTCCCCTCTCACGTGGAACGGATATCCCTTTCCGGAAAAACACATCATCTGCGCCAGTCCCCGTGCTACCGCCGCGACGCCCGCCGTGTGAGTGGATGTGAACCTGCTGCGAAAATCGACGATCCGGCAGAAGATCTTCGCGATCTCCTCCATAGCGTGGAGATCAAGTTCCACACGAGGCCATTGAACCATACCGGAAAGCACGGAGTAGATCCTGGGGGAGGCGAAATCGAGCCAGAACGACTCTTCTGCGGCGAGCTCGCGGAAACACTGGACGATCCCGGGGGAAAATTCCTTTCCGGCCGATTGCGATACCCCTTCAACGACCGCTTTGGCCTGCACGAGAATCCCCGTCCCTCTGTTCACAGCCCTGTCTACATGGTCGGCGAGGGAGAGCATGTTGGCGAGGACCCTGACGATGTCGTCTGTTTCAGGCTGCCTTGGCTCATCGGACCACGACCGATGGTGTATACGCACGATTTGCGATGCCTTGACGAAGGAGGAGAATCTTCGAAGAAGATCGCATCCGATCTCCGCGTGCCGTCCCTCGTCTTTGCTTTCCATGGTCATCGACTGGATCTTCTCCTCGACCGACAGCAGACCGATGTCGTGGAGGACCGATGCGTACATCAGATCGGCCTGTTGAGCAGGATGATGTCCCATGGCCTTTGCGATGCGCAGGGCGATATAGGCGACGCGCTGCTGATGGTCTGCCGCGCTGGGGTGGATCAAATCCAGCGAATCCGAAAGGGAAAGAACGAGATTGTCCAACATTACGGTAGGTTCCTGGAGCATTCTTTTCCCCCCGGGGAATTCGAATTTCAATTACATCACGCATCCTTTATCGGTAATTTAGGCCGGAGAGTTCAGTCCATGTGCAGACCGGGGAGGTTCGAGTCCCCCTTCGGCGCCATTGAAGAAATCATCGATTCCTTCCGATGCGGTGATCCCGCAAAGAGGGTGCGGTGCACAGCCATGCCCTGCTCACCTCGACCATCGGATTCCCGGCGGGTGGAGGACGCGACTCTTCCCGCCCGGGTCAGGCGGGGAGCTCGAACTCTCCGCGGGCGATCCGATCCGCCATGTCACCGTGGTCGGCCTGCGTCGGGGACGGCGACACGACGTGCAGCACGATCATGTCCGTCTTCGCCTTGACGCCCCGGCGGACCTTCCTCGGGACGACCACGAGATCCCCTTCCGCGACCTTGCGCCGCTCCTTCCCCGCGACCACCTCCCCTTCCCCGGAGACGATGTAGAGAGCGACGTGCACGTCGGGAGTGTGGACGGGGATGAACTGCCCCGCGCGGAACGTGGCCCGCACGACCTTCATCTCGGGGCTCTCGAACAGGGGACGGGGCAGGAACCGTCCGGGATCGAACTCGACGTCCTTCTTCGGCCGCGCGAACACGGGATCGCTCATCGCCAAACCTCCTGTAACGTGGGTTCCACGGGGTTCACTCTCCTCCATTGCCGTCGACCCTTCCTTGACCGGCGTCAATCCCCGCCCGGCCGGGAATGATACATTGGCGTAAGGGAACATGGTACGGCGCCGCGACCGGCGAGGGGAGGGGGACCATGAACACGACGACGATCCGGTTCCTGAAGGCGGGAATGGCGTACCTCCTCCTGGGGGGATTCCTGGGGGTGCTCCTCTCCCTGCCGGTCACGCGGGACGCCCTTTACGCTTCCCATCCGGGGGCGCGATGGGGACTGGCGCACGCGCACATCGTCCTGGCGGGGTTTGTGATGATGGTCATCTTCGGGATCGCCTACCACATCCTCCCGCGGTTCGCCGGGAAGCCCCTCCACAGCGAGGGGTGGGCCGCCGCCCATTTCTGGCTGGCCGCCCCGGCGACCGCCGCCATGGCGATCGGGTTCACGCACGAGTTCGCCGCCCCGCTCCTGTGGGCGGGCGGCGCGGCGCAGTTCGCGGGGATCGTCCTCGGGGTGGTCAACCTTTGGTGGACGATCCGGTGACACCGATCCTTTCCATAAGAAGGAGGCAACCGCCATGCACGATGCCCTGAAGGAAGTACAGTTCTCTCCGGACCGGCCGGTCACCCGCCTGCTGCACGACGCGCCGGAGATGCGGGTCGTCGTCTTCGGCCTCGAGGCGGGGCAGGAAGTCCCGCCGCACACCGTCCCCGTCCGTGTCCTGATGCACGTCCTCCAGGGGAAAGGGGTTTTCCTGACGGGAAAGGGGGAGGAGCCGGCGTACCCGGGCGCGTTCGCAGTCACGGAGCCGAACGAGCCGCATGGGCTGAAGGCGGCGGAGCGAACCGTGATGCTCGCGGTCATCGCTCCGCGTCCATAGGAAGGGAGTCCACCGGAAAGGAGAGGCGCGCGATGGCGACGATCACCGGCGACATGGTCATCAACGAGGTCATCAGGAGATACCCCGCGACGATCAAGATCTTCAACGACTACCGGGTGGACTCCTGCTGCGGCGGCGGGGCGCCGATCGAGGTGACGGCCCGCAGGGACGGCGTCGACGTCGACGGGCTGGTCCGGGCCCTGAACGCCGCGGTCGAGGGACCTCAGGCGAGGGGCGAGGTCAAGAAGTAGGGAGAACCGGCCCCCCGTCGGATCGAAGTTCGCACCGAATACCCTGTGCCGCGATCATCCCTTCCACAATATCCCCTTGACCATCGTGCAACCGATTTGCGAATATATCAGCAATGGCTGATTATTCAGTAAAATGTGTATAATATGATCAGTACAGGAAAGGGGAAACGGACATGAAGGGGAAGGGAAAGGGCGGGTCGTGCTGCGCGACGCCGGCGTTCGGCGGCTGCAGGGTGGAATCGCTGGTGACCGTGGACGACCGGGGACAGATGGTCCTCCCCAAGGATCTCCGGGACAAGGCGGGGATCCGTGGGGGGGACAAGCTGGCGGTGATCGGTTGGGAAAAAGAGGGGAAGGTGTGCTGCCTCTCGCTGATCAAGGTGGAGGAGCTGAGCACGATGGTCAAGGGAGTGCTCGGTCCCCTGATGGGGGACCTGCTCCCGAGGGGGTAGGGGAGGACGAGGAAATGGACGGGAACACGATCCGGAAGTACGTTCGGGAACGGTATGCCGGCATCGCCCGGCAGGGAACTTCCTGCTGCGGCCCGGCGACATCCTGCGGTTGCGGCGGGGCGGCGGAGTCGGACAGCGGGAAGATCGGTTACTCCGCGGAGGAGATCGAGGCGGTTCCCCCGGGGGCCGATCTCGGCCTTGGGTGCGGCAACCCCGTCGCCCTTGCATCCCTGCGGAAGGGGGAGGTTGTCCTGGATCTGGGATCGGGGGCGGGATTCGATTGTTTCCTCGCGGCCCGCGCGGTCGGCCCGGAGGGAAAGGTGATCGGCGTCGACATGACCCCGGACATGATCGAGAAGGCCCGGGAGAACGCCGGGAAAGCGGGGTACGGCAACGTCGAGTTCCGTCTCGGGGAGATCGAGAACCTGCCGGCGGCCGACCACTCCGTGGACGTTGTCCTTTCCAACTGCGTCATCAACCTTTCCACGAACAAGGGGAAGGTTTTCACGGAGGCGTACCGGGTCCTCAAGCCGGGCGGGAGGGTGATGATCTCCGACATCGTACGTACCGGGGAACTTCCGGAGGCGATCGCCGGGTCCCTGGCGGCC
>Ga0209211_10005555_pt1 | contig 18758 bp, 13 predicted proteins | sample RifGroA2_FD_183992 | JGI IMG/M metagenome (GOLD analysis project Ga0209211, IMG submission 183992) | Groundwater microbial communities from Rifle, Colorado, USA - Groundwater A2 (SPAdes) (version 2) | ecosystem: Environmental > Aquatic > Deep subsurface > Groundwater | place: Rifle, Colorado... | reverse complement strand
TCAAAATCCCGCGGGGGCAACCCCATGGGGGTTCGACTCCCCCTCCCGGCACCATTTATTATAGGAAAAAATAAAGGCCCAAAGATATTTCTCTGGGCCTTCTTATATTACCTGACTGTTTTATTATATTACTACTTTGCCCCGCCTGGTTGTTCAGCAGGTGCATGTTCACCCTGAGGAGCCCCTTCCGGAGCAGGCTGTTCAGCAGGCGCTTGTGTCTCTGGAGCTGGTGGAGGAGGAGGAGCTGGCTCTTCTTTCTTCTGACAGGCAGCAATAGCAATAGTCCCCGCTGTAATTAATGCCAACAACATTATTAAACCTCTCTTCATTTATTTACTCACCTCCTTTCTTCATTATGAATTTGTAGGGTGAAAAATAGTTTCTTCATTATAATAATACAAAAATGTGTCGAAAAAATATTAAACACAAAAGTTTATCCCTTGTCAAGATAATTTTAGGTCATAATTTCAGGTCAAAAGATTTTCCAAGTCGAAGGAAGATCAGTTTAAAACCATTAATATCCCTTTTCAGACATCGCCTTGCTGCCTCTTTATATATCTCTCCTGAAAGAGAATATTCTTTGATCCTCTCACCTATTCCGGCCTCAGATACCCTGTCTGTCTTGTAATCTGCTAAAAATAATTTATCTCCATCTTCATATATAAGATCAATAACCCCATCCATAATCTGTTCATTCCATAAGATAGTAAAAGGGGTTTCCCTGCCTATAATATTAACCCTTTTTAATTCATCATAAGCCGGAGAACCCAGAAAATCATTTAAAATAGTTTTTATTTCATCCTTTATATATACTATTTCACTAATAAACTGTTGTGGTATTAATTTAGTACATATTTCTTCGATAGAATCTTCCGAGAATGGTTTGTCATTTCTAAAATCCCACTGTTCTAACAGGGAATGAACAATTGTACCAATGAGTAGCGCCTTTTCCCTCCCTCCCCTTTCCTCTCCACTCATCAATTTCTTTTCCAGGGTTAATCCTGCCCCCCCATCCCCGGGTCTTGAAGGGCTTACGAAGAGCGATCTGCCAAGAATCGTGTCATACCTGTCAGACCTTGATTTCCATAAACCGGCAAAAGAATTCAGCTCAAACCGTTTTTCTCCTTTCCGCCTCCATGTGTCTGACTTCTGCCCTGTCCTTGAACCATATTCAGGTGCACATTCATCAGGGCCTATAACATGTTGTCTTATTCTCCCCTTTCCAATTATTAACTCACCGGCATTTTTTTCTCCTAATGAATCTCCTATTACATCCTTTATCATATAAAGGAAACTCCCTTTCTTCATCCTGTCATATAAAGTTCCTGAAAGGACAAGACACTCCTTTGCCCTTGTCATCGCCACATACAATAATCTTTTCTGCTCCTCTTCATCCCTTATCCTCCTCTTGTCATATAACATCACAGAGGCATAGTTCCTCAAATTATCCACCTTGAAGCCGATCTCATCAGTCGACCAGTCATGAACCACGCTTATATCTTCTTCAGCGCCTGCCGGAGAGGTATGCATACCTGCCAGTATTACAAAAGGAAACTCAAGCCCTTTGGCCTTATGAATACTCATTATACGTACTGCACCTGATGCCTCTTCTGCAAGAGGGCTTTCCCCTTCCTCCTCCATACCAAGTACATTCTTTTCCAGTCTGGCAGTAAAACCCCTGAGTGTGAGATCTGATTTATCACTTAAAGACTCTGCAATCTTCCGGATCTTTATCAGATTTGCCATGGCCTGCTCACCATTTGATGAAGATGCAGCCAATTCAAGGACAGGAAGGGTCTCAAAAATATGATTTATAGCATCACTCAAAGGCTTTACCCCTGCATCATGATAAAGTCTTTTTAACAACCTGTATAATTCACTGATTACAGCAGCAATATTGTTATCTCCTTTAAAACATTTCAGACCAGCCTGCAATATAGAATCTGAAATACGATAGTCAAGAAGAGAGTTCCTGTCCAGTTCATATATCTCCCTGTCTGTAAGACCACCCAGAGGTGATCGCAATACACCCACAAGACTAACTCTGTCAAACGGATCGTCAATTACTTTTAGCAAATTAACAAAATCTATGACCTCCTGTGCTGCAAAGAATCGCCTTTCTCCTTCGACAATATATGGAATATCGTATCGTCTCAGTACCTCAAGGTACACATTTACATTTGTCAGCTTTCTTAAAAGAACAGCAACATGTGACGGCGATACATACTCTTTACTCCCCTTCTTATCATATATCAACTCTATGCCTATAATCTCTTTTTTTAACCATTTACCAATGGCCTCTGCCTCAAGATTAATGGCCTTTGATGTATCCATATCCCTATCTCCCTGCCCATTAATAATCCTTAATTCAACCCTGTGAGACGGGAGGACCGCCTTACGGTCCGGATGGTTTTTGAGACCGACATATTCAGGTTGATATTGCTCCCTCTGCTTTATTATCCGTCCGGAAACCTCATTAACCACATCAATCATAGCGTTATGATGCCTGAAACTTGTTGACAGGTCGAGCCTTATCCCTTCCTGTCCCGTTTGTATCATCTCTGCAACCTGCGCATATGCCTCAATATCAGCCTTACGAAAGGCATAGATAGACTGTTTAGGGTCACCAACTATAAATATCTTCCCCTTATCTATCTTTATGTTTCGCCACTCTGCTTCGTGTGTCCCCGGCCTTTCTGACAGATATAGTATTATCTCATATTGAACAGGATCAGTATCCTGGAATTCATCGACAAGTATTGACTTAAAGCGATTCTTTAATTCTTGCCGCACCTTTGGCCTTGATTTCAGGAGATCGCGGCACAATGTCAGGAGTCCATCAAATGAGATGTTTCCGGATAAAACAAACCTCTTCCTGCACTCCCTTGCAAATGGTATAAACAGTCTTAACAGGTTAATGAAAAATTGATTATTATCAGGGATTAGTCTGTTCGCAGCCCTGATTATCTGCTTAGCCGCAATGAAATCATCCTCATCCCATCCGGAAGGCGGCGTTGAAGATGAAATACCCTCAATAGTAACTGAGCGGTCTTTGCCTGATAAAACCTCATCAAATATCTCATTTGCATTATAAAGTTGTTTAAGCGTCTTATTTGATTTGGAATATCTGGCAAGGATCTCTTCAGCCGAACTTTGCATCCTTTTCAGCCACGTCATGATTGCCTTACTAATCGCAGGCCTTTTTATATTCTGCTCCAGAAGGTTGATTGATACACCCTCCCTGCATATCTCCCGTGCAAATGATTTAAGTGATTCAAGTTTGATACGTTCAAGTACAACTTCCCACAATGCACTGTTTGGGGAATCCATAGATAATTCAGTGTCAAGCCACCCCGCCCATTCGCGTTCAAAGTGTTCTTCAAACAGGGGACCTTCATCTTCTGTAAATCCAGGTGAAACACCGGCCTCTATCGGATATAAACGGAGTATATATCCTGCAAAACTATGCATAGTACATATCTGTGCCTTCTCAAGGTCATTTATAGCATTGGATGCCCTTTCTGCGATCTTGTTTCTGCTGATCCTGTATCTGACCATCATGTCTTCCAGGATGCGTCCCTCATGTCCCTCCCCTGCCTCTAAAAGAGGATTTGTCAAACAAAGGAGGCGGTCTCTCAGGCGAATCTTCATCTCATTAGCAGCCTTATTTGTAAAGGTAAGGGCGACTATCTCCGTAATCTTCAGCGGATCAGGTTCACGCATTAAGAGATAGATTATGCGGTCAACAAGGAGGGTTGTCTTTCCAGTGCCTGCCCCTGCTGTAACAACGATATTCTTATCAAAGGTAGTAACAGCAACTCTTCTCTCGTTTATGTCAGGGATATCAGTCATTTCAAACTTGTAAATTATTCTTCCTTAATGAATAATATGGTCTCACCCTTTCATCCCGCTCTGAACGCGATCTTGAATGAGTATGGTTCTTCCTGCATATCATATAATAGTCGCAAAAGTCACAATATCCACCAGGATAAATAAAAAACAACCCCTCTTTTATACCTTTCAATAAAAGTGATATTGAACTCTTTATCTGCTCACCTAAACCGGTCTGCCAGCAATCACCTGGAAATTCTGACACCCTTTCTTCTTTATCATCAGAAGTCCAGGCCGGTGCAATAAAATAGAAACTAACCTTCTCTGGCAGGGGGTTCTCAACTCCGGTCACAGATTTAACATGGGGTCTAATCATGAGTATATACAAAGGGGGTTGAAGTTTCTTTCCCCTGACTGCTGAAAGTGAAAGATTCCTGTCTTCATTACTCATACCTGTACCTGATTTGTACTTGTAGTCTATTATCCTGAAGATGCCTGTTCCAGGTTTTATATCAATCCTGTCCACAATACCATGCAGGCGTATCTCATTTACATCTCCCGGACCATCACAAACAAGATACCCTGTTTCATTTAATTCAAAGCCGTATGGTATAAATCCTGAAATCCGCAGCTCATTGATATCATCTGTTATCATTGACTTAATGACCGACATCAACCTCTTCTTTAAAACTGCCCATAGAAGGGGATATCCAACAGTATGATCCTGCTGAAACTCATTAAACACAACAGAAGAATCCTCCCTTAAATAACCTTCTATATCTATGTCCTTTTTAAGGATAATCTCCCCCCTTGAATAAATCCTTTTCAATATCCTGTGACAGATATTCCCGATTTCTATAGGTGGTATCTCACAGACTGGATCCGGATAGCTCAATCTCCTGAGAAAGAGTATATGATGTGCAAAATACGAGAATGGACATCGTGCATACGATTCCAGAGATGTAGGTGAAGTGCCTTCAATAATCAATGACCTCAACTCTTTTTCAATGGGGCCTGTAAGACCGTCATATGCGGTCAGGGCCGGTCTTCTGGTTTCAAGGCGCTGAATAACATTTATACCATGTCTGTATGTCTCTGGTGCCATATTAAACTTCATTATTACCGGCAATGCATCTCTACTCTCTGATATGAGCCTTAATGATAATTCCTGCGGGATAAGGAGTGAATAGTCAAAATATTCAGATACGGAGAATTTTTCAATAGTACGCCGCGGGATATTCTCTTCATTTACAGGAAACCCTCCCCGGATATCATTCAGATACATTGACGGGACCTTTGTCTGACCTGCCTCATCTGTCCTCTGGTATAATAAGTATAGCCTCTCCCTTGCAGAACTCAGCAGAAGGTAAAACAGGAGCTTTTCTTCATCATAACCTGATAACTTCTCTGTAATTTTATAGCCAAGTCCCACTTCGAACACCTTTCTCAAAGAATCCCTTAACATCGGGTCTTCCTTTATATTCCTCGGGAAGACCTTTTCATTCATCCCGAGTACAAATAAGACTTTACAAGTAATGCCGCGTGCTGCCATTACATCAAGAACATGGACTCCATTAACCTCATTATCACTTACAGGGATGTACCTGTTCTCCAGCATACGTTTAAAGGTATCGATAAACTCGTTTAATGTCACCTCGCTGCTTATTAACCTGAATTCTCTTATAGAGTATAAACCTTCAATAATAAATCCCTCTGCTGCAATATATTTTTGTATCAGCCCTTCAAACCTCTCTGCATAATCATCCCATGAGCTGATCTCCGGTAAATTATCAAAATCCTCATTTAATGAAGTAACAAAGTTTTTAAGCCCGGTAATGATATCTCCGCTTATCCTGTGTGTCTCCGCACTTTCTTCATCTTTTTCATTTAATACAAGGCCGTCTCTGATATATTTATCAAGCCTCTCCCACTCACTTATCCCCCTTGAAATGCCTGCAGACCGCGTAACATAGTCCCAGATATCAGGCCTCGGTTCCACACCATCAGGGCAGAATGTCTCAATCCTGCAGAAGTGGGATGAGGCAAGGTCTATGATGTCAGACCGTCTGTAATCACCTTCCGGTACGGAAAGGAAAAGATGGACTGCCTTAGTTACCTGATATCTGTTTATTGGGTCACAGGCACTTGATACAAAGGGTATCTTGTGTATATCAAATATCCTTTTAATAAGATGGCCATAATCATTTATATCTCTCGATACAACACCAAAATCAGAAAAGCTGTAGCCATCCATATCAACCAGTTTATATATGGCTTTGGCAACGGTAAGGACTTCATCTTCTGCGCCAGAGGTACTGATTATCGTTGAGATATGACCAAAGGGAAATGTGGTTTCTGCGCCTGATTTCATTATCACAGGTTCAGAAAGCCTGATAACAGCTTTTTTGCCTGGAACCATTCCCTGTATGTACCCTTCATAAAACCTTCTGGCAAATTCAAATGCCTGCATCTTCTCTATAAGAGGAAAGTAAAGTGTGGCAGGGTAATGATTTGCAACACTCCTGAAAAGGTCATATTGTACCTGGGTAAGATCATAAAACCCGTAGTAGATTATTTCCTTGAATGAGTGCAGAATTCCGGATGTTGGGACAAGTTCTGCGGCTATCACCGGTAAATCAGAATAATCCATGATGTTAATTTCCTTCATCCTCAGAAGAAATTCTTTATATAACAATACAAGGGGGCTTAACCTTTCTATATCCTCTTCATTAAAGACCCCCTCTCTTATGGCCTCCATCAGATTGTCCGGGTCAACCCTGGCATCTTTTAAATCCTGAATAGTCTTCCAAAGGGTACTGCAGCCATCGCGTGTTTCAGACAAATGACGGAAAGTATCTTCAACATTACTGCTCGTCTTTATTGTATGGCGAAGCAATTCTTCAAAGAAAAAATCATCTTTAACTAATGTATTGATAACTCCGAATCTTTCCTCATAGAGTTTGGCAGAAAGTGTGTGAAATGTATAAAAGTGGATATTGATTAGATCCAGTCTGCGTTCCGATGAAAACATGATTTTCAATCTTGATCTAAGGTGGATAGAGGGGACAACAATTGCCAATGGTGCCAAATGGTCATCAGCCTTTAGAGAGATTATATAATTGCAAAGGGCATCTTCTAAATCAGGATGGAAATTACCGAGGTACACCTTGAGCATACAAATCCAGCCTACGTTTATTCACTTAGTCCGTAAATATCGTATACCATAGCATTAATAGGCCAGGCATCTTTCCTGACATTTTCATCTTTGTTTGTGCTGCCATGCAACGTGAATGTTTCATCTGAAAATCCCCCCTCCCTATCCCTCCCCCTCAAGGGGGGAGGGGAGGGTGGGGGTGTTTTTATCCTCCCTTGTGCCCCGAAGGGGCATGACGGTTCATCAGCATCTCAACTTCTTTGTCACATCAATCATTCTGTTAGTCATATGTCTTGCAACAAGGAGGTCTGTATCATTCGGCTCTCCTGAGGAAAGGGCGCCATAATATGACCCTGATGAATAGAGTTCTTTTATATTCCCCGGGATCCCTACAATAATAAGACCATGGGCAAATAGCGTAGGAAATGTGGCAAGAAGTGTTGCCTCCTGTCCCCCATGCACCATCTCTGCAGATGAAAATATTGATACGGTCTTGCCAATCAGGGTCCCTTCCATCCAGAGTTTACCGGTCATATCCCAGAAATTCCTCATTGGGGCAGCCATATTCCCAAACCGGGTCGGGGCGCCTGCAATAAGACCATCCATCCATATAAGGTCATCTACCACAGCATCAGGGATATCAGACATAGATTGATAAACAGCCTTCCATTCAGGAGTTTTCTCAATAACATCGCTGGGCGCAAGCTCAGGCACCTTTCTTAAACGGACATCTGCACCTGAATTCTCTGCATCCTTTGCAATAGACCTTGCCATCTTTAACATATGGCCTGTCTTACTATAAAAAAGGACAAGTATCTTGGGGTATTTATGGGGAGTATTCATAGGACACCTCCTTTTTTCGCTTCGCTCCCATCGCTTGCGCTGAGCGAAGCGAAGAATGCAAGCACTGCATTCCTACATTTGACTCTAACACACTGCATACCTACATACAAGATTATTTTGATTGAAATTGGAACTCACCATCGTCAGGAAAGGAATAAAGCATGCATTTGAGCTGTTCAAGAGCTACATTAATATAGATTTCGTACCTCTCTTATTGTATTTTGAACTAAATATATAACTTTTTATTGACAAAGGCTAAGTAAATATTTTACTTTACCGAACATTATACACTGCAATATTTAGAATAAGTTAACTATTTAACGAAAGGGGGTTTTAATGAAAAGATTTTTTGGGGTCTTCTTAATGATGTTATGTACAATTGTACTTTATTCAGGCAGTGCTATTGCTATCTCAATGGATGAGTTCAAGCTTAACGGGTTCTTTGATCTGGAGTATGAGGAGTCCTATCAAGACGATTCGTCTATAGGAGATAGGAAAGGTGCTTTTGATCAGTATCATTTCAACATCCTGATGGAGTTTCCTTTGAGCGACAATGTCACAGTAAAGGGGCATATAGAGTATGAACATAGCCCCAAAATAGAGGGTGGTGGAGGGAAGGGAGAGATAAACTTAGAATGGGCATATCTTGAATATATCATTAATAATGATATTGGAATACGAGGTGGCTCATTTTTAACACCCTTTGGTATCTATAACGAGATACATGATGCCACCCCGACTTATGCATCAGTGAGAACTCCATGGGGGATTTACAGGGCAGATAAGGTCGGTGGATTTGTTATGATCCCCAAGTTTAGCACCGGCATCAGTATGTTGGGGAAATATTATACAGATGGTGATTTAAATCTAAATTATGTAGTATATATATCAAATGGAGAAAATACTGATAGTAACGAGGCGGAGGCTGATGACAATTCTAATAAGGCTATTGGTGGTCGGTTAATGATATCACCTATACCGGGATTGACAGTAGGCGGGTCTTATTTTACAGGGAAGAAGGGGACAACTAAAGATAACCATTCTACATGGGCAGGAAGTGCGGAGTATACTATCCGCAATATCGGTCTTCGCGCTGAATACGCCTCATCCAAACTTGCAGATACCACTCAAAATGGTTCATATGGTGAGGTTTCATACAGGGTACTCCGCCGGATAACTCCTTATCTGCGCTACGGGATGTTTGACCCTGATGATGAAGGAGACAAAGATGAATGGAGCGAACTGGTATACGGTATCAACTATGAACTCCAGCCAAATTTTATAATCAAAATCGAAAACAGACACTTTAACGGGAACACAAACAACGCAAAAGTGTCAGATGACTATAACGAATTAGGGGCTGCTGTTGCTGTTGCATTTTAATTATGCCTTTAAAAACTAAGGCCTTTAAAAACTTAAGGATGGAGGAACAATAATGCCAAAGACTTTTATTTCAATAGTCTTATTCTTTACGTTATTTATTACAACTAATGCCTTTGCAGGAGTCGTAATAATCGTAAATAAAAATAACCCAATAATTAATATCAGTTCCTCAGAATTAAAACATATGTATACAGGTGAATTAAAACTCTGGGATAATGGGAAAAAGATCTCGCCGGTAGTCTTAAAAGATTCAAATCCAACAGCTATCAAGTTTGTAAGTTCTATACTCGGCATAGATATGGAAACGTGGCGGAGGTACTGGGCACAGAAATTATTCTCAGGCACTGCGACACCCCCTCATCAGGAAAAGGATGAGTCTTCTCTCGTATCCTATGTATCATCAGAATCAGGTGCCATTGGATACGTAATGAAGGAGAGCACAAATAACTCTGTCAAGGTAATTAGTGTGGATGGAAAGTCAGAGTTTTAGCGTGAAACTTCACGAGCTCGTAGGGACAAACCTTTAGGTTTGTCCACTTCTATGCCGGTTTTGGACAGACCTAAAGGTCTGTCCCTACATCCTTTTCATCAGCGTGGGTGACAATTAGAAAGTTTTCCACATACTTTCCAATAAGGTCAACCTCTAAGTTTACAATCTCTCCGATCTTTTTAATCCCAAGGGTTGTTGTCCTGGCAGTATGGGGGATTATTGTGACATTAAATCTGTTACGCTGTATATCATTAACTGTAAGGCTTATCCCATCTATTGCAATTGAACCTTTATAGACAAGATATTTCATTACCTCTTTTGGTGCCTCAAATGTCAGGATAGATGTATCTCCTTTCTTAGTCATACCCCTGATTATGCCAATGCCATCTACATGACCGGCAACGAGGTGTCCACCAAGACGGTCAGAGAGTCTTAATGGTCTTTCAAGATTGACCTTATCTCCTGGTTTTAACTTGCCTAAATTAGTCTTATCCAGCGTTTCTCTGGAGACATCTGCTGAGAAATGTGGAGTTTTGATCTCAGTTGCAGTAAGACATGCACCGTTAATTGCAATACTATCCCCGATCTTCATCTCTTTCAATACAATCTTGCCCCCGACAGTAAGTCTTACCCCTCCTGATTGAGACCTTATCTCCTTAATAATACCAACCTCTTCTATGATTCCAGTGAACATCTTGTTTTAATTAATATAGCCTTCAACCATAATATCCTCTCCCAACCTCTTAATCCTTACATCCTTTAAGAAGACTGAATCATTGAGAGATTTGGGTGCAGGTCCGCTGACCATGCTGATCGAATCTTTCCCGCCGATAATCCGCAGAGAATAGATAATAATTATCTTATCTACAATATTTTCAGTAAGGGCTGAAGAACTGATGGTTGAACCGCCTTCTATCATAAGACTCATAATGCCTGACTTGCCAAGTTGATTTATCAGGGATTTCAAACTAATCTCACCATCGTCCCTGTTCTCTGCAATAACAGTCTTTACACCTGACTTATTCAATTCCTCAATCTTTTCCACAGAAGCCGATCTTGTGGTGACAATTAAAGTATCCTGTCCTCTGCTTGTATCAAGTATCTTTGATGTGAGGGGAATCCTGAGTCTTGAGTCTAATACAATACGGAGTGGTTGTTTCCCTTTGCTTTTTATATGCCTGACATTCAGAAGTGGATCATCTGCTATCACAGTACCAACTCCTACAAGCACTGCATCCACCATTAGCCTCAGTCTGTGTGCATATCTGCGCGCAATCTTACCTGTAATCCATCTCGACTCCCCTGATGGAAGGGCTATCTTTCCATCAAGACTCGATGCGGATTTCAGTATTACAAATGGGATATTTTTAGTGACAAACTTAGCATATGCCTCGTTTATTCTTGTGGCATCTTTTTTTAATGCCCCTTCTTCTACCCCGATACCTGCATCTATAAGCTCCTTAATACCACGGCCATTTACAAGGGGATTGGGGTCTTCAATACCTATGACCACCCGCTTTATTTCTGATTTGATAATCTCTTTTGTGCAAGGGGGAGTCCTTTTGTCAGTATGGCAGCATGGTTCAAGATTTATATATAGCGTGGAACCTCTTGCATCAGGACCTGCATCTTTAAGAACAACCGCCTCTGCATGTAATTTACCCGGGCCCCTGTGATATCCCTTGCTGATTATTCTGTCATTTTTAACTAATACAGCGCCCACCATAGGGTTAGGGCTGGTCTGCCCCTCGCCCTTTTTTGCCTCTGCCAGGGCAATACGCATATATTTTTCATCCTGATGCATAGTGTTACCCGGTACCCCCGCGCTATTTTTTATTCCTGATCACTGCCTGGGCCGCTGCAAACCGTGCAATAGGGACACGGTATGGAGAACAACTCACATAGTCCATCCCCATCTTATGACAGAACTCAACGGATTTTGGATCACCTCCATGCTCTCCGCATATGCCAACCTTCAGGTTTTGACGCTTTGAGCGTCCCTTCTCTATCCCGATCTTTACAAGCTGGCCCACACCATCCTGATCAAGACTGACAAAGGGGTCCATCTCAAAAATCCCCTTTTCGATATAGAATGGGAGGAACTTGCCGGAATCATCTCTGCTCAGTCCGAGGGTAGTCTGCGTCAGGTCATTCGTACCAAAGGAGAAGAACTCTGCCTGAGCAGCAATCTCATCAGCTATGAGGGCCGCCCTCGGAAGCTCTATCATTGTCCCAACCTGATATTTTGTCCTGACCTTGTAAGACTTTATCACCTCAGAGGCAACCCTGTCCACCATCTCCTTCATTGTCCCGAGCTCCTTTGAGAAACCAACAAGAGGGATCATAACCTCAGGTATGACATGCATCCCTTCACGCTCAAGCTCACATGCTGCTTCAAATATTGCCCTCACCTGCATCTCATATATCTCAGGATAAGTAATTCCAAGCCTGCACCCCCTGTGGCCTAACATGGGATTAAACTCAAAGAGGGCCTTGTTCTTTGCCATTAACCTATCAGCAGGCACTCCCATATCTTTTGATAACTCTTCAATATCTTTATCCGTATGCGGGAGAAATTCATGGAGCGGAGGGTCAAGCAGCCTGATGGTAACAGGTAGTCCCTTCATAACCCTGAATATCTCTTTAAAATCCCCTTTCTGCATTGGTAAAATCTTTGCAAGGGCCTTCTTCCTCCCCTCTGTGTCATCCGAAAGTATCATCTCACGAACTGCCTTGATCCGGTTTGGTTCAAAAAACATATGCTCTGTCCTGCAAAGCCCGATCCCCTCTGCACCAAAATCCCTTGCCACCTGTGCGTCAAATGGTGTATCAGCATTAGCGCGTACTTTTAGTTTACGTATTTTATCTACCCATTTCATCATAGTTGCAAAACTTTCACTCATCCTGGGTTTTATCAGACTAACCTCACCCGGGATAACATCACCGGTTGAACCATTTATTGAGATATAATCACCTTCTTTTATAACAAGGTCATTTACCCTGAAATACTTTTCTTTTTCCCTGACCTGCAGATCACTGCATCCGACAACACAAGGTTTTCCCATTCCCCTCGCAACTACTGCAGCATGTGATGTCATTCCACCTCTTGATGTCAAAATCCCCTGTGCTGCATGCATTCCGCCTATATCTTCCGGTGAAGTCTCCAATCTGACAAGTACACTCCTCTCCCCTTCACGTGTGAATCTCTCTGCATCCTCAGCAGTAAATACAGCCCGGCCTACTGCTGCGCCAGGGGAGGCCGGAAGACCCTTTGCTATAACCTTTACCTTTGCATCAGGGTCAATCATCGGGTGCAGCAGTTGGTCTAACTGGTCAGGATTAATCCTCATAATGGCAGTCTCTTTATCTATAAGTCCCTCTTCAACCATATCCACTGCTATCCTGAGGGCAGAGGCAGCCGTCCTCTTCCCCGAGCGTGTCTGAAGCATGTAGAGGATCCCTTCCTGTATTGTAAACTCAATATCGAGCATCTCTTTGTAATGCTTCTCCAGTTTCTTATATATATCTATCAGCTCGTCATAGGCGCCGGGGACTATCTTCTTAAGATCTTCTATCGGGAACGGGGTCCTGATCCCGGCAACAACGTCCTCACCCTGGGCATTCATGAGACATTCACCGAAAAACATCTTCTCCCCTGTGCTTGGGTCTCTTGTAAACGCCACGCCTGTGCCTGATGTCTCTCCCATATTTCCAAACACCATTGCCACAACATTGGCAGCAGTCCCCATATTATTTGGGAGGTTATGTATCTTTCTATATGTTATTGCCCTTTGTGCATTCCATGATTCAAATACAGCATTTATTGCCATCTTTAACTGCTCCATGGGATCCATTGGAAAGTCCTTGCCAGTCTCTTTCTTTACGAGTTTTTTATATCTTAGAACCATATCTTTAAGCGCCTCTGCATTGAGTTCTGTATCCTGTTTTATCTTTATCTCATCCTTTTTCTCCTGCAGCATCTCTTCAAACTTGGCCCTTTCGATCCCCATGACAACACTTCCAAACATAGTAATAAAACGACGATAAGCATCATAGGCAAATCTATCGTTATTGGACTTTCTTGCGAGTCCCTGGACAGTTTTATCATTAAGACCGACATTCAACACTGTATCCATCATCCCCGGCATTGATAACTTTGCGCCTGACCTGACAGATACAAGGAGTGGGTTATCCGGGTCACCAAACCCGAAACCTATTGCATCTTCTACCTTTCCAAGATACTCTACAATCTGGTCCCACATTCCTGCAGGATATGTCTCCCTGTTATTAAAATATTCAATGCATGCCTCTGTTGTTATGGTAAACCCCGGGGGGACCCTTATACCGAGATTGGTCATCTCTGCCAAACCCGCCCCTTTCCCTCCGAGCAGGTCTTTCATATCACCTCTGCCATCTGCCCTGCCCTTACCAAAGAAGTAGACATACTTTTTTGCTGTCATAAACTGATCCTCCCCTTTTGTAATGATTTTACCATAAAGGACCCTGTATCTTTTCACTAATTGCCTTTACATCCTCGGTCCATAGGCGCTCACTGACATACTTCCAACCGCCATCAGGCAAGAGTGTAACAATTATCCCTGAATCTATCTTTTTTGCAATCTTAATAACATAAAACATTATCGCACCTGATGAGATACCGGCAAATATCCCTTCTTTATCAGCAAGCTCCTTTACCATCCTGAATGCGTCTTCATCCTTGCAGAATTCATTCCCATCAAGTTTTTTTAAATCAAGTATTGGCGGCACATAACCCTCAAGAAGGCTTCTCAAACCCTGAAGTCCGCTCTTTGGATAGGGCTGGACAGCAATCACCCGGGTACCTGGATTATGCTCTTTTAACCTCTGACCTGCACCCATAAGGGTCCCGCCGGTACCGAGGCCGGCAACAAAGTAATCTATGGGTTCTGATACATCGCGCAGGATCTCAACAGCAGTTGTTTCATAGTGGGCACGCGGGTTATTCTGGTTACTGTACTGATCAAGCATAATATAGTCAGGATTTTCTTTCAACATCTCCTTTGCAACTCTAATTGCACCATTTGTGCCCTGCTCTCCAGGTGAGAGGACTATTTCAACCCCGAATGCCTTAAGTATCTCGCGTCTCTCAAGACTCATACTCTCAGGCATTACTGCAACAAGTCTGTATCCCTTTATCTTTGCAATCATCCCTAATGAAATACCCGTATTTCCGCTTGTAGGCTCAAGCAGTATCTTATCTTTGCTAAGTCTTCCTTCCTCTTCAGCCTTTTCAACCATATATTTCGCAATCCTGTCTTTAACACTCCCTGTAGGATTAAACCCCTCGAGTTTAGCATAAATCTTGACATTCCTGTTTGGATTTAGACTCTTTATTTCTACAAGCGGGGTATTACCAATAGCATCTATCAGGGTGTGATATAACACCTCTTAATCTCCTCTCCGTTTAATTCCTGGTCCATTTAATTCCTGGTCTGACCTTCCACTACTATCTGAGAAAAATCAGCAAGTGTAGAGAACATGCCCTTTAGATTATTCAGCAGACTGAACCGGTTATTCCGCAATGTCATATCCTTGTCCATGACCAGCACCTTGTCAAAAAACAGGTCAACAAAGGGTTTAAGTTCAGCAACATACCCAAATGATTTTTCATAATCATGGACTGCGTTAGCGCCAAGCACCTTATCTTTAGTATTAGTATATACCTCGTAGAGTCCTCTCTCCTCAGCTTCTTTGAATAATTCTTTATTAACCTCCCCGTCATAACCGGCGGGAATTATATTTATAACACGTTTAAAAGATATAATGAGTGGTTCAAATTCAGTGCCCTGCCTGAACCTGTCAAGGCTGCTGATCCTCAGAAATGAGTCATATGGATTATCAATACCTGTTGATAGCACAGCCCTGACACAATCATATCTGTACCCTTCACTTACGAGCAGGGTGCCAAGTCTTTCCTTAAAGAATTCCAGCACACCATCTGTTATTACCCCATGTTTATCCCTGCTTAGCCTGTCCTGATATGCGGTGAGGGCTATTTTAATAATATCCTTTAGTGAGACAAAATATCTGCTTGTTATAAGAATATTCAGGATTCCGAGTGCCTGTCGTCTTAGTGCATATGGATCATTTGAGCCGGTGGGTACATTATTACTACCAAAGCATCCTGCAATATTGTCTATCTTATCTGCAATGGCAAGTATCCTTCCTGTTTGAGCAGAAGGGAGAAAATCCCCTGAGAACCGTGGCAGATATTGCTCATATATTGCATTTGACACTTCATACGGTTCACCCTGCCTCAGGGCATATTCCCTTCCCATGATCCCCTGCAGCTCCGGGAACTCACCAACCATATCAGTCATCAGGTCAGCCTTTGATAATTCAGAAGCCCTATCTGTGAGAGGTTTAATATCGCCGCACCCTAACAATAGACATAAACTACCGGATACATCTTTTATCCTCTGGACCTTTCCCCACATAGTCCCGAGTTTTCCCATAAAGATTACCTGTTTGAGTTTTTCAGCATGTGCCTCAAGCCTTTTTTTAATATCCGCATCAAAAAAGAATCTGGCATCATTGAGCCTTGCCCTTAATACCCTTTCATAACCCTTCCTCACAACATCTAAATCTTTGGGTACAGTATTACTTACCCCGATAAAATAAGGTAGTATATTTCCGTTTTCATCTTCAAGTGAAAAACATCTTTGATGTTCCCTCATTACTGTTATCAGAACATCCTTTGGAAGTGTTAAAAAATCATCATCAAATCTGCCGCAAACTGCCAGAGGGTATTCAGTCAGATAGGTTATTTCTTCAATTAATTCCCTGTCCCGGATAATCCTCCCTTTTTTTTCATTCGAGATATTCTGAATCTGCTCTTCAATGATCCTCTCCCTCTTAATCTGGTCCACTATAACAAAGTTTTTTTCTAACTTTTCTGTATATTCATTCGTATCTTTAATGCTTATGGGGACAGGCTTCATAAAGCGGTGTCCGAATGTAACGTTCCCGCTTTCCATCCCTGCAAACCTGATAACAAGGGGTTCTTTCCCAAAAATGGCTAATATCCACCTGACGGGCCTTGCAAATCGTACACCTGTTGCATTCCATCGCATTGACTTGGGAAATGAAATGGATACAAGGAGGTTCTCAAGGACAATTGGCAGGATATCCTTTGTCATCTTCCCCTTTTCATGTCTCTCAACATATACATATTCACCTTTGTCCGTATTTTTTACTTTGAGAGAAGAGACATCTATACCCTGACCCCTGGCAAATCCCATAGCTGCCTTTGTTGGTTTTCCATCCCTGTCAAAGGCTATATCTTTCGGCGGACCTGATACCTCAGTAGTAATATCCCCCTGAAGTTCATTCAATCCAGTTACAATCAGGACCATGCGCCTCGGTGTACCATATACAACCATATCATTGAATTGAATACGGTTTTCTTTTAATAGCTTTTCTGCGGACTCCTTGATAGCTTTCAAAGAGGCAGGTATAAACCTTGCCGGTATCTCTTCAGCCCCGATCTCTAAGACCATATTGTTGGATGACATTATCAGACCCTTACCAATGCCTTCTTTTCACAATACCCTTCAGCACATCGTCTCGCGAGGTTCCTCACCCTGCCTATATAACCTGTTCTCTCAGCCACACTTATCGCCTTTCTTGCATCGAGCAGGTTAAAAAAGTGGGATGTCTTAAGACAGTAGTCATAGGCCGGCAGGATCAATCCTTTTTCAAGGAGGTTAATTGCCTCCTTTTCGAACATATTGAAGCATGAAAAAAGCATCTCCACATCAGCCTCTTCAAAATTATATTTGGAAAACTCTACCTCTGTCTGACGGTGTATGTACCCATATTTAACCCCCTCTGTCCATATGAGATCAAATACATTATCAACCCCCTGAAGGTACATGGCAATACGCTCAAGCCCGTAGGTTATTTCTACAGAAATCGGATCTAATTCAATTCCTCCTACCTCCTGGAAATAAGTAAATTGTGTAATCTCCATGCCATCGAGCCATACCTCCCAGCCAAGCCCCCAGGCGCCAAGTGTCGGTGACTCCCAGTCATCTTCCACGAAACGTATATCATGCTCGTCTGCCTTTAAACCGAGTGCTGTAAGGCTCTGCAGGTACAGGTCCTGCACATCCGCAGGTGCAGGCTTCAGTATTACCTGGAACTGATAATAATGCTGGAGCCTGTTGGGGTTCTCGCCATAACGGCCGTCCGCAGGTCTCCTTGATGGCTCTACATACGCCACCCTCCATGGTTCCGGACCCAAAACCCTGAAGAATGTGGCAGGATTAAAAGTACCTGCACCTACTTCAATATCATATGGCTGCTGAATAACACAGCCCCTGTCCGCCCAGAACCTCTGGAGAGAGAGGATAAGTTCCTGAAATTTCATTCTAAGGGATTATAAGGAAATGGGACACTTACTGTCAAGGACTTGCAGGTACAGAGATTTTAAGTTTAAATTGACGTTTTTCTATAATTAAGCTAAAATTTTACAATTAACCTTATCCTAACAAGGGGTGCTTTATGAAAAGAAAGATTGTAATCGGATTGTTGGCTATTCTTGTGGTTGTATTAACCACCACGAATTCAAACGCACAGGAAAGAATCAAGAGGAGCATAGGACCGGCTAATTTTTATATCTCCATAAAAGATCAGATAAAGGTTACAAAAGAACAGGAAGAGAAGTTGTTGAATATAGAGCAGGGTGCACAGAAAAAACTTGAAGAAATAAGCACTGTAGTTACAAAGGCACAGCAATCTCTTAGTGCACTCACAAGGGAGGAGGATGTAGATCTTATAAAGGCAAAGGAATTATTGAAAAATATCGCCACCCTCGAGGCTGATATGAAATTTACTATCCTCGAGACCATAACTCTTGAAAATAAGATCCTTTCCAAGGACCAGCGTGATAAGGCAAATAATATTGCGAAGGAAATGTCAAAGGGGCAGCAGAGACCGCCGACTCAGACACCGCCGCCCGCACCTCCGGCTAAAAAGTAGATTGAAGCTCCCTGCAGCAAGCTGCAGGGATTGCGC
>Ga0209211_10005554_pt1 | contig 18759 bp, 11 predicted proteins | sample RifGroA2_FD_183992 | JGI IMG/M metagenome (GOLD analysis project Ga0209211, IMG submission 183992) | Groundwater microbial communities from Rifle, Colorado, USA - Groundwater A2 (SPAdes) (version 2) | ecosystem: Environmental > Aquatic > Deep subsurface > Groundwater | place: Rifle, Colorado... | reverse complement strand
TCGCTCCGCCTCCAGCATCCGCCCCATGCCTTCCTCGCCGCAGGCCTGCACGCCGCAGTCCGGACCGAGCACCTGCACGCCGTCGGCAAGCAGTTGCGCGATGTTGCGCTGCGTCGCGGCGTTCTGCCACATCTCGCGGTTCATCGCAGGAGCAACAATCAACGGGCAATTGCGCGCCAAGCATAATGTGGAAAGCAAATCATCCGCCAGGCCATGCGCCAGCTTGGCGATGAAATCGGCCGTCGCAGGCGCGATCACGATCGCATCGGCTTCGCGGCTCAGCTTGATATGCGCCATGCCGTTCGGCACACTCGCATCCCACTGGGAGGTCATCACCGGCTTGCCGGACAGCCCCTGCATGGTGATCGGCGTGATGAAGTGGCATGCCGCCTCGGTCATCGCGACCTGTACCTCCATGCCTTGCTTCATCAGCAGGCGCAGCAACTCCGCCGCCTTGTAGGCCGCGATGCCGCCGGTAACACCCAGAATGATGCGGTTCACTGGCACGATGCGTTTTGCTTGGGTTTGTTCCATAATGCCGCGCATCTTATCAAGAAACAGCCCGTCCGGGCTGGGAGGCTATTATGGCAATCACCGACTGGCCTGAATTCGAACGCCCCCGAGAAAAGTTGCTACAGAAAGGCGCGGCCTCATTATCCGATGCTGAGGTGCTGGCGATTTTTTTGCGCACCGGCGTGACCGGCAAGAGCGCTGTGGATCTGGCGCGTGACCTGCTTACCCGCTTCGGCAGCCTCACGCAAATGTTTGCCGCCAGTGAAACCGCTTTTTGCGAAACACACGGCATGGGGCAGGCGAAGTATGTGCAATTGCAGGCCGTGCTGGAAATGTCGCGGCGCGCGTTGCAGGAAGAGATGCAGTGCGGCGACGCGCTCAACTCGCCGCGCGCGGTACGCGACTATTTGCGGCTGTTGCTCGGTGGCCGTCAGCAGGAAGTCTTCCTGGCGCTGTTTCTCGACACCCAGCATCGCGTGATCGCCTCGGAAGAATTGTTCCAGGGCACGCTCAGCCAGACCAGCGTGTATCCGCGCGAAGTCGTCAAACGGGCGCTGGCGCATAACGCCGCCGCCGTGATCCTCGCCCACAATCATCCCTCCGGCGTCGCCGAACCGAGCCAGGCCGACCAGCTCCTCACCGCCGCCCTGAAACAGGCTCTCGGGCTGGTGGATGTGCGTGTGTTGGATCACTTCGTCGTGACGGGTGGGCAGACCCTGTCGTTTGCGGAAAAAGGGCTGATCTAATTAGGTCTTTTGGCATATTGACCATGCCACGCAAGGGGTGGATACTGCGAACAACAATTAAAAGGGAGGCAGTCAAATATGAAGCTGGTGCGATGGGTGTGTTGCGGAGTATTCGGAGCCTTGATAGCGGCAGGCCCTGTTGCACAAGGGGTTGAACCCGAAGTGACACCCGGCAAGACCAAGAAGGCCGTAACCAAAAAGGCCAAGCCTGCCGCTAAAAAAATCGCAAAGCCTGATGCACGGGCCTTGCAGGCGCAGCGCGAAGCAGAAGCGCGCATCAAAGCCGAACAGGAGGCGCGCCAACGCGCCGAAGCGGAAGCCAGGAAGCAGGCAGCGCTTGAAGCGCGCGAACAACCCATCAAGGATGCGGAAGAGATGATGAAGAACGGCAAGCCGGCCGATGCTTACGCATTGCTGGAGCCGCTGGAGTTCGAGCGTTCCGGCGAAGTGCGTTTCGATTACCTGATCGGCATCGCCGCGCTGGACAACGGCAAACCTGACAAGGCAACGCTCGCCTTCGAACGGGTATTGGCGGTAGACCCGAATTTTGCCGGTGCGCGGCTGGACATGGCGCGCGCCTATTATCAGCTCGGCGACCTGCCGCGTGCCCAAACAGAATTTCTGGAAGTATTGAAACAAAATCCGCCCGAGGCGGCGCGTATCACTATCCAGAAATATCTGGATGCAATTACGGCTGCGGAACAGGCCAAGCAAACGCGCATCGCAGGTTATGTCGAGGGCGTGGCAGGGCACGACAGCAACATCGCCAATAGCAGCACTCAAATTTTTACATTTGCCCCCGCTTCCCCGTGGAGCGGCATATTCCCGGGAAACCAGCTACCGCCTGCCGCCAAACTCACGGGCGCTTATGAAGGAATCAACGCGGGGGGGGAAATCAGCCACAACCTCAATGCAAACTGGGGTGTGTTTGCGGGAGCGGACTTGCGCCAGCACGGCAACATGACCCAGACCGCCTATGACACGCTGAGCATAGATGGCCGCTTCGGCGTGATGTATGCCGAAGAGCAGAATACCTACAAACTGTCGTTGACCGGCGGACAGTATTACACCGCCAACTCCATGCGCAGGGATTTGATCGGGCTAGGCGCGGAATGGCAGCATATTTTCAGCCCGGCCAACCAGGTGAGCGCATTCGCGCAGTATGGCGAGAGCCGGGCGGCAGGCTTTCCGCCCACCTCGCCGACAACAGATGCACGCATCGAGGGTGATACCGATCAGGTGGTGGCAGGGGCCGCATGGGTGCATATCATGGCCGACGGCAAGCAGGCCCTATTCGCCAACCTTTATGCCGGCAAGGAACTGGACGTCGCGCCGGTCGTCTCTGCCGGCCTGCCCAACGGCGGCCGCACCGACGGCAAGAAACGCTTCGAAGGACTGCGGGTCGGCGGACAGGCGGCTTTTAACGAGCAACTGGACGGAATTGCCAGCCTGGGCTGGCAATCTGCGAACTACGGCAACCTGAACAACCTGATCATGTCCAACCGCAGCGAAAAACTTTATGACCTGACCGTAGCGGCAAACTGGCGGCTAGACAGGCTCTGGTCGGTCAAGCCGCAGGTTGCCTTTTCCAGGAAGAACTCCAATATCTCTTTATATAGTTTCGATCGCACGGACATTTCGCTGACCATCCGCCGCGATTTCAGATAATCATTTCGTGTGAGGTGTCATCATGAAAACTAACAAATTTCTCGCTTGTCTGGGGTTGTCTGTCGCTTGCTTTACGGCGGCCTCTTCAGCTTATGCAGCCGTGGCCGGACATGTGCAGTTCGTCAATGGCGAAGTGCAAATCACCACCCCGACAGGGCAGACCCGCATGGCGCAAAAGGGTGATGCAATCAACGAAGGCGACACCCTGACCTCCGCGCAGAAGGCCTCTGCGCAAATCAAGATGCAGGACGGCGGCTTTGTCGCGGTGCGCCCGGACACCCAACTGAAGTTCGACCAGTTCGTCTTTGCCGGCAAGGAAGATGGCAACGAAAAGAGCTTCTTTTCCCTGTTCAAGGGCGGCTTCCGCGCGGTGACCGGCCTGATCGGCCGCATCAACAAGCAGAATTACAGGATTACCACCCCGGCGGCAACCATCGGCATCCGCGGCACGGATCACGAAACCTTCATGATCACGCCGGGCAGCCCGCTGGCGCAGATGGCCCCGACCGGCGCCTACAACAAGGTGAATACCGGCGAGACCAGCATGACCACCGACAAGGGCACGATCTTCGTGCAACCCAACCAGATGGGTTTTGCCGGCGGGATGAATCAGATGCCGCAGGTACAGCCCATCAACACCAACGTATTTACCGTGGCCGAGGCGGCCACGCCGGAAGCAAAAGCCGAAAAGAAAGAAGAAAAGAAAGAGGAAGCCGAGGCCAAGCAGGAAGAAAAAGCAGCCAAGAGCGACAAGGAAGAAGGTAAAAAAGAAGAAGGCAAGGCTGAAGCGGCGGCAGAAGGCGGTGCAGCCAGCGAAGAGGCGCCGATCCGCGAAACCACGGCGGTGGATGCCGCCGCCCCCAGCACAGGGGGAGCTCCTGCCGCGACCACTTCAACGGTGACCACCACGGCCGCAGCCATCACCGCGCCGCCGACAGAGCCGCAAGCCCTGACGACCACCACACTCACAGCGGGCGGAACGACACTGAACCTTGCCGCCGGCACGGCCACCACCACCGGTGGGCAGACAATTATTCCGACCGCAACCGTACCCACGGCGGCCGAATGCACGGTGAATCCCGCCTTGGCGAACTGCGCGACCATACTGGTTCCCCCGGCAGCCGGCACGTATGCCTATGAGGTGGTTGCGACCGGAGGAACGGCGGGCGCCTATACTGCCGTAAACCCGTTTGGCGGGAACTTGGCCGCCACCAGCTATCTGTTCGATGCCACCAACAACTTGGCGAGAGTCAATTGGGCGGGTGGCGGCGCGGATTATTTCACGGGCGGAACTGCGATGGACACCTGGAAATCCGCGGACGGCAGCATCTATTTGGGGCGCTGGCTGGGTGGAAACCTGACGATGGTGGATAGCATCGGGACGGTGAGCAGCACCGCATTGGGTGCGGGGAGCGCGCACTGGATCGTCTCGCTGCAAACGCCGTTGAACTATGCCCAGACTCTGGGCGGAACGGCCACCTATACACTCGCCGCGGCGACAGCGCCCACCGATGCATTGGGCAACGCGGGAACGCTGCTGAACACCTCGGCAGTCACCGCCAATTTCACCACGCAATTGGTGAACATGGCGCTCAACATCCAGTTCACCGGAGCACGGACCAGCACCTTTGCCGTCACAACACCCAGCGGCATCCCTGTCACAGGAGAATTGATTTGGGGGACAGGAACGGTGGCCTGCACTGGCGCAAGCTGCGCCGGCGGCTACTCCGCCGACCTGTGGGCGCGCTTTTCGGGAGCGACCGCCTCCAATGTGGCGCTGGCTTACCACATCATTGGAGGCACAACCGACCTGATCCAGGGGGCGGCGGCATTCAGCACCGCAACCGCCCCGACGACGCCGGTGGCGACTGCGGCTTATGCGCAAACCGACCTGGCAGGCGCGTTCGTGACAAACAGCTCGAATTACCTGAGCAGCTACGTTCAAATCAACACCCTGATCGCGACACCGGCGGACATGAACAATGCGCTACCCAACCCGTCGTACACCGACCGTCATGCCGGCAAGGATACCGCCAGTTACGTTACCTATACCCTGAATGGCACAACGGTTGTCGGGCAAGCGAGCACCGCCCTGGCAAACGGCATCAAGTTCGGTCGATATGACAGTACCTCGGCGCAGCAATTGGTAGTAGGAAACACCAATTGCTGCACTGCGGGGACAACTCCGTCCAACACGGCGGTCTATTCGCACTGGGCCATCGGCCCGGCGGTCAATCCGATCTATCTGCCGGAGGTGCTGCTGGGCACCGCGACCTATACGCTTGCCGGCAACACCACCCCCACGGTCACCACGGTCTCCGCCCCCCCAACAGTGACCCTGAGTTCCGCCTCGCTCTCGGTGAATTTCACCCAGCAACTGGTATCGTTCAATCTGGCTCTGTCCAACGGCTGGACCGCCAGCGCGGCCGGCGCCCCGCTGCAGATGATGTACTGGAACGGCGCCAAGGCCGGGTTCAGGACTACATCGATAGCGAGGCCGGACTGGGCGCCACTGACGGTGACCGGCGCAACGAGTGGAGATATCGTCGGGCAATTGACCGGCAATGGGCTGGACGGCGCCGTGCTGTCGTATGTCCTGAATGGCCAGATATCTGTTGACCCAGCTCAGGTGTCGGGCGTCGCCGCCTTCACCGGCGCGGCGCAGAATACCGCGACGCCCTACCGGATCGCCGCCCTGTCCAACATCGACACGATCCCCGTGGGCCAGACCAATGCCGGCACGATAGCCCCGGTAGAGCGAGGGGGATACAACAATAGCAGCAGCGTAACGTTCGATGGCGCCGGCAATGCCACCCAGTTCAATGCCGACAAGCCCTTCACGAATAGCAGCGCCAACACCATCAATATAGGAACCGCCACCCCCGTCGGCAGGGGAACCGACCCCATCTCCGGCATCAGCTGGGGGCGCTGGCAGGGAGGTAATCTGGCGATCACCGATCTTGCCACCAATACGGTGACCAACCCCGCCAACACCAACTCGCACTGGATCGTCGGCCCGACGATGACCGGCCCGGTGGATTTGCCGCTGTCCGGCACTTTCAACTATGTGCTGGCGGGAGGCACCGCGCCCACCGACTCGCTGGGCGGCGTCGGAACGCTGAACAGCGCCAGCATGACCGCCAACTTCACCGCCCAGACCGTAAGTGTCGGCCTGGACGTGACGACACCCAATGCGGGCAACCTGGTGGCGATTGGAACTGGCATCCCCATTGAGCAGAAGAGTTTCTTCAACGCAGGCACGGCAAACGCGCCCAACGGCGGCGCGAACCTTGGCTCGCTGACGGTGACCTGTCCGGCAGGATGCGGCACGGCCGTCGTATCTGGCCATCTGGGCGGAGTATTCGTCGGTGCCGGTGGTATAGGTGCCGGCGTAGCATACGGTATGCAGAAGGATACCGTCATCGTCAACGGCGTAGCCGCCTTCCATCGCTGATCCTCCTGACGGCCAAACACAGGCCCCGCCATGCGGGGCCTGTCGCATTTGGGGGCATGCGCGCGGTGCGCATTCCCTGTAAAATCGCGCCCTCATTTCAATTGGCAGTCATTCATCATGCGCGTCTCACAATTTTTCATCTCCACCCTGAAAGAAGCACCATCCGAAGCGGAACTGCCAAGCCACAGGCTGATGCTGCGCGCCGGGTACATCAGGAAGCTGGCCAGCGGCCTGTACACTTGGATGCCGCTCGGTTTGCGCGTGCTGCGCAAGGTGGAAAATATCGTGCGCGAAGAAATGGATAAAAGCGGCGGGATCGAGTTGCTGATGCCCGCCGTACAACCCGCCGAGCTGTGGCAGGAAACCGGGCGTTGGGAAGTGTTCGGCCCGCAGATGCTGAAAATCAGGGATCGGCACGACAACCTGTTCTGTTTCGGCCCGACCCACGAGGAAGTGATCACCGACATCGCGCGGCGCGAGATCCGCAGCTACCGCCAGTTGCCGGTCAACTTCTACCAGATCCAGACCAAGTTCCGCGACGAGGTGCGCCCGCGCTTCGGCGTGATGCGCGCGCGCGAGTTCGTGATGAAGGACTCCTATTCCTTCCACGCCGATTTCGCCAGCCTCGAACAGACTTATCGCGTCATGTACGAAACCTACAGCCGCATCTTCACCCGTCTCGGCCTGCAATTCCGTGCCGTCGCGGCGGACACCGGCGCGATCGGCGGCAGCGGCTCGCATGAGTTCCATGTGCTGGCCGATTCCGGCGAGGACGCACTGGCGTTCTGCCCGGATTCAGACTACGCCGCCAACGTGGAACTGGCGGAAGCCGTCGCGCCAAGTATTCCACGCGCCCCTGCCACACAGGAGATGCAAAAAGTCATCACGCCCGGGCAGAAGACCATCGAAGAAGTTGCCGCATTCTTCAGCACTTCCGCAAAAAACGTACTGAAAACCCTCGCGGTAGTCAACCACGAAGGCGAGTTCATATTGCTGTTGCTGCGCGGCGATCACCAACTCAATGAGATCAAGGTATCCAAAATACTGGGTGAATTCCGGTTCGCCAGCGAAGACGAGGTGCATCGCAACATGAATTGCCGCACCGGCTATATCGGCCCGGTGAACGCCAAGGTGCGCGTCCTGGCCGACCGCTCTGCCGCCGCGCTGAGCGACTTCATCTGCGGCGCGAACGACGACGGCTTCCATTACAGCGGCGTGAATTTTGGACGCGATGTACATCTGGACGAAGCCGATGTGCATGACCTCCGCAACGTGGCTGCGGGCGACCCGTCCCCGGACGACAAGGGTACGCTGGAAATCTGTCGCGGCATCGAAGTCGGCCATATCTTCCAGTTGCGCACCAAGTATGCTGAAGCGCTCAACGCCACCTTCCTGGATGCGCAGGGCAAGACGCAGATCATGGAGATGGGCTGCTATGGCATCGGCGTGTCGCGCATCGTGGCCGCCGCCATCGAGCAAAACTACGACGAGCGCGGCATTATTATGCCGGCCGCGATAGCGCCGTTCCAGGTCGCCATCGTGCCGATCGGCATGGGCAAAAGTGCAGCCGTGCGCGAGGCGGCGGAGCAACTGTACGCCGCACTGCAAGACGCCGGTATCGAGGCATTGCTGAATGACCGCGACGAGCGCCCCGGCGTGATGTTCGCCGACATGGAACTGATCGGCGTCCCGCACCGCATCGTCATCGGCGAGCGCAGTCTGAAGGAAGGCAACGTCGAATATCAGGGGCGGTGCGATGCGCAAGCGCAATCTATCCCCTTGCAAAGCGCGCCAGAGTTCGTAAAATCCATGCTATGCAACTAATCGCAAAGCTCTTTCGCCGCCTTGCCTTGCCGTCGTCTATGGCGGTCATGCTGTTTGCCGCCGGAATACTGCCTGCTTCCGGCGCTTTTGCCGGCGCGCAGCAGGAAGAGGCGCTTTCCGCCAGCGTCCGCGCTGTGTTGCAACACAGCGTATCGGATCAGGCCGCACCCAAATTGGCGTTTGGCACGCAGGATGAGGCAGATGCGTGGCTGAAAGAAATGTCGCACCGCTTGCGAAAACGCATCCCCGACGCCGAGTCGCGCCTCGATTTCCTGAGCACGGTGCATTACGAAGCCAAGCGCGCCGGCCTTGAACCCGAACTGGTGCTGGGCTTGATCGAAGTGGAGAGCGGCTTCAAGAAATACGCCGTTTCCAGCGTGGGCGCACACGGCTACATGCAGGTGATGCCGTTCTGGGTAAGGGAAATCGGCGTCAGGGATCACAACCTGTTCCACCTGCGCACCAACCTGCGCTACGGCTGCACCATCCTGCGCCATTACCTGGATATCGAAAAGGGCGACCTGTATCGCGCGCTGGGGCGCTACAACGGCAGTCTGGGCCGCCCCGAATACCCGAATCTGGTGCGCGCCGCCTGGCACAACAACTGGGCATTACCACATCGGACTGTTAGCAACGGCATACGCCTGCCGGCGGCTGAACCACGCGGCTAGTTGAATTTTTTGTTCTTGATGTAGGTCTCGACGCTCTCGCGCGTCACTTCCCCGGCTTGATAACTCACCTGCTCACCGTTGGGCGCATATAGATAACTGGTCGGCAGCACCTCCAGTTCGCCGATCTGCGCCGCAATCTTGCGGTTACCCAATACGACGGGGTAACTGATGCCGTGCGCTGCGGCGAAATTAGTCACTTTCCTGCCGGAACCGGAATCCATCGCGATACCGATCACCACCAGGTCGCGGTCCTTGTGCGCATTGTGCAAACTGCTCAACTCGGGGATCTCGCTCAGGCATGGCGGGCACCAGGTTGCCCAGAAATTCACCAGCACCCACTTGCCGCGATAATCCGTCAAACGGTGCGCCTTGCCCTGCGTATCTTCCAGCGAAAAATCCGCCGCGTAACCTGAAAATGACCAAGCCAGCAACGGCCATAGCAGCAACTTGCGCAACATATTTATCCGGATTCCAGAAAGGCTAATGGCCGTGCTTTTCCGGCGCTTTTTCATCATGCCCCGCATCGCCGCCCGCACCAGGTTCGGAAGCGTGGGTCAGATACAAAGCCAGCGCGATCAGCGCAATACTTGCGCCGAGATAGACCAGATCCAGCGGCGTGCTCATGTGCATATTCAGAGCTTCCTCAAACAGCGTGACGATCATGATCATCAGGATCACTTTGGCCAGGCGCGATTTGAGGTCGTCCAGATTATTGATCACCAATATCTTGCTGGAAGACTTGCTGCCATGCGCCTGATCGATGTCGCTGATGAACAACTCGTACAGGCCCAGCGAAAAGATCAGCATCACCGTCGCCAGCAAATAACCGTCCACCACTTCGACGATATGCGACACCGTGCTGTCATGCAATGCCTTGCGCGCCTCGGCATTCAAGCCTGAATCGGCGTAATGCATGGCATGTTCGAACAAATACAACACATCCACGGTAGCCATGTAAAAAATCGCGACGCCCGCCAGCAAGCTGCCGATCACCGCCGTCAATATCATGAAGCGGCTATTCCACAATGCCCCTTCGAATAATTTCTCAAGAAACCCCATGCCTTACTCCCAGCCATAAAAAAACGTTGCGCATTAAAGCGTAAATGGTTACCTCAATGCAAGCGACCCGAAAATTTGGCGGGGTCACCAGCATCGTTCCCATGCTCCGCGTGGGAACGATTATCGATATGCCATCCAAATTACCTCTTTCCGGCGTAGCCTGGATCGAATTCGGCTAACTCAGCCTGTTTGCCAAGTCAAATTATTTATCCAATTATCTAGGCCGAAATAGTTCTTGCAAAAAAATACCGGCACACTAGAATTAGTGAAAATTTAGTGACGAACCACTATAGGTAGTGGTTTTTTGTTTTTAGGGCTGAAGTGGCCCAGGCAATAAAGGAGTGGCATATTGTGTTTGTTACAGAAAATATTCTTTCAACATCTGCCCGCAATGTTTCAAAATCTCCCGCCTCCCACAACATGACATCTGGCCAACATCAGGGCGACCCACCGCAAGAATTCAATAACGAAATTACGAGCCTGTGAGAGCTCTTATAGTTCCATAACCGCACAAAAATTTTTACAACCTCGTCGCCAGAAAAATAATTACCACTCATCTACGTGGCAAGACAACCGAATATCGGGCGAATTGACTTTTAAGGAGCCATTTAAATGACAACACAAGAAATCAGCACCGAAGTATTGCTGGAAAAGTACGCAGAGATCGGCGAAACCTCCGTTCAGGATGTGCGCCGCCGCGTGGCGCGCGGCTTGGCGCAAGCCGAAAAACCGGAACAACGCGCCCAATGGGAAGAGGAATTTTTCCTGGGGCAGGAAAACGGTTTGGTGCCTGCCGGCCGCATCAACTCGGCGGCCGGGCTAAAGATTCAGGCGACCCTGATCAACTGCTTTGTGCAGCCGGTGGGAGATTCGATCTCCGGCATCAGCAACGGCAAGCCGGGCATTTACGATGCCTTGCAGCAGGCGGCGGAAACCATGCGGCGCGGCGGCGGCGTTGGCTATGATTTCTCGACCATCCGTCCCGAGGGGGCGATGGTCAAAGGCACGAATTCCCGCGCCAGCGGCCCTATCTCCTACATGCGCGTGTTCGACCGCTCCTGCGAGACCGTCGAATCTGCCGGCGCGCGGCGCGGCGCACAAATGGGCGTGCTGCGTTGCGACCATCCCGATATCGAAAAATTCGTCCACGCCAAGGACAAGGGCGACCTGCGCAACTTCAACATTTCTGTCGGGGTTACCGATGCCTTGATGCACGCCGTGGCAAACAATGAAGACTTTGAATTGGTGCATGCTGCGGAACCGGCCGCCGCGATCAAGGAACAAGGTGCTACGCAACGCGCCGACGGCAAGTGGGTGTACCGCAAAGTACCGGCCGCCGACCTGTGGAAACAGATCATCGAAAGCACCTACGATCACGCCGAGCCGGGCGTATTGTTCATCGACCTGATGAACCGCGACAACAATCTCAGCTACATCGAAGTGATCGAGGCGACCAACCCATGCGCCGAGCAGCCGCTGCCTTCTTACGGCTGTTGCTGCCTGGGCTCGATCAACCTGACCCTGATGGTGGAAAATGCTTTCACTGCCCAGGCTGCTTTCGACTATGCGAAGTTCAAACAACTGGTGCGTGTCGGTGTGCGCATGCTGGACAACGTGCTGGACGTCACCGCATGGCCGCTGCCCGAACAGCAACTGGAAGCGCAGAACAAGCGGCGCATCGGGCTGGGCTATACCGGACTGGGCGACGCGCTGGTGATGCTTGGCCTGCCCTACAACACCGAGGGCGCGCGCTCGTTCGCCGCGGAACTGACGCGCGTCATGCGCGATGAGGCTTATCTCGCCTCGGTGGATATGGCCATCGAGCGCGGCGCTTTCCCGCTGCTGGATGCCGAGCAGTACCTCGCCGCACCGCGCTTCGCCTCGCGACTGCCGGAAGAGATCAAGGCCAAGATACGCAAGCACGGCATCCGCAACAGCCACCTGCTGTCGATTGCGCCCACCGGCACCATCTCGCTGGCGTTCGCCGACAATGCCTCCAACGGTATCGAGCCGCCGTTCTCCTGGTTCTATACCCGCAAGAAACGGATGATGGACGGCAGCACCAAGGACTACCCGGTGGAAGACCATGCGTGGCGCTTATACAAGGAACAGGGCGGCGATATGGACAACCTGCCGCCCGCATTCGTCACCGCGCTGGAAATCTCGGCGATCGACCATATGAACATGGTGGCCGCCGTCGCGCCGTTCATCGACACGGCAATCAGCAAGACCGTCAACGTGCCGGCCGACTATCCTTACGAGGACTTCAAGGAACTCTACACGGAAGCATGGAAGGCCGGCCTGAAAGGGCTGGCAACCTATCGCCCCAACAGCGTGCTGGGTTCCGTGCTATCCGTCACGCCGGCCAAAAAGGAAGAGCAGCCGCAAGACCTGTTGTTCGACCAGGACCGGCGCATCATGCTGGAAGCCGCGCCCAAGCCATCTCTCGCGTCATTGCGCTGGCCGGGCCGCCCGGAACTGCCCGGCGGCAGCGAAGGCTGGGTTTCCCAGGTGGTAAAGCATCCGCTCGGCAGTTTCGTGGCCTTCGTTTCTCATACCAAAAATGGCCAAAATCATCCGTTCGAAGTCTGGGTGAACGGCGCGGAGCAGCCGCGCGGGCTGGGTGCGCTGGCAAAATCGCTGTCGATGGATATGCGCGCGCGCGATCCGGTATGGCTGCGCATGAAGCTGGAAATGCTGATGAAGACCGCCGGCGATGACGCCTTCGACATGCCGATGCCGCCCAACGGTGAAGTGAAGCGTATGCCGAGTCTGGTGGCGGCGTTTGCATACCTCCTGAAATACCGCATTGAGGAACTGGGCGCGCTGGAAGTGAGCGAAGGCGCCACTACCCCGATGATGGACGCGCTGTTCGCCAAGAAGGAACCGAAGACCGGCACCGACGGTACGATGAGCTGGACGGTGGATATTTCCAACGCCGGCACCGGCGACGATTTTGTGCTGGGCCTGAAGGAACTGAAACTGCCGGACGGGCAACGCCGCCCCTACTCGATGTGGCTGGCCGGGGTTTATCCGCGCGCCCTCGACGGCCTGTGCAAGGTGTTGAGCCTCGACATGCGCGTCATTGACCCGGCTTGGATCGGCATGAAACTGCGCAAGCTGCTCAATTTCGGCGAACCGCTGGGCGATTTCATGGCGCGCGTGCCGGGCGGAGAGAAGATGGAAAGCTACCCATCGACGGTTTCCTACGTCGCCAAGCTCATCATCCACCGCTACGCCATGCTCGGCATCCTCGACGAACACGGCTATCCGGTTCAGCAAATGGGCGTGCTGGAAGTCCCCGAAGCGCAAAACAAGGCCTCCGGAATCAAGCCGATGACCGGCAAGGTCTGCAAGGAGTGCGGCAACGCCACGCTGATCAAAAAGGACGGCTGCGAATTCTGCACCAGTTGCGGGACGATCGGCGCGTGCGGTTAAAACTGCGCCGGATCAAGCCTGTACCAATTGCAATACCTGAAAAACTGAGGGGGCCATGCCCCCTCGTTTTTTTGCTGCCCGGATAGACGGAATCCGCGATTAATAGCCGCCCTCTGATGCAGCTCCGCCACCTTGCTGCCTCATTCCACCGCATGGCCCTGGTCCGCTGCATGGCTTCATCATCATGCCGCCACCCTGTGCCGGAGGCATATCGGGAAGCGTTTTGCCCATGGACTTGGCGCGCTCCTGCATTTGCTGGTGATGTTCCATCCGCAAGGCTTCGCGCTCCTCTTTGGTTTTCAGGCTGCGCATCTTGGCGCGATACTCGGTGCGCTCCTCGCGCGTCATCAACTGGCTGCCGTAAATCAGCTCCGGTTTCTGCGCCTTGCTCTGGGTTTTCTGCTGAGCCTGCACTTGATCCGCGGCAACGGAAACATTGGTGTTCAGCATCATGCACATTGCAATTGTCAACGCTGACAATACAAGTTTCGATTTTTGCATAACAACCTCCTTGGGCCTGTTCAGGGTAGAAAAAGACCACCAACTGCGGCACGTCACCCTATTCCGTGCTCACGCATAAAATGCGGAATCATCATACAACAAGGCATCCCGGCAGTCGCGCAAAACAACCGTTTGATCGCTCCAGAATGGCTCTTAATGCAGTGCTTGCGCTAACTTATCGAGCAGCTTATTTCGATCAAAGGGTTTTACCACAAAGCTGGTTGCGCCGACTTTCAGGCTTTCTATGACGGTGTCTTTACCGCTCCTGCCGGTAGCCATGATGATGGGAATATTGGCCAGTTGGGGCGCGCTCTTCATATATCGCACAACTTCCAACCCATCCATATCGGGCATCATGACATCCATCAGGATGATGTCTGGGCGGATCTTGCGCAGGATTCTCAAAGCCTCGATACCGCCGGAGGCGAATACCAAATGCGCATTGCCTCAATGATAGTTTTGGTCTTCCAATATCTTGCCTATAATTTTGTGCTGGAACTCGTCATCATCCACCACCAGCGCGATAGGCTGGACGCACTCGGCCATCACGTTAAGGGCACGTACCGATTCCAGTTGAGGCGCGTATTCCTGTTTGAGATCATGCGCCCATTGTTTCAGTGGCTTGACAGATTCGGCAGCGGCGCGGAAATATTGCTGCACTTCATCACGCTTGAGACGGCTGATTTCACTTTTCAGGTCTTCGCCCTTCTTGACCGTATACCCGCCGGCAAGGTCATCTTGAATGAGCCGTTTGGAGAACCCATCCAGGGCTGCGCCGATTTTCTGCTCGGCCTGCGCCATGGCTTGGCTAGTCAGTTCGATATGCTGTCCGCCCCGCGCCATCTGCCGGTCCAGCATGGTTTCCAGTTCCGCCAAGCGGCGCGCCTGCGCGGCAAACTCCGCCACCGACGGGCCGTCGGGCTTGACGGCGGCCAGTTCACGTAGCGCATGGTGCACAGCCATCGGCAGGCGCATCGTGTCGTGGGTCATCGGCCAGAACAGGATGTAATCGTCGAAAAGCTCTTTCTTGCACAGATCGTAAACACGCCTTACCTCGTCCTTGTTACACAGGATCACGGTACGGTGCGGCTGCAGATGAATTTTACGACTGCGGCGATAAAGCTCGAGATAATATCGTTCTGATTTTTCCAGGCTGTTGAATGCCAATATCAGCACATCAGGCCGGTGGAGTTCGAAATCCTGCACCGCCATGTCCGGATCGGTGGAAGAAAAGGCATTTTCGAATTCGACTTCCAGATGTTTCTTGATCAGGCCCGCATCGGTAACATTATCTGTAGCGATCAGGATAATCGCGGCGGTCAAATTAGTAACGGTCATGGCGGATAGCCTCCTTTTGAGACAGCCCCACCAAATTCATTCCGCATCCGTACTTTCCATGACTGTATCCAGCCGGGCAAGTCGGCGGCGGGCATCGGCCTGGCGATGAAATAACCCTGGGCGAGATCGCACCCCGTACTGCGCAGCATATCCCAGTCACCGATCTCTTCCACCCCCACAGCCACGACTTCCATGCCCAATTGCCTCGCCATACTCAGACAGGCATCGTACTTTGCCCTCACCTTTTTATCGGTTGAGGCGTGGTGCACGAAGCTCCGGTCGATCTTGACCTCATCGAAGGGAAAGTCGCGCAACTGCGCCAACGAAGAATACCCGGTGCCGAACTCATCGATAGAGAGCCGGAAGCGCTTCAGGCGCAGCCGGGTTATTGTTTCAAGTGGCGCGCGCAGGTCATTCATCGGTATCCAGCTTTCCGAAACTTCCAGCACGACCTCCTGCGGTGGCACGCCTGCTTCGGCCACGAGCTTGGCAACGAAATCCGCAAAATCCAGCGATGCCAGGCTGTCTCTCGACACGTTAACGGACAACTGCAACGACAGCCCCGCGTGCTGCCAGACCTTCAATTGAGCCAGCGCGCCAGTCAGCACCATGCGGGTCAGGTCTTTGCTCAGGCCGTGCGACTCCGCCACGCCGATGAACTTGGAGGGAAACACCATGCCATCCCGGGGGTGGTTCCAGCGCACCAGGGTTTCCACACCCACCACCCGGCCGGTGGCGAGCGACACCTTGGGCTGGTAATAATTGACCAGTTCGCCATTGGCGATGGCAGCACGCAAATCTTCCGCGCTGCGAATCAAATTTGTCGCAGGAGCATAGTCTTGATTCGACGGTACCCACTTCTCGATCAATGCCGCCAGACCTTCCGGTTTGACGGGCTTGCTCAAGTGGCCCAGCACCGGTATTTTATGCGCCCGCACCAGCTTCTCGGCGGCCAGCAGCACCTGCTCATCTTCACCGCTGAACAGGATGAGGCTGCCGGTGTAGCGGTGCTCGACCAGGTGGCGCACGAACTCCAGCCCGTCCATTTCCGGCATGTTCAGATCCAGCAGAATCAGATCCGGGCATACGCCCGGCCTATCGACCAACGCCAGCGCTGCGCGCCCATTGTCGCAGGTGGAAACTGCGGTATACCCCAAGTTTTCCAGCATGCGCGCGAGCAGCTTGAGCGTGAAGGGATCGTCATCGAGCACCAGAATTTTGGTGGCGGAATTATTAGTCATAACAACAACCTCCCGTGATTCGTTAGTACATGCGCGAAATATATCATCAATCCGTCGCCGTCGTTGTTACCCTGGCCCCGAAGCAGGGCGAGCCGGAACCAAACGCAAGCCGGGCTATGCCTGCCGATTGCAATATCCCGCAATAAAACTTTCAACGCTCAGCAATTCCTGCTCGAACCTGGGCAACAGCGCCTCCAGAGTTTCAGTATCGCCAGCCTTGCCAGCCTTCTCCATTCCGGCGCACAACTCGCCCAATGCCAGCGCGCCCACCGAGCGGGCCGAGGACTTGAGCTTGTGCGCCAGCGCACCGGCAGCCGTTGCCTGTCCCGCCGCACAGGCAGTACGCAGCTCCATTGCTATTTTCGCCGCGCTGATGCGGAAGTCGTGCAGGAACTCGCGAACCATCGCCCCGTCATCGCCGATCAACGCCTTGAGCACATTCACGTCAACCGCCACCGTGTCGGGCGAAGCGCCGGAGGAAGCAGGAAGAGTGGCAGCCCCTTCCTCTTCAAGCCTGTCCTGAGCTTGTCGAAGCGGTGTAAGGTTGGAACGATGGCTGTCTCCAGCCTCAGCCGAAGTTTCCTGCATTTCGCCTGCGGCTTCATGCGTGCTACGAGGCAGCCATTTTTCCAGCATCGCTTTCAAGTTGACCAGTTGCACCGGCTTGCTCAGGTAATCGTCCATACCAATGGCGAGGCAGCGCTCGGCCTCGCCCTTGATGGCATTGGCGGTGAAGGCGATGATCGGCATGCGGGTCTTGCCGGTTTTTTCAGCGGTGCGGATAGCGGCAGACAGCTCGTAGCCGTCCATTTCCGGCATGTGCAGGTCGGCGAACAGGATGGCGTAATCGCCACTTAACCAGCGCTCCAGCGCCTCGCGGCCATTGCTGGCGATGTCGGCGGTTTGCCCGAGCAACATCAGTTGTTGCAGGATGACTTTTTGGTTGATCTCGTTGTCTTCGGCGACCAGGATCAGGCTGCCCTGCCGGCGCGCATCCTCGCGGGACAACAGCGGATTCACCTTGGCATCGCTGTGCCTGACTTCCAGTTCGGGTTGTCCAGCCCGGCCGGCGGCAACGGCTACCGCCTGTAGCAGGGTACTGCGGGTAAGTACATTGCCATCCACCATCACCAGATCGGCATCCTCCAAATGAGTACCCCGGCGGTACCCTCGCCCGATGACGACGAAGCGGGTTTGCTGTTCCGGATTGGCGCGGGCAGCGGCGCGCAACTCATCCAGCAGCGGCGCGGTCAGCGACGAATTGACAGCTGCGGTGTCGATAGCCACAACGCACAATCCGGGCGGACGGCCGATGATCCATTGTTTGACAGCCGCCTGGTCTGCTGCCCGCTCGACCAGCGCTCCATCATGCAGCAGATAGGCGGCGAGATCATCGGCCAGACTCCCCAACCCGCCCGCCACCAGACAGGCCAGCCCTGCAACCGGGGAGGACACCTCATTGATTTCAGGATTTGCCGGTGCTCGCTCGTAGGGGATGCGCACATTGAGTGTGGTGCCCTTGCCCGGCGCGCTGTGCAGCGTGATCTCGCCACCCATCATACTCGCCAGCCGGCGGGAGATGACCAGCCCCAACCCCGTGCCGCCAAAACTCCGGGTCGTGGAGGAATCAGCTTGCGTGAATGGCGCAAACAAACGCGCCTGGGTTGCTTCATCCATGCCGATACCGTTGTCGGTTACGCGAAATTCCAGCGTTACCTGTTCTGGCGTGCTTTCAGCCAACAGGGCGCGCACCGACACCCTGCCCTGCCGCTGCTGTTCGCTGGAAAACTTGATGGCGTTGTTGACCAGGTTGACCAGTATCTGGCGCAACCGCCCCGGATCGCCAATCACTGCTGCGGGAATATCCGGGTCAGTGAACAGCGTCAGCTCCACGCCTTTCTTCGAAGCCAGGGGAATCAGGGTTTCGCATGCCCCTTCCACCACCCCGAAAATGGACATAGGCAGGCTGTCAATCTGGAGCTTGCCGGCCTCGATCTTGGAGAAATCGAGGATATCGTCGATGATGGCCAGCAAGGCAAACGCAGAATCGTGGATGATATTCGCCATCTCCATTTGTGCGCCGTTCAGGCTGCTCTGCTGCAACACGTCGATCATGCCGATCACGCCGTTCATCGGCGTGCGGATCTCGTGGCTCATGGTGGCGAGAAAATTCGACTTGGCGCTGTTGGCCTGCTCTGCCTCCAGCCAGGCATGCGCCAGTTCGGCGGTGCGCGCCGCCACTTTCTCTTCCAACTCCGCGTTGAGACGGTCGAATTTATCGATCAGTTCGGCGGTCTGCGTCGCAG
>Ga0209211_10005552_pt1 | contig 18761 bp, 19 predicted proteins | sample RifGroA2_FD_183992 | JGI IMG/M metagenome (GOLD analysis project Ga0209211, IMG submission 183992) | Groundwater microbial communities from Rifle, Colorado, USA - Groundwater A2 (SPAdes) (version 2) | ecosystem: Environmental > Aquatic > Deep subsurface > Groundwater | place: Rifle, Colorado... | reverse complement strand
ATACGCAATTGATGCGCGTGGACGGCGTGGGACGATACACCTTGCTCGGCGAGACATTGGACGACGCGGCCGGAGAAGCCTTCGACAAGAGCGCGAAGCTGCTGGGCCTGGACTATCCGGGCGGACCTGCATTGGCAAAACTCGCCGCTTCGGGCCGCCCCGGACAATACAAGCTGCCACGCCCGATGCTGCACAGCGGCAACCTGGATTTCAGTTTTAGCGGATTAAAGACGGCGGTATGGACGCTGGTAAAGCAAAGCGACAACCATGAACAGACACGCGCCGATATCGCCTGCGCCGTACAAGAAGCCATCATCGATGTGCTGGCGCACAAGGCGCGCGCCGCTTTGGCGCAGGCCGGCTTGAATCGATTAGTCGTGGCGGGCGGCGTGGGCGCAAACCAGCTATTGCGCAACCGCCTGAATGAAGACATCGGCAAACGCGGCGGCACCGTGTTTTACCCCGACCTGGAATTTTGCACCGACAACGGCGCGATGATCGCCTTTGCCGGAGCGCTTCGCTTGGCGCAACAGCAAGGCAACAAGGATTATCGTTTCAACGTCAAACCGCGCTGGAATTTGGCAGAAATCACCAATAAAATTTAGTTTCGCAGTTTCGATTTTGCTTCATTCCTGGAAGATAAAACCCTGGGAAAATCTCGTCTATCTGCTCTCAAAACTACGCAGCCGATTCAAATTTACGGGCGCGGCAAATTGTCGCGCGACATCATGTCACATTCCCAAACTGATTTTTTTAATCAACAATCCGCCTTGCCAAAAGTACTGCATCATTATTTCCGGGAATAGCGTGTGATGTGTCCTCTCCCGATCGGCACTTCAATTTGCCGGGAATATGATGCAGACTTTTGGCACCCATTATTTATTCATGTCATTGACTTACACAACAACCACGGTAAGGAAAAACATGTTTGCCAAAATAAAAGAAAGCAAATTTTTCAAGTCGCTGTCGGAAAATCTTTGTTCTATTGAGATTGTCGAGACGAAAAACAACTTCCCTGTACCCGCCCATTATTCGCACCTTCATGCACCTTCAGATCCACGCCCGAATGAGGCGGACAAAACAACCCGCCCGGCTTCATAAATACCCCACAAACATCGTATGCGCCTCGTATTTATAGACGCGCCAAGCCGTTCAAAATAATGGGTGCGACAAATTGTCGCGCGACATCATGTCGCATTCCGCAAATAAATATTTTTCTGTAGCATTGTGTCGTGCGGCAATTTGTCGCGCAAACAGTACAGGCTTTGAGAAAAATACCTTTGAGCTTTTTTGAACTCTGCTTTTTTGTGTCGGCTGATTTGGCGAAGGATTGGAGATGTTTTTTTAAATCCTTGATGCAAGCAGAAAATTATTAAGCATACTTAAAACTTGGGAGATAACATGAAAAAGAGTTACAAAAACACACTGGCGGCTTTAGCCGTCCTGGCCGCTTTACCGCTGGCGATTGCCAATGCTTATGCCGCAGATACAGCAGCTCCAGCAGCAGTTCCGGCTGGTGCTCCGGCGATGACTGCAAATGAAATGACACAAGCGAACCAGATATATTTCGAACGTTGCGCAGGCTGCCATGGCGTATTGCGTAAAGGCGCTACCGGCAAACCGTTAACGCCAGACGTCACCTTGCCAAAAGGCACTTCTTTCTTGAAGAAGACTATCGCGAACGGCACGCCGGGCGGTATGCCGAACTTCGGCACCGGTGGCGAACTGACACCAGAAAAAGTCGACTTGATGGCGCGCTACATACAGCAAACACCCGTGGCTCCACCTGAAATGAGTTTGAAGGATATGGAAGCTACGTGGAAGGTTATCGTGCCGGTGAAAGACCGCCCAACCAAGAAGATGAACAACTACAATATCTCCAACGTCTTCTCCACCACGCTGCGCGATTCAGGCGAAGTGGCGCTGATCGATGGCGATACCAAAGAAATCATCGCAGTACTCAAGACCGGTTATGCAGTCCATATTTCCCGCTACTCCGCATCCGGCCGCTACCTGTATGTGACCGGTCGCGATGCCAAGATCAATCTGATTGACCTGTGGATGCCGACACCCGCAATTGTGGCTGAAATCAAGACCGGTGTTGAGGCGCGTTCGGTGGAAACCTCCAAGTTCAAGGGCTATGAAGACAAGTATGCGATCTCCGGCACCTACTGGCCGCCACAGTTCGTAATCATGGATGGCGACACGCTGAAACCGATAAAGATTGTGGTAACCAGCGGCATTGCCTCCGAGACCAACGAATACGTCAAGGAAGCACGCGTCGCGGCTATTGTGGCCTCCCACTACAAGCCCGAGTTCATGGTCAATGTGAAAGAAACCGGCAAGGTGCTGATCGTCAACTACTCCGACCTGAACAATCTGAAGACGGTTACGATCGACACACCGCGCTTCCTGCATGACGGTGGTTTCGAATCCACCAAACGCTACTTCATGGATGCTGCCAACGCCTCCAACAAGATCGCGGTAATCGACATCAAGGAAGGCAAGCTGGCCGCCACGATTGACGTGGGCAAGGTACCGCATCCGGGACGTGGCGCCAACTTCATCGATCCGAAATTCGGGCCGGTCTGGGCCACCAGCCACTTGGGTGACGACACCATCGCGGTGATCGGCACCGACCCGATTAAACATAAGCAGCACGCATGGAAAGTGGTGCGTACCATCAAGGGCCTTGGCAGCGGTTCGTTGTTCATCAAGAGCCATCCGAAGTCAACCAACCTGTGGGTCGACGCACCGCTCAACAAGGATGCCAAGACCAGCCAGTCGATCGGGGTGCTTGACATCAACAATCTCGAAAAAGGTATCACCGTGTTGCCGATTGCCGAATGGGCCAATCTGGGTGAAGGCGCCAAACGTGTCGTTCAGCCGGAATACAACAAGGCCGGCGACGAGGTATGGTTTGCTGTCTGGAACGCCGCCGACAAGAAGTCCGCTCTCGTTGTGGTTGACGACAAGACGCGTAAGCTGAAGAAAGTAATCGATGATCCAAGGCTGATTACGCCTACCGGCCACTTCAACGTCAACAACACGATGCACGACATTTACTAAGATTCTTTTAGTAAATTCCGCTTCCGTCGTTCCGGCGATCTTGGCTGGAATGACGGAGCGCAGTGATTCATGTTGGGAAAACGTGCAGTTGAAGGGCGGGGCGACCCGCCATTTTTATTTTCAATCCATAAGTTTGTAGAAAAACACAATGAAAACCCAGCTAAACAAAGGGCAGTTGCTATTAACGTTGGGCTGCCTTTTTGGCCTGACCAATGCGGCGGGCGCAGCGGAAAGCGTGAAAGAGATGGAGGTGGTGATGACGGCAACCAGAACCAGCGCTTCGCTTTCCGCTGCGCCTGCCGCCGTAACGGTGATCAATGCCAGAAATATTGAAACAAAAAATGCGTCGCGCCCCGGCGATATGCTGGATCAGGCGCCCAGCCTCTATTTGCGCGGCGGCACGCTCGACCATGATGGGATTATTTAATAAATATCAGGCTTTGCCGGATGCACTTAACTTGTTTTGGGCACAGAGTAAAAAGATGTCAAATAACCCTTTGCGATTTTTCCGGATCGGCGTTCTGCCGCTATTGCTCGCGCACTCGAGTTTGACGTGGTGTGATTCTGTTGCCAAAGAAGTTGTAATACCTGCTCCCGCACGCCAAGCTGAACTGCTCAATCTTGTTCGCCACGACTGCGGGTCGTGTCACGGTTTGCGCTTTGAGGGCGGGCTTGGCGTGCCGCTTACCCCAGCGGCGCTCTATGGAAAATCACCCGATGCGCTCAGGGATTCCATCCTGTATGGGCGCAATGGCACAACGATGCCGCCGTGGAATCCGTTTTTAACCGGGGCCGAAGCCGACTGGATTGTAAAAATGTTAATGAAAGGATTACCTTGAGATGCGATGCTATTTAGCTTTACCCTTGCTCCTTGCAATATATTTACTGACGGGATGTGCTACCACGCCGCCGCAGCGCGGCACGGGCGATCTGGGCGTGGTCATCGAACGCGCCACGGGCAGCATCCAGGTGGTGGAAACCACGAACCGCACCCGGCTTGGCCAGATTACCGGATTGGGCGACCTGTCGCACGCCTCCCTCAATTACTCCCGCGACGCGCGCTATGCCTATATATTCGGACGGGATGGCGGCCTGACCAAGGTGGATCTGCTGGAGATGCGCATCGTCAAGCGCGTGATGCAGTCCGGCAACAGCATCGGCGGCGCGATTTCCCAGGACGGCAAACTCGTTGCGGTGGCCAACTATACGCCCGGCGGCGTCAAGATTTTCGATGCGGAAACGCTCGACCTGGTGGCCGACATTCCCGCCATCGACCAAACAGGAAAATCATCCAAAGTGATCGGGCTGGTGGATGCGCCGGGCAACCGTTTCGTGTTCAGTTTGTTCGAGGCCGGCGAAATCTGGGTGGCGGACATGCGCACGCCGTCCAAGTCAGCTGTGACCAAATTCAGGAATGTTGGCAAGGAACCCTACGATGCAATGATTACCGCCGATGGCCGCTATTACCTGGCCGGGCTGTTCGGCGAGGATGGCTTGGCCTTGCTGGATTTGTGGAACATCGAAGCGGGCGTGAAGCGTGTCTTGAACGGCTATGGCAAGGGTGAGCAGAAGCTGCCGGTATACAAGATGCCGCACCTCGAAGGCTGGGCGGCGACCGGCAACGAGCTGCTGGTACCGGCGGTGGGGCGGCGTGAAGTGCTGGTCATTGATCAGGGCAAATGGGCGGAGGTCGGGCGCATCCCTGTCCACGGCCAGCCGGTATTCGTTGTGGCGCGCCCCGACAATCGCCAAGTATGGGTGAATTTTGCCTTTCCGCACAACGATACGGTTCAGGTGATCGATGTGCCGAGCCGCACGATCGTGAAAACGCTGAAGCCGGGCAAGGCGGTAATGCACATGGAATTTACACCGCGCGGGGAACAGATTTGGCTTTCCGCGCGCGACGAAGACCGGGTGGGTATTTACGACTCCGAGACCTTCGAGAAAATCGGCGAATTGCCTGCCGACAAGCCCAGCGGTATTTTCTTTACGCACCGCGCGCATCGCACCGGGCTGTGATTGCCTGAGAATGACAAACTTCGAACTTCATCTGCTCAACGATTTTCAGCGCGACTTCCCGCTGATGCCTGCTCCCTTTGGCGTCATCGCCAAGCGTTTGAGTATAAGCGAAGCCGAGGTGCTGGAGACATTGACCCGGCTTCAGGCTTGCGGAAAAGTGAGCCGGGTGGGCGCCGTATTCAGGCCGCACAGTATCGGCTCCAGCACGCTTGCCGCATTGGCCGTTCCGGCGGAGGAACTCGATGAAGTGGCCCATCTGGTCAGCAGTTATGCCGAGGTGAATCACAACTACGAGCGCGAGCATCGCTACAACCTGTGGTTTGTCGTCACCGCACCGGACGAGGCGCGGGTGCAGGAAGTGCTGGCCGAGATTGAGTCAAGCACCGGCTATCAACCGCTGCATTTGCCGATGCTGGAAGATTTTCATATCGACCTTGGTTTCGACCTGTCACAGCCGCATAAAGGATGCAATACCGCCGCCCCGAAGAAAGCCGGCAGCACATTTCCCCCACCATACCGTGCATTGCCGCAATCATCCGAAGCCGCGCTGATTGGCGCAATCCAGCAAGGCTTGCCGCTGGTGCCACATCCCTTTGCCAAAATCGGGGTAGGTATCGGACTTGCCGAAAATGAAGTCATCTCCGGTTTGGCGAGTTTGGTGGAGCGAGGTGTTATCAAGCGCATGGGCGTGGTGGTGCGCCATCATGAGCTGGGCTATCGCGCCAACGCGATGGTGGTGTGGGACATCCCGGATGACCGGGCGAGCGCGCTGGGGCAGCGCATCGGCAGCTTCGATTCCGTTACCCTGTGCTATCGGCGGCCGCGCCGTTTGCCGGTCTGGCGCTACAACCTGTTCACCATGATTCATGGCCGGCACCGCGATGAAGTACTGAGTCTCGTGGCACAGTTGAAAGAACAGTGCGCCCTGGAGAATGTCGCGCATGAAGTATTGTTCAGTTGCCGCCGCTTCAAGCAGTGCGGGGCGCGGTATGTGGAAAATGTGCCAGCGGAACCTGCCGGTGCAGTCTATGCGAATTGAGCATCAGATGGATGAATTAGACCGCGCAATCGTTAATTTCCTGCAGGGCGGCTTTCCGATCTGCGACCACCCTTTTGCCAAGGTTGCGGCGCAACTGCATTCCACCGAACAGGAGATCATATCCAGAGTTGACCAGTTGCTGAAGCGGGGAATCCTGTCCCGCTTTGGCCCGATGTACCATGCCGAGCGCATGGGCGGAAGCCTGAGCCTGGCGGCGATGAAAATACCGGATTCCGATTTCGAGCGGGTGGCGGGGATATTGAATGCGATACCGGAAGTGGCGCATAACTATGCGCGTGACCATGCGCTCAGCATGTGGTTTGTGCTCGCCACAGAAACACCCCGGGAACATGCGGCGGCACTCGAAAAAATCGAACAGGAAACCGGCTATCCGGTATATGACATGCCCAAAATCAGGGAATACTTCGTCGGGCTGAGGTTTGCGGTATGACACCCGAAGCACCGCTCGACGAGATCGACCGCCGTATTGTCCTTGCCACCCAGCCCGGCCTGCCGCTGGAGCCGCAGCCTTATCACGCGGTTGCCCGGCAGGTGGGCATTCCCGCCGAAGAAGTGATGGCGCGCATGCGGCGCATGCTCGAAACCGGGGTGATTCGCCGCATCGGCGTGGTGCCCAACCATTACGCGCTGGGCTACAAGGCGAATGGCATGACGGTATGGGATGTCCCGGATGAGAAGGTGGATGAGTTGGGCGAACAGGTTGGCGCGCTGGAATTTGTCAGCCACTGCTATCATCGCCCGCGCCATTTGCCGGATTGGCCTTACAATTTTTTTGCCATGGTGCATGGACATGACCGTGGCGAGGTGGAGGAATTGGTGCGCCGCATTGCCGGATTGATCGGCGATGCCGACCGCGGCCATGAAATTCTTTACAGCACGCGCATCCTGAAAAAAACCGGATTGCGCATCGGAGGTTAAACGTGTTTCGTATTTCCCAATTCATGCAGGAAATTGCCCAGCCGGCACCGCTCGGCATCAAGCGCAATCCGCCCGGGCCGGTGGTGATCTGGAACCTGATCCGGCGTTGCAACCTGACTTGCAAACACTGTTATTCGATTTCGGCGGACAAGGACTTTCCGGGCGAGCTATCGACTGAAGAAGTATTCGGCACGATGGATGACCTGAAGCGTTTTCGTGTGCCGGTGCTGATTTTGTCCGGCGGCGAACCGCTGCTGCATCCGGATATTTTCGAGATTTCCCGTCGCGCGAAAGAGATGGGGTTCTATGTCGGCCTGTCGAGCAACGGCACGCTGATCGACGAAAGCAACATCGAGCGCATCGCGGCGGTGGGGTATGACTATGTCGGGGTGAGCCTGGACGGCATCAAGGAGACCCACGACAAATTTCGCCGCATGGCAGGCGCGTTCGACAAATCCATGCACGGCATCCGCCTGTGCAAGGCGCGCGGCATCAAGGTCGGCATCCGCTTCACGCTGACCCAGGATAATGCCCACGATTTGCCGGGCCTGTTGCGCCTGATGGAAAAGGAAGGGCTGGACAAGTTTTACCTGTCGCATCTCAACTATGCCGGGCGGGGCAACAAGAACCGCAAGAATGACGTATTCCACCAGGCCACCCGGCAGGCGATGGACCTGCTGTTCGATACCTGCTGGCAGTACCAGCAACAGGGCAAACCCAGGGAATTCGTCACCGGCAACAACGACGCCGACGGCGTGTATCTGCTGCTCTGGGTGCGACGCAACTTCCCCCATCTGGAAGACCATATTCGCGCAAAGCTCGAACAATGGGGCGGAAATTCGTCCGGCGTGAATGTCGCCAATATCGACAACCTGGGCAACGTCCACCCCGATACCATGTGGTGGAACTACAACCTCGGCAATGTGCGCGAGCGGCCGTTCTCGGCGATCTGGGCGGACACCTCCGACCCCATCATGGCCGGGCTGAAGGCGCATCCGCGCAAGGTCGGCGGGCGTTGCGGCGAATGCCGGTATTTCAACATCTGCGGCGGCAACACACGGGTGCGCGCGTGGCAAGTGAGCGGCGACCCTTGGGCGGAAGATCCGGCCTGTTATCTGGATGACGATGAAATTGGCATAACCGATTCGATAATGACCGAAGGCTGAAAATGATGAAGAAATCCCTGTATACCTGTATCTCCGTGGTTGGCTTGCTATTGGCATTTGAGGCATCGGCAGGCCAATCGGTCGAAAAAAATTATGCCGATTTTTGCGCCGCTTGCCATGGCGCCGACCGCTTGGGCGGCGCGGGCACGGCGCTGCTGCCGGAAAACCTGGCGCGCCTGCGCCGCCCCGAGGCGTTCAAGACCATCGCCGAAGGGCGTAACGCCAGCCAGATGCCGGGTTTTGCCGACAAGCTTGCCAGGGAAGACATTCAGGCGCTGGTCGATTTCATCTACCAACCTTTGCCCGAAGTACCTGTCTGGGGAGCGAAAGAGATCAATGCTTCCCATCTTCAGCGTGTGCCGGACGGCAGCTTTTCCGATAAGCCGGTATTCAGCGCAGACCCGCTTAATCTTTTTGTGGTGGTGGAGCTGGGCGACCATCATGCCACCATTCTGGATGGCGACAAGTTTGAGCCGATTTACCGTTTCCAGACACGCTTTGCCTTGCACGGCGGGCCAAAGTTCAGCCCAGACGGCCGCTTTGTGTATTTCGCGTCGCGCGACGGCTGGATCAGCAAATTCGATATTTACAATTTAAAAGTAGTATCCGAAATACGTGCCGGCATAAACACCCGCAACCTCGCCGTGTCCGGCGACGGCAAGACGGTACTGGTGGGCAATTATCTGCCCCATTCCCTAGTGCTATTGAATGCGAAAAATCTTTCGCTGATCAAGGTAATTCCTACCGTGGGCCAAGACGGAAAGAGTTCGCGGGTGTCTGCCGTGTATCAGGCAGAACCGCGCGGCAGCTTCGTCGCGGCACTGAAGGATGTGAAGGAAGTGTGGGAGATACCTTATGGCACCAAGGATTTTCCGGTGCGCCGCATTGCCACCGATGACTATCTGGATGACTTTTTCTTCGACCAGCCCTATCGTCACTTGATCGGCACCGCGCGGGACGGGAAAAAGGGGCAGGTGATCGATCTTGATTCCGGCAAAAAAATTGCAGAAATCGACTTGCCGGGCATGCCGCATCTGGGTTCCGGTATTACATGGGAATATCAGGGGCATCCGGTGATGGCCACACCCAACTTGGAAGAGCCGCTGGTGAGCGTGATCGACATGACGACCTGGAAAACAATAAAGCAGATCAAGACGCCCGGCGCCGGCTTCTTCATGCGCAGTCACGAAAACGCGCCTTATGCATGGACCGATAGTTTCAACAGCAAGGAAAGCCGCGACGCTATGACCATCATCGATAAACGCACGCTGGAGGTGGTTAAGATTCTTCGCCCAATGCCGGGCAAAACAGCGGCGCACGTCGAATTTACCCGTGACGGGAAATATGTGCTGATAAGCATCTGGGAAAATGACGGCGCATTGCTCATCTACGATGCGGCCACACTGAAGGAAATAAAACGGTTGCCGATGAACAAGCCTTCCGGCAAGTACAACGTCTACAACAAAATCATGCGCTCGGCTGGCACCAGCCACTGAGATCGGGCGCTAGTGGCAAGCAAACTTAAAGGTTTAGTATGGATTTCCTACCGATTTTTATAAATATCAAAGGCCGCTCATGTCTGGTTGTCGGCGGTGGCGAAGTCGCGCATCGCAAGGCATCGGTGTTAGTGGAGGCTGGCGCGACTGTAAGAGCGGTCGCACCGGAATTTACCAGCACTTTTGCCGATTTCCCCGGCATCGAATGTATTACAGAACGTTTCCAGACCTGCCATCTGGAAGGAGTAATGCTGGTCATTGCTGCGACCAACGACAGCGCAGTCAATCAGGATGTTTCGCAACAGGCGCGTGCACGAAATATTCCGGTGAACGTGGTCGACAACCCTGATTTATGCACCTTCATCATGCCTTCCATTCTGGACCGCTCACCGCTGATGGTGGCGTTCTCCAGCGGCGGCGCATCGCCGGTGCTCGCCAGAATGTTGCGCGGCAAGCTGGAAACGATGATTCCGCAAGGCTACGGCCGCCTGACCGCATTCTGTGCGCGGCTCCGCAACACCGCCAAAGCGCGTGTCGCCCATCCGGCTAAACGGCGCATCTTCTGGGAAAATGTGCTGGAAGGCGCAATCGCCGAAAAAATATTGGCGGGCGATGAGACAGGCGCGGAAACCATGTTGCACAGCCTGCTGGAAAACGAAAACACAGAACAGACCGGCGAGGTGTATCTGGTCGGCGCGGGACCAGGCGATCCGGACTTGCTGACTTTCCGCGCCTTGCGCCTGATGCAGAAGGCCGATGTCGTGGTTTATGACAACTTGGTGTCCAAACCTATCGTTGAAATGACGCGGCGCGATGCGACGCGGATTTTTGTCGGCAAGGAACGTGGCAATCACACCATACCGCAGGAAGAAATCAATGAGCTGCTGGTGCGTCTGGCCAAGGAAGGCAAGCGCGTATTGCGGCTCAAGGGTGGCGACCCGTTCATTTTCGGGCGCGGCGGCGAAGAAATAGAAACCCTCGCCGAGCACGGTATCCTGTTCCAGGTCGTGCCCGGCATCACGGCGGCATCCGGCGTTTCCACCTACGCGGGTATCCCACTGACGCACCGTGACCACGCACAATCCTGCATCTTCGTGACAGGACACCTGAAAGACGGCAGCATGAATCTCGACTGGGATGCGCTGGCCCGCCCAAAGCAAACCATCGTGGTTTACATGGGGCTGCACGGTCTTGAAACGCTTTGCGCCAAACTCATCGAACACGGCCTGCCGGACAGCACACCTGTAGCTATCGTGCAACAGGGAACCACGCAGAACCAGCGTGTCATTACCGGGACATTGGCAACACTGCCCGGCATCGCTCAAATTGAAAAACCGCAAGCGCCAACGCTAATCATTGTCGGCGGGGTCGTCACGCTCAGGGAAAAACTGGCCTGGTTTGCCCCGAATAAATCCGGGGCATCGGCAGGTGAGCATAACGCCTAAAGATGAGTTGAGGATGCCGAGTATGGTTCGCATCATCGCAGTGCTTTACATGCTTGTGCAGCCGTTTACAGCCAGTGCGGATTCACCTGCGGACAAATTCACGCAAGGGGCACCGTATTATTACGACAATTTTGATCCTGGACAGCGGCCTTGGAAATCGGAACGGCATTTGAACATCGAGTATTCAAGAATCATCAGTATTACGAAATTGTATTCGATCAGGATGACAAGGAAATCACAGTCAACCAATACATCCGGGGCGGCAAGGCCGTCAGCGAAAAGTATCTGGTATTGCCGGATAGATCATTGCGAAAAAAATGAACGGGGTGCAGATGTAGGCGTGAAAAGGCTGTCAAGCCATGTACCTGCTGCCTAGCCGTAGCGTGGCAGCCAAATTTTAGGAATTTTCTAGCGATTCATGTTTTGCTGTTTGACAATGCCGCATTTCCAACCCATTTCATTTAGCAGACAATTCACTCATCCAATCTCACTTCTAACGGAAAGGCTCTTTATGACAAAATTTTATCGATTTGGCTGCCTACTCGCATCATTACTGCTAAGCACCAGTGTTTATGCAGGCAACATTCAGGTTGAAGAGGTATGGACTCGCGCCACGGCTCCCGGTCAGGATTCAGCAAATGTGTATTTGCTTATTACCAGCAAACAGGCCGCGACATTGGTTGGCGTTTCAAGCACTGCTTCCAGAACCGCTGAAATGCACACCATGTCGCACAAAAACGGCATGATGAAAATGTGCGAGGTTAAATCTATTGACTTACCGGCAAACAAACACGTAGACATGAATAGCCTGCATAGCTATCACTTGATGTTGATAGGCTTAAAGGCTCCGCTTAAGGCCGGCGCAACTGTGCCGCTGACGCTAAACGTCGAACTGGCCGACAAGCACAGTGTCAAGGTTGACATACAGGCGAAGGTCAAACCGCTGATGAACGCAACAAATAATTAAGGAAACGCCGATTAATTCGTCATCCCCGCAAAGGCGGGGATCCAGCCGCTTTATTTGACTGTGTTCCCGCCAACGCGGAAACGACAAAACCGAATAAATCCGCATTTCCTTAGCTCCCATCGCTGGAGAAATCCTGGCTTGATAACAACCGGCTACTTGCTTCGCATCAATAGAAGTGGGCAACTTACAACAAAACAGTTTCCCATTCTGGGTTCCGGCTCGTCCGGCTTAGAGATTTTCTAGCTTTCCGTGTTTTTCCGTTTGGTCAGCTTCCGTTGCAGGGTGCGGCGATGCATATTGAGCGCGCGCGCAGTGGCCGAGATATTGCCCTGATATTCCTGCAACACGCGCTGGATATGCTCCCTCTCCATCTGTTCCACCGTGTGGATTTGTGTATTGAGCGGGGCATCGGCACTGGCAAGATAACCGAATGCCGCCACGATTTCATCGGCATTCGCTGGTTTGGACAAGTATTGCGTAGCGCCCAGCTTGACGGCAGCCACGGCCGTGGCAATGCTGGCATAGCCGGTCAGTACCACGATACGCGTGGCCGGGTCGAGTTCATACAAAGCTCTGATAAGTATCAGCCCGGATTCACCGCCCATCTTCAAATCCACTATCGCATATTCCGGCGGGTTATCCCGTGCCAGCGGCAGCGCCTGCTCCACGCTGTGTGCCACCGTCACGGCGAAACCACGTTTTTCCAGTGCGCGGCATAGCACGCGGCAAAAGGTTATATCGTCATCCACCAGCAACAGTGATGCTCGTTCAGTGTCAGATAACTTCATGAGTATTTTTTCCAACAGTAAATAATTTCAGTTTTTGCATCCCCCAGCACCGCCAGTGCAGATGGCAGCACCCGGTCTGGGTAGCGAGATATGGAATGATTTGTGACCGCGAAATTCTACTGGTTTACCAGTGCTGGCGGAATGTGGCATTTCGCCGCGCGACATCATGTCACATTCCCAAGTAAATTTCTCAACTATACAATCCGCCCGCTTTAATTTATTGAAATAAATTATTTAGGGAGTGTGGAAAATGAAGTTGAAGCAATAACATCAGCGGCAAAAAAATAGATACGTATTTATAAAAATAATATTTTTCCTACAATGAATATTTCCATGGAGTGATGAGCATTTATGATTACTTTGCCAGGATTGAAGCAGGTTTTCGATAATCTCGATGAGGGAGTTATTTTTCTTGACCAACGGCGTCACGTTATAGCGATCAATGAGGCAGCCAGCCGCATGTTGGGTCAAAATCACGACACTATTTTAAACAAACTCTGCCCCAGCCTTTATCAAGGGACGGCTTGTGCGAAAGATTGCGAAAAAAGAGGGCATTGCTCACTCATGATCAATGCCGGGCAAGAGAAGAAAAAGGTTCAGGATATTATCGTGAAACGACCGGATGGCGCATCAATACCGTTGCGCATGTGGGCAATGGCACTACCTCCTGATGAGACGATGATGCCGCAACCCGGCGAACCGAAGGGATACTGCGCTGTGGTATTGCGTGCAGCGCAATGGTGAAAACCGATCTATCTTTTCGTTTTCATGCAAAGCATGGAAACGAAAATGAGTGCCTCTTTATTTTCTGACTTATGAGTCGGCTTTACTCGTTGGGCACGCTACGCTTTGCCCAACGAGAAAACAGCTCCTCATTTTCGGTTCCGGCTCGTCCGGCTTAGAGGCTTTTAACCTTCCGTGTTTTGCCGTTTAACCAGCTTGCGTTGCAAAGTGCGCGGTGCATGTTGAGCGCGCGCGCAGTGGCCGAAACATTGCCCTGATATTCTTTAAATACGCGCTGAATATGCTCCCACTCCATCTGATCCACCGTGGGAATTTGCGCATTGAGTGGAGCGCTGGGGCTGGCAGCATGGCCGAATGCCGCCACAATCTCATCGGCATTTGCCGGCTTGGACAAGTATTGTGTAGCGCCCAGTTTGACGGCTTCCACTGCCGTGGTAATGCTGGCATAGCCAGTCAATACAACAATGCGCGTGGCCGTGTCGAGTTCGTGCAGCGCATGGACGAGCATCAACCCCGATACGCCGCCCATCTTCAAATCCACTATTGCATATTCCGGAGGGTTGTCCTGTGCCAGCGGCAACGCCTGCTCTACGCTATGCGCCACCGTAACTGCGAAGCCGCGTTTCTGCAGAGCACGGCACAACACGCGGCAAAAGGTGATGTCGTCATCCACCAGCAACAGCGAGGCTCTTTCAGTAGCAGATAATTTCATGAGCGCGTTTTCCCAACAATAAATAATTCCAGTTGATGCATCCGCCAGTGCAGATGGCAGCATCCAGCCTGGATAGCAAGATATGGTTTGTGACTGCGAAATTCTACTGGTTTACCGGCATTGGCGGAATGCGGCATCTTGTCGCGCGGCATCATGTCACATTCCCAAGTAAATTCGTCAACTATACAATCCGCCCGCTTCAATTATTTCAATAACTAGCAGGAGGAGGATTGCATGGATGGAAATCAAATACTCGCATTCAGCATGATCGCGATGATCACCGGTATGTATCGGCACATGCGCGACGTGTGGATTTCGGCGTGCCTTAAGCACGTGGGATTTGGGAAAAAAGACATATCGCATCCCTTGAGTTCAAGCGGGAGGTGTCGATGATCGAGCCCGTTAAATTAGCTGATTTTTTCCTGACTTTTTTATCAGCCGCTTCAGTCATCTTGTTCGGCGCGGTATACGCCCTCCTGTTTGCATATGCCAAGGTAAGCAAGATGCCGCGCCTAATGCCATTGGCTTACTCGGCTTACGCAGTGCTGTTTGCTTCGGTGATCACCTTGGCAAAGGTGACAAACCTGTTTGGCAGCGCCTTCTGGATATCTCTCGTTGTGGCGATGCTGGTGGGTTATTTGCTCGCACCTCACGCGATATGGCATTTGTGTGTGGGAACACATGCGGCATCGCACCACGATGATCCTGTCGCGGATAAAAGTGACCAGACACCCGCACCGCTGAATTTCGGTTCCGTTAATACTTTTCATCAACCCTGTAAGGAGGAAGCAACATGACTGCTGGTATCCGGTGGACACCTGAAGCACTTAATCAATTTTTTAACACTGTAAGGAGAAGTCATCATGGCGGCTAATGATAATGAACTTTGGTGGGCATCAGAAACCTTTTGGAAGAAGACCACCATCTGGACGACAGCGGTAATGTTTCTTGTCCTGGTTGGTTTAACCCTTGACACCATGTCGCAAATCCAGGTGGGCGGCAAGCGGGTACCTGCGTATTCGGCGATCAATCATCGCATTGATTACAAGATGGACGAAAGCCGTCATGCGCAGGTGCCTGTCATCGGAATTGAAGAGCCGCTGTTCGGCAAGAAACTTACCGAACAAGAAGCGGAAGCGCTGGTGGATCACGGCAAGTTGACCATGCATGCCAAGAATTGCATGGACTGCCATACGATATTGGGGAACGGCGCTTATTACGCTCCCGATCTGACCAAGGCGTGGCTGGATCCATATTGGGGCTCGCGCGGAGTGCGCGAGGAACTCATGGTGGCATTCATTAAGGACCCGACGGACAAGATTCATAACAGCCTTGGCCGGCGCATGCCCAATCTGGGTGTGACTGATACAGAGGCTCATGCGGTAGTGGCTTATTTAAAGTGGATGTCCACCATCGATACCAATGGCTTCCCGAACAACTTCAAACCCATTGACCAGGAGAATTAATATGACTGCGCTTCGTGCACTCGATAGTGCCAACCTGAATGGCGGGCAAAAACTGGCGGTAAAATATTTTACCGTCGCATTGGCTCTGCTAGGAGTTCAAATAACATTTGGCCTGCTGGCTGCCGTGCAATTCGTGATGCCGGATTTTCTTTTCGGCGTGGTGGATTTTTCAATAAAACGCATGGTGCATATCAACGCCATGATTGTGTGGATGGTGTTTGGCTTCATTGGCGCTGTATATTGGATGCTGGAGGAGGAAGCCGGCGCTCCGACTGTCGGGCTGAAGTTGGGGAACATTATTTTTTATGTGTTCACTGCGGCGGTGCTGGTAGTGGTTGCTGTCTATTTGCTGGTGCAGGTTGGGCCGGGAGAAATAGAAACCCAATGGTTCATCACGGAGGGGCGCGAATACACTGAAGCGCCGCGTTGGGCGGATATTGGCATCGTGGTTTGCCTGCTGGCATTTTTCTACAATGTCGCGGCAACTTTTTCCAAAGGCAAGGTTACCGGTATTGGCGGGGTGCTGTTGCTCGATTTGGTCGCTTTGGCCGGTATTTACACGCTGGGTATGTTTTACACAACCAACCTCACCATGGATCAATACTGGTGGTGGTGGGTGATTCACATGTGGGTGGAAGCGACCTGGGAAGTCATGGTGGGTTGCATGATGGCCTACGGCTTGATGAAAGTACTGGGCACGAGCCGCAAAATCGTAACGACCTGGCTGTATCTTGAAGTATTCATGATGTTTGGTTCGGGAATTCTCGGCATCGGGCATCATTACTTCTGGATCGGCACACCGCAATACTGGCTCAGCATCGGGGGCTTCTTCTCCGCGCTGGAACCGCTTCCGCTGGTCGCCATGGTGGTGCATGCGGTTTACGATGCGGGCGTGCATAAATCGCGCAACAACAATCACCCCGCGATGGGTTGGTTGATCGCACATGCATTCGGTAATTTCTTTGGTGCGGGCGTGTTTGGCTTCATACATACCTTGCCGCAGATCAACCTGTACACCCATGGCACGCAATGGTCGGCATCGCATGGCCACTTCGCTTTCTACGGCGCTTACGCCACCATCATCATTGCCTTCTTCTATATCGCCCTGCAGAAATGGCGCGGTGATGTCTGGATGAGCGGCAACCTGTTTGGGGGCTGGAAGTGGAAGTGGTCTATGGTGCTGCTCAATGTGGGCATGCTGGGGATGATCATGGGGATGCTGGTTGCCGGCTTTGCGCAATCCCAGATCGAACGCGCCATTGGTGGTGCTACCTGGACCGCTTTCTTTGCGGCACAGGAACATCCATGGTTTGTGCAGGGTATGCACTGGCGGCTGGCTTTCGGTACGATGTTTGCAGCCGGCTATGCACTGCTTGTCTGGGATATGCTGACCATCGGCAAGCGTGAAACACGCCCTGTTCAATCGCATGATGATGCTGCATTAGAAGCAAAATAAACTATAAATAATCACCACTGAAGCCCACCTGAGAAATATTCAGGCGGGCTTTTTTCTATTGAGCTTTACATAATTGAAGGCAACGTTCGAAACGATTGAAGAAGTAGGCGAAATTCACCACTCCGTCATTCCGGAGAAGGCCGGAATCCAGCTTGTCATATAAGCTCCGCGCAGCGGGCAAAGCCGTGTTTTGGGTTTTGCCCCACTGATAGAGCTTCCTGCAAAACTTCCTATCTGAGTGGAATTAGCCGCCGAATGGCGGTAGGGGGGTGGTTGGACATTACCGGCAAGATGTGAATTGCCGAAAACAAATATTTCCGTGTTTTACCGTTTGATCAGCTTGCGTTGAAGGGTGCGGCGGTGCATGTTAAGTGCACGTGCAGTGGCCGAAACATTCCCCTGCTGCTCCAGCAACACACGCTGGATATGATCCCACTCCAGTTGTTTTATCGTGGGAATTTGTGCATTGAGCGGAGCTTCGGTACTGGCAAGGTGCCCGAATGCCGCCACGATTTCGTCGGCATTCGCCGGTTTGGACAGGTATTGTGTAGCGCCCAGCTTGACAGCCTCTACTGCCGTAGCGATGCTTGCATAGCCAGTCAATACTACGATACGCGTGGCCGGATCGAGTTCGGATAAAGCCTGGATAAGTGTCAGCCCGGATGTGCCGCTCATCCTTAAATCCACTACCGCAAATTCCGGCGGATCGGCCAGCGCCAGTGGTAGCGCCTGTTCTACGCTGTGCGCCACCGTCACGGCAAAGCCGCGTTTTTCCAGTGCACGGCACAGCACGCGGCAGAAAGTGGTGTCATCGTCCACCAGTAACAGCGAAGCACTTTCAGTACCAGATAACTTCATGGGTATTCTGTCCGCCACAGTAGCATAATTTCAGTTGTTGTATTCCCTCGCACCGCCAGTGCGGTAGATAGTAGTATCCTGTCTGGGCGGCGAGAGTATGGGGCGAATGATTCATAACAATAGGATTCTACTGGCTTGATAGGGCTGGCGGAATGTGACATTTTGCCGCGCGACATCCTGCCACATTCATTTGTAAGAAATTGTGTGCGCTGCTGTTGCCTTGTGAAATATGAAACAATATGCCTTACAATCCAAACTTAACAAAAGATATCTTGCTGTTCGCAGCGTGGTGCTTCATTACGCAAACCATCTGCCTCATCAATAACCAGATATGCTATCCACCTCGCTGAAACGCTACGCTTACCTTTCCATTGCCGCCGCCCTTTCCACCATCCTGCTCAAGGGCGTGGCCTGGTGGCTGACCGGTTCGGTCGGGTTGCTGTCCGACGCGCTCGAATCCTTCGTCAACCTGGCCGGGGCGCTGATGGCGCTAGCGATGCTGTCGCTGGCGGAAACGCCGGCAGACGAAGAACATGCGCACGGCCACGGCAAAGCGGAATACTTCTCCAGCGCCTTCGAAGGCTTTCTCATTCTGGT
>Ga0209211_10005550_pt1 | contig 18763 bp, 16 predicted proteins | sample RifGroA2_FD_183992 | JGI IMG/M metagenome (GOLD analysis project Ga0209211, IMG submission 183992) | Groundwater microbial communities from Rifle, Colorado, USA - Groundwater A2 (SPAdes) (version 2) | ecosystem: Environmental > Aquatic > Deep subsurface > Groundwater | place: Rifle, Colorado... | reverse complement strand
CCGCGGTCCCCCACCCCTCTCCGCCTTGTCGCCGGAGGAGGACGCGCCGCCCCCGGAGGAAGTCCCGGCGGTCCCATCCGTCGCGGAGCGTGGAGAACCCGCCCCCGATGAATTCCGCGTACCTCACGCCGAACGCGTCGAGCAACCGGGCGAGGAGGTCGACCCGGCGGAACGCCCTCCCAGCCAAAATCCGGAGGGACGTCGCCGTCCCACGGAGATCCGGCGGGAAATCGTCCTCTTCCATATTCACGTTGAGCCCCACACCGATCACGACGTGGCGCACGCCGCCCGGGTCGGAGGCCATCTCCGCGAGAATACCCGCCGCCTTTCGTCCTCCGCAATACAGGTCGTTCGGCCACTTGAGGGCCGCGGGGACGCCCGCCGCCTCGACCGCATCGGCGAGGGCGACGCCGGCCACGAGGGCGAGCCGCGTCGCATCGGCGGTCGGGACGGGCGGCCGAAGGAGCAGGGAGACGTACAGGTTCTTCCCCGCGGGAGACACCCACCGGCGGCCCATCCGCCCCCGGCCCCCGGTCTGCGCGTCGGCGACGACGACGGTCCCGTGCTTTGCTCCGTTTTCCGCCATCTCCATCGCGACGCGATTCGTGCTGTCGGTCACAGCGAGGATCACGACGCCCCAAGGAAAGCCGTGCCGGAGCGCACCCCGGAGCTCCCCCTCCTCAATCCGGTCCCCCATCCCGACTCCGTGGCGTGGCGTTCGGTAAAAACCCTCAATCTATTAAGCATTCCAAGGGGATGGAAATCAACCGAAAGATGGTATAAAGAGCGGCAAGTTTTCCACCTCGCGATCCGATACGATATACATTATCTGGAATACGGAGCGAAAGGACTCTGCATCCACCATGGGAAGGTACTGGACGCCTCCGGAGGACCCGGGACAGGCGAAGAGGATTCTGATCGATCTTCTGTCGGTCTTGTCCAGGGTCCTCCCTGCCGCCTACTTCGCGATCGTCTGCCTCGGTTTCTGGAAAAACTTCGTCCAAACCGGCAAGTGGACATCCCTGCTGTGGATGGTGTCGGAGGGATTGATCATCCTCCTGCTGGTATTCCGCCGGGAGTCACGTCGGCTCTCCAGGCATCCGTGGGACTGGATCGTCGCCCTCGGGGGTTCCTTCACCGTCCTGCTCGTTCGTCCTGCGACAACGGCGATCGCTCCGGAATTCTTCGGCGTCGCGCTCCAGATCGCGGGGACCGTGTTCGAAATCTATGCGAAGGTCTTTCTCGGGAGAAGCTTCGGAATCGTGGCCGCCGACCGGGGAATCGTGGTTGGGGGACCATACCGCATCGTCCGGCACCCCATCTACCTCGGGTACCTCGTCACCCACGTCGGATTCCTGCTGGCCAACTGGAGTCCCCGCAACCTCGCCCTCTACATCGTCATCTATTTTTTCCAGATATCGAGGATCCTGGCAGAGGAACGGATTCTTAGAGGGGATGAATCTTACCGTGACTACTGTCAACGCGTCCGCTTCCGCCTGATCCCTTGGATCTTCTGACCCTTCACGAAGGGGCGACGAACACGAAGGGGTACAGGACTTCCACGGTACGCCCCGCCAATGGCTCGAAGGTCCACTGGCGTACCTTGGCGAGAACGGCGTTCACGAACGCGGAGTCGGGAATGGACCCGTCGGCCGGTTCGGCGCTCTGGACCTTCCCGGAGGGGCCGATGCGGAAACGAACGGACAATTTCCCGCCAAGGTCGGGGTTCCGCCGGATCGCGTCGGTGAAGACCCCCTCCAGTTCGGGCAGGCGGTCGCGCACCCGTTTGCGGATCATCTCGCGGATCCAGGCGGGGATCGGCTCCCCGGCGGCGTCCCCGGCCCCACCGAACATCATCGACGCCTCGGTCTCCTTCCCGAACCCCACACCAGGTCTGCCGGAACCGCGCACGCGGGCCTCCAGCTCTCCAAGGTGCTTCCCGAAGGCCGCGGAGTTCTCGGGGGCGACGGCGGGGGCGAAATCCCCTGGCTTTACGGGGCCTTCATTCGTCCAGTGACGCACCGGGATCCCTCCCGCCTTCCCCTCCCGGCGGGTGACGGGCGCTTCGGGCATGTTCGCCATCCCCGCGTCGATCTTGTCGAGCCAGCGCCTCGCGGCGGGGGGGACCTTCGGGGCGGGGCGTGCGGAGGCCGATCGATTGGATGACGCGCGGACAGACTCGGGACCGGCCGACGACGCGACTGGAGGGGGAGGCGCCGGCGGTTCCTCCGGAAGTTCCGATACCGGCGCGTCCGTCAACTCGACGATCACCGGCGGTGAGAACCTCATCGTGGGAAAGAGCGGCGATAAGGCGGACCCCATGACGAACACCACGATGTGGGCGGCGAAGGAGAAGATCACCATCCTCCGGATGATCCGCTCCTGACGGCGCGACATCCCGTCGATCTCCAGGAAGAGGTTCGCTTTGAAACCGTTCATCGCAGATTCACAGCTCCGTGAAGTAGTCCCTGCATGCACGCTCCACCAATTCGTTGTCCATCCGGGGGGGTACCCCTTCGTACCGGCAGATCTCCGCGACCCGCCTCAGCACGTCGTTCGGGTGGCAGGCGCTCAACCGGATCCCGCGCTTGGCGTGCTCCTCGTCCAGAAGGAAGCGGATGACCTCCGCCCGGAACGGAAGCCCCACGCGCTCGCACACCTGATGGCAGATCCCGATGTACTCCTCCTCCCCCAGGTAGTCGATCTTGATCTTGTACCCGATCCGTCTCAGGAACGCCTCGTCGGCCAGTTCCCGCGGCGCGATGTTCGTGGAGAAGAGGATGATCTGGTCGAAAGGGATCTCGAACTTCTTCCCGTTCTGGAGAGCCAGGTAGTCGCGCGCCTTTTCCAGGGGGACGATCCACCGGTTGAGCAGGTCGAAGGGGCGGACCAGCTGCCGCCCGAGATCGTCGATGAGGAAGACCCCCCCGTTGGCCTTCAGCTGGAGAGGCGCCTCGTAGAACTTGGCGATCGCGTCGAAGCTCAGGTCCAGCATCGCCAGCGTCAGCTCCCCCCCGGAGACGATCACCGGGCGATCGCACAGGACCCATCGGCGGTCGTACTCCGCCCGTTCCGTGAGGACGGCCCGCGCCGGGTCCATCGGCGCACCGAGATCGACTCGGGAGTGGTTCACCGGGTCGAATATGCGAATGACCTGGCTGTCCACGCAGAGAGCGTGGGGGATAAAGACGTTCCCGCTCAGGACCTTCGCCAGCCGCTCGGCGATGAACGTCTTGCCGTTCCCCGAGGGCCCGTAGAGGAAGATCGAGCGCCCGGAGTTGACCGCGGGGCCCAGGCGTTCCAGCAGGCCTGGGGTCAGGATGACCCCCTCGAAGGCACGGTCCATCGACTCGCGATTGACCGACATCTTCCGGACCGTCTGTTTCTTCGCCACCTCAGAGTATTGCGCGAGCGTGACAGGGGCCGCGCCGAAGTACCCTGAGAGCTGGAGATATTCCCTGGCTCTCTCCCGTCCGAGGTCGGTGAGCGCGTGCGTGTATGCGGCGCGAATGTCCCCGCCCTTCTTCACCTCGGCCAGCCGCTCCTTTTTCAGGAAATCCACCACGTCGTTCGATACGCTGACGGGAAGCGCAAGATGCTCGGAGAGGGACGACAGGGACATCACGCCGCCGAAATAGAGGGTCTTGCACGCGAGCTCCACGAGGAACCCAAGGGAGAGCCCGGTCTCCTCGACGGTCTTCGGCGATTTGGGCACGACGGACACGCGGATCTTGCGGGTTTCTTCAGTCAAAGGACGCTCCTTGTCTGGGGATTCCATCGGCCCGTGGGGATTCCGGAGGTACATCCCGGGGGAAGACCGGGCGCGCCATGTCTTCCAGGAACAGGTCGTAACGGATGGGGGATGGAATCGCGATCCCCCGATGAACGGGAAGATAAAGGATCCCGGGCTTCTCCCGGAGGCCGCGCACTTCCAGTTCCTCCATCCGGAGGGAATGCGACCCGCCGCCCGCGGCCGGCTTTTCCGCCGCAAAGCAAGGGGCGGCGGCGAGAATACAAAGCGCGAAGAATATGACGGCCCGCCTCATTGACCCTTCCCTTCCTTCGTCGTCGTCTCTTCCAGGAGCACCTGCGCGGCCGTAAGGCGCTCCCGGATCGGAATCGCGAGGTCCGCGGGCCCCTCCTCGTCCTCGAGCCGGTCCAGCACGGCGGCGTACCGTTCGAGGGATCGTTCGTAGAACGATCTCGCCCGATCCCGCAACGCCCCCTCGTATCCTTCGCGGTCGCTCCCTTTCAGACCTTTCGGCCGCTGGGAGGCGAGGATCGCCTTCCCGTACTCCACGAGAAGATCGCCCGAAAGAAGAGAGGCCTGGAGCGCCACCTCGAGGGGGGCCTCGCTCTCCACCTTTTCGAAAGCGCCGAGGGCACGCCGGAAAAAACGGTCCTTGATGGCGAGACTCCTGTCGAGGGGGACCAGGAGGCGCGTCTTGCGGAACTGTTCCGCCCAGTTCTCCCCGACGGCGATGCGGACCTTCCCCGTCAATTCCGCGAACTCCTCGGGCGCCTCCTCTTCCACACCCGCGTCCGCTTTCCGCAGCCCTTCCTCCATCAGGCGGATCGCCGCCTTCGTCTCCCCCCGCCGCCAGCCGGCCAACCCCGTGTACAAGGTGGCATACGTCCACTTCCAGCGGGGGTTCGCATACCGCGAGCGATAGGCATTGAATCGCTTTCCCGCCGTTTCGGGAGGACCGTGCTCTTCCGCGAGACGCGCGGCGTGGAAGAGGAATTGCGGTGAAACCTCCGCCTTCGGGAACCTCTCCGCCACGGCCTCGTAGAGGTCCCCGGCCCCGGCGAACTCCTTCTTCTCCTCGAGGAGGGGGCCGATCCCGCCCGCCACTTCCACGGCTTCCTCCCTTTCAGGAAAATCTTTCCGGAAACGGAGGCCGGAACGGATGGCGCCTTCCGCATCCCCGCCCTGCCCGTACAACCGCATCGCCCGGAGCAGGTAGATCGGGACCTCCGGCGCCTCGGGGAAACGGACGGAGACCTCCTCGAGCACGGCCGCGGCGCCCAACGGGTCGCCTGCTGTCTCCTTCCCTTCGGCCACCTTCAGGGAGGAGAGAAGATACAGGTCCTTTGCACGGGCGCCGGCCTCGCCGGCACCACCCGTGTCGGCAAGTGCGAGCGCCGCCTTTTCCCTGGACACCGCGGCCTCCCCTTCGAAAACCGTCGCCTCGGCCTGGAGCAGACGCGCCTGCGCGGCCTGCGCGGGAGTGGCGGACCGGCTCCCCTCGACCTGTACCGAGGTACGCAGGGTGCGATCGTAATCCCGCGCGGAAAGGAACGCGCGCGATGCCCGAAGCGCAAGGGAGGCCGACTTTTCCGAGGGATGTTCTTCAAGAAGGAGCAGGGAGGCGTCTTCCGCGTCTTCCGCGGACGTCTCCTTCCTCTCGTACCCGGCGATCATCGTCTCGGCGTAGAGAACGGCCGCCCGCTCGCCGGTGGCGTCCCCCCGCTGCTCCCCCACCAGCTCCTCGAGGAGCAGGACACCGCCTTCCCGGTCCCCCGACCCGAGGAGCGCGACGGCCCACTTCAGGCGAAGTTCCCCATCCTCGTCCGACGGGTCCTCCCCCTTCATCTGGAAATATTCCTCCATCAACGCGGCGGACGAGGAAAGCGCCGAGCGTTCCCCGGAGCGAATTCCCTCGTCGAACGTTTTCCCGGCGAGGGCCCTGAACATTCCGGCCAGCTCCTTCGCGGTCTTTTCCCGTATCGGGGGCGGCTGCGACTGTGCCCAGGCCGAACCCGGGCCGTACTTCTCGCGGAAGGTCAGGGCGCGGTCGATCGCCTCCCTTTCCCGCCCGGCCCGCAGGAGCGACTCCACCGTCTCCATTTCGAGAGCCGCCGCGTTTGCGTCCGACGGAAAGCGCCGGGCCGCGACGTCGCGCACTTCCGCCGCCCGCGCGGCCTCGCCGCGTTTCTCCTCACCATCCCAGAGAGCGGCGAGGAGGACCTTCCCGCCGCACGTCCCGGCTTTGACGGGTGTATACGCGTCCAGCCGTTCCAGGGGCGACTCCCTCCATGCGCGGACCGAAAGGGAAACAACCTCCCGTTCGAAAGGCGACGGGTCCCCACAAGGGAACGAGGGATCGGATAGTGGGTTTGACAATTCCCGGAGCGCCCCGTCGGCGTCCCCGGACTGAATCCGGACCCAGGCCAGCATGTACCTGGCGACGGCGGAAGCGTCCGGGTTTCCCGAATCCGCCGCCGCGCGGTACCGTGAGATCGCCGCCGGGATATCGCCGGCAAGGAGCGCCCCGTGCCCGAGGCGGACGCCGATCTCTGCGGAAAGCGGCGAGGCGGGGTACTTCTCCAACAACTCCCGGGCGGCCGAGGGGGCACCCGGATCCCTCACGGCCATCCGCAGGGCCGCGCGCAGATAGAGACCCTCCTCGCGTCTCGCCCCGGAAACCCCCTCCAACGGAAGGAGCGGAAGAACACGGGCGATCAGTTCCTTCTCCTTCTCGTCGACTTCCGGTCCCGGGTACGGCACCCATCGGCCTCTTCCCTCGGAAAGAACGGAGCCGATCCCGACGGCGACATCGGACGCGTCCTTCGGTGCAAGGCGGTCGCCGGTCAGAAGGGAAACCGCGCGTCCTAAAGCGGCGAGGGATTCCCCGCGGGCCCGTTCTCCCGGCTCCAACCGCAACCGGCGCGCCTGGCCGATCAGTGCGTCCGCCAACTGACGGCCGACCACTGAGCGAAGGGCGAGCAGATCCGGCACCCTTCGTTTCCAGGCGGCGGCCAGTTCCCTTTTCTCGAGAGTTTGCACGACGGGAAGGAGCGCGGTCACGCGACCGTCGGCGTAGGCGATCGTCACCCGCATCACACGGTCGAGGGGATCCTCCGCCCTCTCCGCAGGCTCCTCCTTCTTCCTCAGGATGTCGAAGTACTGCTTCGTGAACTCCCGCGTTTCGGTGGCAATGGACCGGATCACATCCAGTTCCTTGAGAAATAACCCCACGTCCTTCAGAAGCCGGGGGGCGTCTCTGTCCCTCCCGACCTCTATCGTTGCGACAGCCGCCTCACGGCGCTCCCGGATCCGCTCCCGAAGACGATGGATCTCCTCCTGGCTCTTTTCCAGGCGCGCGAGGCGGCGATATCGCTGGATCGGGTGTCCAAGGTTCTGGAGGGTATCGAGCATGGCGGCCATTCGCTCCACCAGGCGATCGACGTCGATGCCGTCCAGGGACACCTCCTCGATCCTCCGGACGATCTCCGCAATCTCCTCGGCGGTGAGGAACCGGAGTCCCTCGGATAACGGTGTATCCGCCGCTGCCAGAGAGACCGTCCGGTCCGCGAAGAGGATGCCGACCAGGAGTTCCACCACCTCGGTGCGTGCCGCCTCGCCCAGCGGCGGCTCGAGGGAAGAGAGACCTTGACGGATCTGCCGGAGTCCGCCGAGCTGGAGCCGGAGAGGTTCCACAACTTCGGAGCGGGCCGGGGCCTCCGAGGAAGGAGGCGATTCGGGGGGCAGGGCTTCCTCCAATTCCTTCCCTGCCCGGGTCAGGCGGTCGACCGCCATATCGTCACGCCCGCTTTTCCTTGCGACCCCCCCGAGAAGGAGGAAGAACCGGATCCTGTCCTCAAGCGGCAGCCTGGCGATCATCTCCGGCGGCAGATGATCGAGGGCATGCACGGAATTGTCCCCGGCGGCGGCCAGACCGATCCGGTCCAGCGGGTTTTTCTCTTTGCTGAGCAGGGCATCGAACACCGTCGCCGCCTCCACACCGCGGCCGCTTGCGAGCAGGAGTTCCGCCCGCGATCTGGCGGACCTCGCAGCAAGAAAACCGCCCCCTTCCAGTCCTCCGGCCCCTTCTTCCACGCGTCGAAAAAGGTCCATGGACGTCGACGACTCCCCCTTCCCGGCGGCGATCTGGCCGAGGGAGTACAGGGCGAGAAGCCTGTAGAGATCTTCCGTTTCGACCTGGGAAAGGATCGCGGCGGCGTCCCCGAGCCGTCCCCGGATCCCCCGCAGCCCCGTCCCGTAGGCATACAGGATCAAGGGTGTCCGGGTGCCGCTGCGAATCGCGGTCTCGCAGACCGCGACAAGCCGTTCCGGATCGTCGTATCGTCCCTGCGCGCTGACGACCTCCTCGAAGAGCGGCGCCGCCTCCTCCGCGGGGAACACGCCCAGGCGGACCCTCCGTTCGAGAAGCGATGCCGCCTCGGGGAGAAGCCCCAGGGACATGTATCCCTTGAAAAGGGACCGGGTGCCGTCGATGGTCACCGCGTCGGACGCCTCGAGGCGCGCCATTTCGGTGGGGGATACGCCGGCATTCGCCGGGAACGACATGGGAAGAAACAAAAACAGGATCGCGAAGGCGAGGAATAAGAGGAAGGGTCGTCCTGCGGTTATGTGGGAGAGGATCGGTTCATTTTTCGAATCGGATTTCATCCCCGACCTCGGTCCCCGTTCTCTCGATGGTGCCCGCCGGCAGCTCGAGGACCCCCCGGGCGTTCCAGAAGACCCTGGAAATGCGGTTCCTGCGGAACCGTTCGTACCGTCCCACCACCTTCCCGCCCGGACCGAGAAAGACCGCGTCGAACTCAAAGCGCATCCCCAACGAGTGGATGCTGCTGCATGGGTGGATCCAGAGCCCCTCCCCCTCCGCGAGCCCGTCGGTCCGGAGGAGCCCCCTCATCCGCGGGAAGAACCGGTCCGCCACCCGGATGGCATCACCGATGACCCGCTCCCGCGTGAAGTTCCTGACGATCATCGAAACGGCTTGGAACCTGGCCAGCCGCTACTTTTTCCCGGTCCTGCGGGATCGAACGTAGATATATAAGCCGAGTATCACAAGTGCCGCAACTAACCAAGGCAACGACTTTACGAACTCCATAACTACCTCCTCGTTTTCTTTGCCGGATTATTTGGCAGATCCGGAAATGAGTGAATGAAAGATCTGGATCGCTCCTGGTCCCAGGATAACGATGAAAAGAGATGGGAACAGAAGGAACACCAACGGGAAAACCAGTTTGATGGTCGTTTTCGCGGCCGCCTCCTCGGCCCGCTGACGACGTCTTGTCCGCAAGGAGTCGGAATGCACCCTAAGCGACTGGGCCAGGCTCGTACCGAGCTTCTCCGTCTGGATCAGCATCGCAACGAGGGACTTGACATCCTCCACCCCGGTTCTTTCAGTAAGAGCCCGCAACGCTTCCTGCCGGGGCTTCCCCGCCACCATCTCCCGGTTGACGATGTCGAACTCCTCGCTCAACGCGGGACTGGAAAGCTGGAATTCCTCCGTGATCTTTACGAAGGCCGCGTTCAGTCCGAGGCCCGCCTCGACGCAGACGACCAGGAGGTCGAGCCCGTCCGGGAGGGAGTCCGTGATCTCCTCCTGGCGCTTGCGGATCTTCCATCGCAGCACGAAATCCGGAAGGAGAACCCCGGCGATTCCTGCAACAAGGACCATTAGGATAATCGACTTGGTCGCAACCCCGGTGACCTTCGCGTACACCACGGCCAGGACCACCAGAACGACCGGCAAAACCCAACGGACCACAAGGTAGATCCGATACGCTCCAGTGCTCCGGATCCCCGCCTGGTTCAGGAGGAGACGTCCGCCAGTAAGCACCTTCCCCGAAAGCATCTCAACAAGTTCGATTTCCGCAGGTGCTTTTGCGGCACACCACTTCCGGTACTTCCCGAGCCATGCTCCCGCGGATGCCGCAATCCGGTTGCTGGGAGTGCCCGCCTCCTCTCCCACGATCTCCTTGAACCGTTGCGGCAGCGATTCCTTTCGGGCTTCCAGCCACAGGTATAACCCGATCGTTCCGACGACCGTCGCCAGGAAGATCGAAACCGACAGAAAGAGAATCAAGGATCCCCCCGTCTCAGATCTTGATCCGGATGATCTTGCGGATGATGAGCATACCCGCAATTTGCATGACGACTGCGGCCGCGACCATGAACCGCCCGATCTTATCGAACCACAATGGCTTGAGGTAGTCCGGGTTTGATATTCCAATGAGAACGGCAACGCCAATCGGCAACAGGGCAAGGATCAGCCCGGTCATCCTTGCCTGGGCCGTGAAGATCTTGAGCTGCCCCTGGACGCGGAACCGTTCCCGGATCACATAGGCGATCTTGTCGATGATCTCGGCGAGGTTTCCTCCCGTTTCCCGTTGTATCAGGATCGCCGTGACGAAGAACTTGACGTCGAGGACATCGACCCGGTCCGTCATTCCGATGAGGGCCTGCCGAAGGGGAATCCCCAGGTTCTGCTCTTCGAACACCTTCGAGAACTCGGGGCCGGTCGGATCCGGCATCTCCTGGGCGACGAGCTGGATGGCCCCCGTGAACGAGTGGCCGGCCCGCAAAGATCGGGCGAACATTTCGAGCGCTTCCGGGAAGTGATTCATGAAACGTTTCAACCGGCGTCGCCGCTTGATGTCGACGATGAGGTTGGGAACCATGAGAAGCCCAATGCCGACGACGATCGACAGGATGGTCGGCCAATGCAGGATGCGGCCGGCAATGATGCCCACGAAAAAGAGGACCAGGGAGAGGAGGAGGAACGTGCCCACCGGTATCTTCATGTCCGCCTGGCGCAACCGTCGGTCGATCCTGGCGGCGATATCCACCTTCGACAGAAGCCGGTTGAGCAGCGGAACGTCGCTCAGCACCTCGTTCTTCAGGAATTCCGGTGCATCCGCATCTCGAAGGTTGCGGAGTTCGAGCAGTGAGATCCTTCTCTTTACCTCCGCTCTCTCGCTGCGCCCGGTCGACAGGAGGAAGTACCCCCCGACAACTGCCAGGAGAACCAATGCGAAGACGGCAACGGGAATCCAGATCATCCTCGGCCTCCCATCACGACTTCCGGATAGCGAAGATCTCGGAGGGGAGGTGGATCCCCGCCGTGTGGATCATTTCGAGGAACTTCGGCCGGACCCCGCTTGCCCGGAACTGGCCGATGACCTTCCCTTCGGGATCGAGGCCCTGCTTTTCGAAGACGAAGATGTCCTGCATCACCACCACCTCCCCCTCCATGCCGGTCACCTCGGAGACCTTGACGATCTTCCGGGTCCCGTCGCTCAGGCGCGCCACCTGGATGATGACGTTCAGCGCGGCGCTGACCTGCTCCCGGATCGCCTTGGCGGGAAGCTCGAAACCCGCCATCAGGACCATGGTTTCGAGGCGGGAGAGGGCGTCCCGCGGCGAATTGGCGTGGACGGTGGAGATGGAGCCGTCGTGGCCGGTATTCATCGCCTGGAGCATGTCCAGCGCCTCCCCTCCGCGCACCTCGCCCAGGATGATCCGGTCGGGGCGCATCCGGAGGGCGTTGCGCACCAGGTCCCGCTGGGAAACGGTCCCCTTTCCCTCGATGTTTGGGGGCCGGGTTTCGAGACGCACCACGTGCTCCTGCTGAAGGATGAGCTCGGCGGAATCCTCTATCGTCACGATCCTTTCGTCGTTGGGGACGGAGGAGGACAGGATGTTGAGCAAGGTGGTCTTGCCGGCGCCCGTGCCGCCTGACACCAGGATGTTGAGCCGCGCCCGCACCATCGCATCGAAAACTTTCGCCATCTCCTCCGTCAGCGACCGGTTGGCGACCAGGTTCTCCATCTTCATCGGGTCGATGCCGAAGCGCCGGATGGAGAGGGCCGGCCCGTCCAGCGCAAGCGGGGGGATGATGACGTTGACGCGGGAGCCGTCGGGCAACCGGGCGTCTACATAGGGCGTAGACTCGTCGACCCGCCGCCCCACCTTGGAGACGATCCGTTCGATGATCGTCATCAGGTGGTCGTCGTCCTTGAAGGTGACCTCGGTCTTGTGCAGCTTTCCGTGCTTCTCGATGTAAACCTTCCCCGCCCCGTTGACCATGATGTCGGAGATCTCGGGATCCTGTAGCAGCGGTTCCAGCGGGCCAAGCCCGAGGGTTTCATGCTGGATTTCGACGACGAGCCGATCCCGCTCCATCCGGGTAAGCGGAATTCCCTCGGCGGTGATGATGCTTTCCACGACGGTCTTGATGATCCCCGAGAGCTGCTCCGGGGAGATCTCGGCGACGGAGGAGAGGTCCAACCGGTCGATGAGCTTGCGGTGGATGCCGCTTTTGAGCTCCTGGTAGGCGTTCATCTCCGCCGCCGCGACGCTGCGGCGCTGCGCGAGGTCTCCGAACGCGGTGGTGGCACCGGCGCCGGTTTTCTTCGAGGCCATCCATTCGTTGATCGTCATTTCACACGCCTCTCCGCCGGAAAAGGCTGTCCAGGATCCCCTTCTTCCTCTCGGGAACCGCCTTTTTCGGCCCCGGTCCTTCCAGCAGCTCCGCCATCCGGTCGAAGCTTTTCGTGACCTCCTTGTCCGGGGCGACTTCCGAGAGGAGCTTGCCGCGGTTGATGGAGGAGATCACGGTCGGGTAGTCGTTGGGAACGGAAAAGAAGACCGGAGTGTTCATGATCCCCTCGATGCTCTCCTTCGGGATCTCGTCGTTCGGAAGGTAGCGGCTGAGGAGAAGCCGCACCCGCTCGTCGCGCAGCCCGATCCGCCCGAAGAGCTCCAGGCACTTCTGGGTGTTCTTCAGGGAAGGGAGGTTCAGGAGGGAGACGAGAAGGACGATGTCGGACATATCGAGGGCCGTCAGCGTGCGCTCGTCGAACTGGTGCGGCGTGTCGATGACAATGTAGTCGAACATCGACCGCAGCGTCGAGAGGACGTCCCGCACCTGGACCGCGGAGATCTGCTCACCGTCCTCGATGGTCGGCGGCTCGGCCAGGACGTAGACCCCGCTGGCGTGCCGGACGAGGAGCGTATGCAGGAAGTCGTAATCCGCCTTTTCCGCGTTCTTCGCCAGGTCCAGGATGGAATAGGACGAGCTCACGTTGAAGAACATCGTGACGTCGCCGTGGGAGAGGACGAGGTCGACCACGGCGACCTTTTTCCCCGTAAGCCGGACCAGGGCGTCCGCGAGGTTCGCGGCGATCGTGGTGGTGCCGTTCCCCCCCTTGTTGCTGAAGACGGAGAGGATCTTCCCCCCGCGCCCCACCGATTCTTTCCGGGTCGCCTTGAGCTTGGACGCTTTCTCCGCCGCCGCCCGGAGGTCGATCTCCTTGACCGGCTTGCAGAGGTAATCGTGCGCACCGGCGCGGATTGTCCGAAGGATGAGGTCGGAGTCGGTCAGGTCGGAGAGGGCGACGAGATACAGGAACGGGAAATCCTTCGCCATCGTGGAAATAGACTCGATCGCCGGTTCGGGGGTGGAGCCCAGCCCGACGATCACCATTTCGGGAAGGTGCTTCCGGATGATGTCAACGCCGGTCAGGAGAGAGTGCGTCTTCCAGCGCACCTCGATGGCGCCGATCCGCTTGCTCAGGATGTCGATCTGCCGGATCGCCTCCTGGTCCGTCTCAACGATCAGGCAACTGATGCGGTTCATTCGTTACCTATTGTACCAGGGAGATGACTTTAATTTCCGTTCCGGTAAGGGGCCCCGAGGTGGGGCCCGCTGCCGCAAAAGCCGTACCGGGGATGTACCTTCCGATCACATATCCATCGTTGCCTTGCCTGCCGACACTTGCAATCCAGAATCCGGCGAGGGAGTAGCCGTTCGGGATAGAGGCATTCGTGCCGGAATCCCCGCCGCTGCCGCCACCCACGATGGGATTCCTCGGATCGTAAATCACGACCCGCACGATCCGGGGCGATCCCAAATGGGTACCGTTAACGGAGTCGTACGGGTAATCCGAACTTGACGGCGCACCATCCAACGCTACCCAATCGGATCCCGGATCCATTGCGATCAATGCCTCTATCCCTTGAACGGCAGGCCCCATCATGTTCCCGGTCATCAGGTCGACGGGCAAGGTCGTATTAATTGAAAAGCAGCCTTCACTAATGTAATTCCTCAAATCATTCGCGCCTTGGAATGTTTCTCCCCCCACGTTCCCCTGCATGAGGTAGAAGTGCCCCGAGGTCTGTTGCCCGGAGGGAGAGGTGTTGTCGGCGCTCGGCGATCCGACCTTTAAGGTGATCTCCGTTCCGTTACACAGACCGACGCCTCCCTGGCAGTCCGTGTAGACCGTTTCCCCTGGCGCTGGGGAACCGTCGTACTCGCCGTCGGGAGCCGTCCCGTTCCTATTCATTCCGTACGCAGGGTCGTCCGCCCACGGGTACGGTATCGCGAACGGCTTGATGCAATTGACGATCGGCGGCCCGGCCACCGCCGCCTGCGCCACGGCACGCGCGGTGATCAACTGGTTCGACATTCCGAAGATCCGGGCGAAAAAGAGATTCGCGTTACGGGAAGTGACCACCTGGATTTGGTCAAGCTGGGGGAAGGTAACAGCCACCTCGGCCACGGGATCGAGGGCCGTTTGCACGACGACGTCCCGTGACGCGAAATTCCTCGCCCGGGAGTCCGCGATGCCCCGGGGATGGTCGGGCGCCATGCTCGTGTCGTTCCAGTCGCCCGTCGTGAACGCGGAGGCGCCCGCCAGCGCGCCAGCGTCTGCGGAGCGCTGGAGTTCATGACGGACGCTATACATGTACCCCACGTCGATCCCGAGGGCAGCCAGGCCCAGAAGGGCGAAAATGGCCAGAGCCACCAGAACCAGAACCTGCCCCTTTTCGTTTCTTTTCATCGTCGTACCCCTCATACTCCTACGTCCCGCGATGGCCTACCGGAGCAGGTCCGGGCTCGTCTCCTCGGGCTTCATCGTCTCCGTGGGGAGCGCCGGGATCTCGTCCTTGTTCAAGGGACGGACGATTTTCGGCGTGACCATCACCATCAACTCGGTCTCGTTGTTGCTGTACCTCGTGCTCCGGAACAGGGCCCCCAGGATCGGGATGTCGCCGAGTAGTGGGATCTTGGAAACCTGCTTCTGCACCTTGTTGTCGAGGAGTCCGGCCAGGACGAAGGTCTGGCCGTCCGCCAACTGGAGTCCCGACTCCGCCTTGCGGCTCTTCAACGCGGGGATCCGGAATCCCGAAAGGATGACGGCGTTGGCGAAGTCGAGTTCACTCACTTCCTGGGAGACGTGAAGGAAGATCTCCCCGTTCGGGGAGATCTTCGGCTCGAAATTCAGCTTGATGCCGAACTCCTTGTAGACAACGGTGGTAGTCGCCCCTCCCCCGGACCCTGAGTTGAAGACGACGGGGAACTCCCCACCAACCAGGAAATGTCCGACCGAGCCGTTGGCGACGACGATGTTCGGCTCGGCCAGCGTCTTCAGCCCGCCCTTGTCGTGGAGCGCCCGCAGGAATACGCCGAAATCCGGGAAGGACCCCGGCTTGGCGACGAACAGGTTCATCGCATCACTGAAGGTGGTATTCGGTCCGACGTTTCCAATGTCCTGATCCCGGAGATTTCCGAAGAATGGGGAGAAGGAACTGGGAGGGCTCACGGTGCCGCGGAGGGTGTTTCCCTCGAACAGGAAATTGAAGCCGAGTTCCTTCGCCATGCTGCGGTCCACCTCGGACACCCGGACCTGGAGAAGAACCTGCTCGAGCTTCCGCACCCTGAGGAGATTCACGACGTTTTTGACATGGGCCCGTGCGCCTTCCAGCAGCCGTGTCTGGACCACGTTGTCCCCCACCGTCCCGGTGAGGATCAGCGTGTCTCCGGCCGCGGTGACCTCGAACGTCTGGTCGGGGGCGATCTTCCGAAGATCTTCCCTCACGAGGTCCAGGTTGATCCCGACGATCACTTCGACCGAAGTGGCGACCTCCTCCCGGCTCCAGTAGACGAGCGTGGTCGTCCCGAAGGTCTTCCCGATGACCATCATCTCCCGGGGGGAGACGACCATGACGTCCGCCGTTTCCGGCCGGGCGATGGAAACCCGCTTGATGTCGAAGGGGCTGGCGAGCAGGACCGACTGGTTTGCCAGGACGTGGAGCTGTTTCGCCGGGGGGGGCGCCGCGCCCGGTTCCGGCTGGGCGTGGGCGGACACGCCGCCGAGGAGTCCAAGGCAGAGCAGGCAAACCACGTTGACGAGGCATGATCTCCTACGCACTCCTCACCCCCTGTGGAAAATTCTTTCCTTGCCGTTCAATCGAGTTTCTCTTCCGTCCGCTTGTTCCCCTTGATGACCTCCACGGTATACGCCTTTTTCGGCGGGGGCGCGGAAGCGGCGGCGGGCGACGGCGCTTTCCTGGAGACCCGCCGGGGTTTCGTCGCCTTGGCGGAGGTTGCCTCCGGCACTAGGGGAGCGTTCCGGTACGACGAAAGGAGGCGCCCTTTGTTGGACCCTCCGGTCATCACCAGCACGTTGTCGGTGAAATTCCGCATCACGAGCTGGATGATCCCGTCGTTGCTGCCCAAGGCGAGTTTTTCCGCCTCTTCCGGGAGCAAGGCAAGGGTCACCGTGTTCACGGTGACCGGCTTGTTCTCCTTCTGCTCGATCACCTGGCCCACCGCGAGAACCTGTATGTCCTCGAGGACGATTTTAGCGACCTTTTCCTGCGAGCCCGGGGAGGGGGCTGTCGTGACGACGACGTCCACGCGAGAGTCCGGTACGATGAACCCGCCCACCCCGACAACTTCGTTCACTTTGATGGAGAACGCCCGCATCCCCGCAGGAACTTTTAGGGAAAGGAGGCCGGTGGACTTGCCCAGAGGCACCAGCTTCGATTCGACGATCGGCTCGCCGCGGAAGAAGTCCCGCAGGGCGACCCGCCCCACAACGACCTTCGGATCGGCGATGGCATCCTTCGGGTACGATTCTTTCGGCCAAGGTGATACCGCCACCTGGTTCGGGTTGATCGTCGAGCCGAAAGGGATATCAACCACCGCGACGACGATCCCCACGGTCTGGAGCCGTGCCTGCTCCGCCACCCGGCTTTGCCCGGAGAGAAACTTGTACGCCCCTACGCTGGCGAGCACGGCCAGCAGCACGGCGATCCCGACGACCACCAAGATTCGATTGCGGTTCATCCGATGGTTTCTCCCCTCCTTAATATTCCCTGCGCATCGTCGTCGTGCTGGAGAGCGTGATGTTGTCCAGGCCCGGGATGAACCCGGCGACCGCCACCGGGAAATTATAGGAAATGGACACGCTGACGGCCTGGAAGGGCACCCCAGTATCGAGCACGGCGAGATTGTCCGCGGTGATCCCCGCTGAAGCAAGAACCGTAACCGCGCGGGTATTCGCCGCCCCTGGACCCCCCGAAGGTGCGGGAACGGCCAGGAGGCGAACGGCCTCGCGCGCCGCGCCGGTCAGGATGTTTTGCGTCATCCACGCCCGGCCGAATTCGGCAATCCCGAAGACGAGCAGCAGGAGCATCGGGACAACGAGGGCGAACTCGATCAGGTTTTGGCCTTTCCTGTCCCGTAAAATCCAGGTTTTCGATTTCGATCTCGATGCCAATGTCATTTTTTTCACCATACATATATAACGATATAATATCCTGTTACGAGAATGTTCCTTCTTGCCGATCTCGATTGAGGGAAGGCCCCCTGGAATTCGAATGTTTCGATTCGAATAACCCAGGGGGGCCTCCCCCTTCGATCTATTGTTCATCGCAGAGAAAAAACACTTTAAAATCCCCCCAATACGGGTGTAAATAATGAATCCCGAATGGTCTGCCCGAACAGCGTGACGGCGCCAATGCACACGACTGCGATAAAAGCGATGATCAGTGCATACTCCACGAGTGCCTGGCCGGATTCCGTCCTGGTTCCCATATTCAACTGCTTAGCCAATTTATTGACACTCGTTTTTCACCTCAGACAGATTACCCAAGCAATGAAGTTACAGTGCCCCCGCGATGGTAGTAAAGGTGGTCCGAACATTCACGCCCAACGTTGTGATGATGGCAATGCATACAACCGCGATCAACGCGACGAGCAATCCGTACTCCACCAAAGCCTGCCCTTCCTCGTTCTTCATCTTCGCCAGGAAATTTTTCATCTTCATCTCTCCTTTCGTTTCCCCGGACGCCCGGGGTGGTTTGCCGAAACCAGACTTCTTGTCCGGTCTCTTCGGTTGGTTGCCTGGAAAACTTTAACACCTTCTACTACACCGACACTCTGCTCACGCCTTCGCGATGCTGCCGTTCCCTCAGTTGGAGTATCACCTCCTTTTCCTATGTATGGTGCCACCTTCGCCTCTTGTGTCCATCATCTGTCCCCTTCTACAAACAACTTCCGTGCCATCATGACGAAAACATTTCCCACGGAATAAAATCACCGCATCCAATTGGATAATTTTACTATTTTCTGTAATATATCGACGGCATCGGATTTTTTAGCGCAATATTACTGTGAAAAACTTTATCCATATATTCCTAAGCGGTAAAAATATAGGTAATTAATTACCATATAGTCCCTGATTGGTGAATTACATATTTGTATTAGCTCCAGGCCACTTCTTCTATTATTGCGTTCCACAAGGTGGCGTCGATGTTTGAGGAAAGAAGCTGACGGGGGAGACAAAATATGTCACTTCACGCCACAATCTCCCGGCAATGTGACAAAATTTGTCACGCAAATGCGCCGGAAGAAGAATCATAAGGATATGTGAAGTGGTGTTGGAGCGATCGCCGGAGCGGAATTGGCAAGCGAGGCCGATCTCAGACGGTTACTTTCCCCTGGTGGGTGCCGAAGACGGATCGCATCACGTCGGAGATCTCGCCCAGCGTGGCGTAGGCGCGAACGGCGGAGAGGATCGGTCCCATGACGTTCGCCTTTCCCCGGCAGGCTGACTCGATCTCGCCCAGCGCGGCGCGCACCGCAGCGCCGTCCCGCCGCTTCCGCAGCGCAGAGAGGCGCTTGCGCTGGTTCTTTTCGACCCGGGGATCGACCTT
>Ga0209211_10005549_pt1 | contig 18766 bp, 26 predicted proteins | sample RifGroA2_FD_183992 | JGI IMG/M metagenome (GOLD analysis project Ga0209211, IMG submission 183992) | Groundwater microbial communities from Rifle, Colorado, USA - Groundwater A2 (SPAdes) (version 2) | ecosystem: Environmental > Aquatic > Deep subsurface > Groundwater | place: Rifle, Colorado... | reverse complement strand
ATCTATGGAAAATTTGTCAACCGGAAGCCACTGGCCATCTTTCAAATGCTGGTCGGTTCCCAAATAAAGCAAGCCGACGGCCGCGGCGAATTCCGGTTCATTGAGCTGATTTTCCAAATCCGGATGGATAATTTCCAAATCTTTGTTTTCCGGAAGGCCGATTTCCGTCGCCAGTTTCAATTCTTTTTTCGCCAAATCTATGATATCGGGAATTTTGGCGCCGCCGCCGCAAATAACGGCTCCACCCGGAAGCTGGCCGGCGCGGCCGATTGATTTCAATTCGCTGTTTATAAACTCAAAAATTTCGCTCAACCGGCTTTCAATAATCTCGGCGATAAAACGCCGCGAAACGGCGGTTCTGAAATTCCTATCAACTTCTTTAATATCAATGCCGCTTTTTTCTTCAATCGCGACGGTGTTGATTCTTTCTTTCGCGTGAACTTCTGAAGCTAAAGCGCAACCGAAAAAAATTTTAATCAATTCCGCGGCCGGCACCGAACATTTCAAGCCGATTGCCAAATCATTGGTGACATGGCCGCCGCCTACCGGAAAACCGGCGGCATGAAGCAATTTTCCTTCCTCAAAAACGCTTATAGCGGTGGTGCCGGAACCGATATCAATCAAAATCGCTCCCAAATCTTTTTGATTTTTCGTTAAAACCGAACGAGCCGAAGCCAAGGGATTGTAAACCAAACCGCTGACGCTTCCGCCGAGCGAACCGATAACGTTCAAAATATTTTTTACATTCGGAGAAAAAGCGTCAATAATCAAACTGTTTACTTCAAGCCGCGTGCCGTTCATTCCCAGCGGCTCGCGGACATCGCCGATGCCATCAACCACGAATTCGCGAGTAATGGTGTGGATTATCATCCTGTTCGGCAGCAATTTTATCGCCTGCGAAGCTTTAATGACGCGATCGATATCGTCCTGGGAAATTTCGTTATCGGCGCGCGAAACCGCCACGATACCCTTGGAATTTTGGCATTTAATGTTAGCGCCGCCGACATTAACGAAAATATTTTTTAAAGCCGGCCTGTTTATTTCTTTTATTTTATTAAAAATTCTGTTCAGGGAGTCAGCCGCTTCGCCGGCATCGACAATTTCGCCCCTCCTGATTCCCCTTGAAGGTTCTCTGAAAACATTGACCACAGACGGCTTATTGTCTTTGATGACTTGGGCGACAATCGCTTTAATTTGTCCCGAGCCGATGTCTAAGGCGGTGATAAACATAATTCTCTTTTTTTTCCATCTTTATTCTATCATTTTTTTTTCCGTGAGAATATCCAAGTAAATGAAGCGCGCCGTGAATAAGCAGTTTAATAATCAGTGATTCATAATCAACGGTTTGGCCGGCAGCCGCTTCTTTTTTAATGTAAAGCATATCCAGATAAATCTCTCCCAAACAGCACAGCTCGGTTTCGGGATGAGGGAATTTTTTCGGCTCCTTAAAACTTAAAATATCGGTTGGCTTGTCCTTCCTCATGAATTTTCTGTTCAAAAATCTCATCTCAGAATCGCCAATCAGATAAATTTCAATCAAAGCGTTATTTTCTCCGAGAATTTTCAATACTTTTAAAACCTTGTCTTTAATTTCTTTTTCGAATTTTTTAAATTTCTTTTCCGAACTGAAAATTAACGCTTTATTCATTCCAATTTTTTCCTGACTATTTCGCTGACCGTTCCGGCTTCGGCTCTGCCCTTCAATTCTTTCATCGCTTCACCCATCGCTTTGCCGATGTCTTTCGGCCCTGAAGCGCCTGTTTTTTTGACGGCTCTTTCAACCGCTTTTTCGATTTCTTCTCTGTTTAATTCCGGCGGCAGATAAAATTTGACGATTTTCAATTCTTCCGCTTCTTTTTCGGCTAAATTATCCCGGCCGGCTTTTGAATAAATTTCAACGGCTTCTTTTCTTTTTTTCGCTTCTTTTGCCAAAACTTCGGTTATTTCTTCTTCCGAGAGCGCCGGTTCCAACCCTTTTCCTCTTTTTTCAATCTCTTTATTATGGACGACGGACAACAGCATTCTTAAAACGCCGGCTTCAAAGCTTTTTCCGGCTTTCAAAAATTCTTTTAAGGAGTCGCTGATTTTTTGCTGCAGCATCGAAAATGGTTATTTTACAAAAGGTCTTACGCTACGCCCATCTTTCTCATCTTCTCAAATTCCTTTTTCTTCATTTCGCGATACAGGGCCTTGATTCTCCTTTGTCTTTTGCTCAACGGCCTTCTTTGATATCGCCGCTTTTTCGCTTCCAATAAAATGCCGCTTTGTTTAATTTTGGTGGTAAAGCGGTGTAAAAAAGAACCAACCGATTCTCCCTCTTTTCGTTTAATTTCCAACATGTGATTTAGTATATTTAAATTGTTCTATTTGTCCAGTTCCGAATTCGGCATCTTATCAATATCTTCTTGTTTTTTCCATCCTCCCAAAAGATGAAGATGCAAATGGTCGATAATCTGTCCCCCTTCGCGGCCGACATTAAAAACAAGCTTATATCCTTTTAATCCCAGTTTCTCGGCGGCTTTTTTCGCGGAAAAAATCAATTTTGAAATAATTTCTTTGTGGTTGTCCTCGGCGCGCATTATCGACTGAATATGCTCTTTGGGAACGACTAAATAATGAATCGGCGCCGATGGATGAATGTCTTTAAAAATTAAAATTTCACCATCTTCATAAATTACATCGGCGGCAATTTCCTTATTGATGATTTTGCAGAAAACGCAATCTATCACAATTTTTTCTTTATCACTTCCACCATTTTATTTAGTGGCACAGTTTCCTGATTTCCGGTTCCCATGTCTCTAATAATGACCGATTCTTCAAAAACTTCCTTCTGGCCGGAAATCAAAGCCAATTTAACTTTTCCCTTGTCAGCGGCGCGCAGCTGCGACTTGAGCAATTCCTTGCCAAACGATTCGAGGGCTTTTAATCCTGACTTTCTCAATTCTTCTAAAATGACAAGGTCTCTTTTTTTTGCTTCTTCGCCTATGTGGATTAAAAATATTTTCGCTTCGTTTTTGGCTTGGCCCGCCAATCCCTGAGATTTCATTGTTTCAACAACACGTTCGACGCCAACGCTTGAACCAACGGCAAACACTTTTCTTTCCCCCATCATTTCCGAAAGATAATCATACCGGCCGCCACTAGCCAAGGCCGGCGGAAAATTCTGTTGAGAAACGACCGGATTAGAAGATAAATCAACACCGCAAAAAATTTCAAAAATCACTCCATTGTAATAATCAAGACCCCTCACTAAATAAGGATTAACGGTGTAAAAAACCGAAAGATTATCCAGGTATTCCAAAGTTTCTTTGAGGCGTTTGCGGCAATTGGAACAAAGATAATCAAGAATAATCGGCGCTTCCGCTTTTATCGGCAAACATTTTTCGTTTTTGCAATCAAGTAAACGCAAAGGCCTCGTCAGCAAACGCTTCCGGCAGTCAACACAAACTTTATCCTGATTATTTTTGTAATATTGCTGAAGTTTTTTTATGTAAACCGGGCGGCAATGCCGACAACCGATGCTGTTTATCTGAATGACAAGATTTTTAATTTTCAATTCCTCCATCAGGCGAAACGGCGCCAAAATGGCTTGGGCGTCGTAAATAGCGTCGTTTTCGCCGCCGATAATTTCAAATCCGACCTGATGATGCTGACGGAACCTCATCGCCTGGGGCTGTTCATACCGAAATATGGGACCAAAATAAAAAAGCCTTGTTGGTTGAGAAAGTTTGGACATTCCGTGTTCAAAATAAGCGCGCATCACCGCCGCCGTTCCTTCGGGTCGCAAAACCAATTTGTCGCCGCCTTTGGTTTTGATAAAATACATCTGCTTTTCAACCAAATCCGTCGCTTCGCCCGTTCTTTCAAAGATTTCAGCCGATTCCGCAATCGGCGTGTCAATCCGCGAAAAAGAATAAGCGTCGGCGATTTTATTCGCCGCTTGTCTTATTTTTTCCCAATAGGGCTGTTCAAAAGGAAGAACATCTTTCATCCCCTTGGGGCTCTGGAATAAAAATTTTTTCTTGCCGGTTTTGTTTTTTAAGCGTTTATTGAGCATCTCTTAAATCAAAATTGGGAATGTTCGCAAAATAAGCCGGTTTTTCAAAAGCCATCACCTTGTTAAAAGGCCAAAGCCGCAGACGAACCAAACCGACAATTTCATTTTCCGCCAACGGCCCCCAACTGCGGGAATCAAAACTGAAATTGCGGTTATCTCCCATCACAAAATAATGGTCATTGTCCAGTTTGACGCGTTCTCCTTTAAAAATTGTATCTAGATTCGGAGGGAGGTAACTTTCATTCAAAACCAACCCATCGGAAAATTCTTTGTTATAGACGACGATTTTCCCGTTTTTCGCTTCAAGTTCTTCGCCGGGCAAGCCGATAATTCTTTTAATGTAATAAAAGTTGCCGTCGCCGGGATAATGGAAAACGATAACTTCCCCCCGCTCGGGTTTTTTAAGACGATAAGAAACTTCGTCAATCAACAAATAGTCGCCGTTGTGAAAATTCGGCTCCATTGAAGCGCCGCTCACCAAAAACGGCTGAATCAAAAAACTTCTTATTATTAAAACCGAAATCACGGCCACTAAAGCCACTTCGACAATTTCCCAAATGGCGTAAAGAAAAGACTTCATAGATGTTTTTTATTATTATATAATTAAATCCATGAAATTACAAGATGTTAAATTGATTATCGGCCTCGGCAATCCCGGCGAAAAATACGAGAAAACATACCACAACGCGGGTTTTCTGGCAATTGACTTTCTTATTGAAAATCATTCGATAAGCAATCTTCTTTCCCCAATTTCCAAGCCCCTAAAATCAAATGTTTTTATGAACCAATCCGGCGGCTTCGCAGCCAAAACAATCAAAAAATTCGGCGTTAAGCCGACGGAATTGCTGATTATTCACGACGATTCCGACATCGAACTCGGGGATTATAAAATTTCTTTCGGCCGCGGTTCGGCCGGCCATAACGGAGCGGAGTCGGTTATTAAAGCGCTGAAAACTAAAAATTTTTGGAGATTGAGAATCGGAATAAGGCCGAAAAAAACGGCTAAATCTCCAAGATTGAAGGCGGGCGAATTCGTGCTGAAAAAAATAACGAAAAAAGATTTAGAAATTTTGAATACGGTTTTTGAAAACGCGATTTCTAATGTGCCGCGGGGGTGAATCGAACACCCGACGCCAGCCTCTTCAGGGCTGCGCTCTGCCACTGAGCTACCGCGGCAATTTCAAATTTTCGGGCTGCCGGGAATCGAACCCGGGCCGCACCCACCCCAAGGGTGTATACTACCATTATATTACAGCCCGAATTTTATCCCTTCCGGCTCTTTGTTTTTATGCACTTGGTGCAAGCTAAAACTCGCTTGCCGTTCGGCAAACGAAACCGTTGAAGATTCGGATATTTTCTTTTTTTGGGAAGAGGATTATAAATGCCACGAAGTTTTTTCCTGGCTCCGCGGACAATGGAACCTTTTCCGCACAATTTGCAATGCCTCATAAATAAATTAGTTAATTGGTTGTTGGTTAACTTAAAGAGCCCCAGCCGTTGGATTCTCCCGACTAATATCAGGTGGAAGAATTCAATTTCGACCCAAAGGCCAAAATACTGTTATTCTCCCGTTAACACTAATTTGATTCGGAAATCACAGCTAGGACCCAATTATTATTATATGCCAAAAAAATTAAAAAAGCAATCCCTTATTCGCAAATTTCGTCTTTTTTAAACCAAAGTTCAATTTCCAATTCAGCTTCTTCCGGCGCGCCGGAAGCATGAACCAAATTCCTGACGGCTTTTTGTTCGATATTGGCGACAATCGGTGATTCAATCGCGTAATCGCCCCTGATTGTCCCCGGTAAAGCGTCCGAAGGATAAGTTGAACCCACTATTTTTCTAACCGCTTCAACCGCGCCGTAACCCCTAAGAATCATCGCCACCACCGGGCCTTCTTGGAGAAAATCAGCATTCCATTTTTGAATCAACTTGCCCACTTCCTTATTGTTCAACTTGCTGAAATTTTCTCCCAAATCAAAACCAATTTTAGCGTAAAAATCTTTAACTTTTTGCCCAACTTTTTCAAACCATTCCTCGTTATAACCGTAATGCTTAAGAGCCATTTCTTCGCTAATTTTAACTGCCTTAAATCCGATGATTTTCAATCCGGCTTTTTCAAAACGGCTGACAATCTCGCCAACTAATCCTCTTTTAACTCCGTCGGGTTTAATTACAACTAAAGTTTTTTCTTCCGTTAGTTTATTCATTTTTTATTTTCTCATTTTTGATTGATGAAAGCAAAATGTCAATACGATGAAGGTCTCGCGGAAAAAGCGTTGCTTCGCGAATATTTTCGAGATTAAGAAATTTCTGAGTAAGTCTTTCCAAGCCGATGCCCGCTCCTCCTTCCGGCGGCATGCCATATTTAAAAGCCTGGAGATAAAAACTGAAATTTTCCGGATTCAACCCCCGTTTTTCAATGCTTTCAACCAACATTGAATAATTATGAATACGCTGGCCGCCGGTGGAAATTTCCACTCCTCTGAATAACAAATCAAAGCTCCTCGTTAAAGAGGGCTCGGCCGGGTCGGGATGAGTGTAAAAAGGACGCTTTTCCGCCGGATAGTGAGTGATGAAAATAAAATCGGAATCAAAATTTTCTTTGGCGTATTCGCAAATTTTTCGCTCACCCTGAGGGTCTAAATCCGGCTCGCCAAGACAATCAATCCCGTATTTTTCTTTAAGAATTTTTTGGGCGTCGACAAGTTTCAAAGAAGGAATGGCTTCTGAGATTTTCGGCGACTTAAGACCGAAAAATTCAAATTCTTTGGCGCAATTCTTTGATAGATGATTGACAATATAAATCAACATTTCGTTTTCCAGAGTCATTATGTCGGCGTGATTGTTAATAAAACCCGTTTCAAAATCCAAACTTGTATATTCATTCAAATGCCGAGTGGTGCTGTGTTCCTCGGCCCGGTAAACATTGCCGACGGTAAAAACCCGTTCAAAAACGCCAACCATTATTTGTTTATAAAACTGCGGGCTTTGGGCCAAATAAGCCGAACGTTCAAAATAATCCAATTTAAAAACATTGGCGCCGCCTTCGGTGGCTTGAGCCACGATTTTCGGAATTTGAATTTCAGTGAATCCCTTATTTTTCAGAAATTCCCGAAACGCCCAAACAATTTCGGCCTGAATCCTGAAAATATTCCTGTTTTTTTCCGTCCGTAAAACCAACGGTTGCCAATCAAGAAAAGTTTCCAAAGCGATTTCCGAATCCAAATCAAACGGCAATTCTTCGGATTGAGCCAACACAATAAGTTCTTCGGCTAAAATTTCAAACTCGCCGGTTTCCAATTTGGGATTTTCCATGCCCTTGGGCCGGCGGTTGATTTTGCCCTTGATCGCTATCGCCCATTCGGAACGCAATTGTTGGGCCAAATCGTAAACTTTTTTATCGGCCGGAGTAAAAACAACTTGCGCCGCGCCGCTTCGGTCCCGCAAATCAATGAAAATAATCTTGCCGTGGTCCCGACGCACGGAAACCCAGCCCATCAATTCCGCCGATTCGCTTTCTTTATTGACAATATCTTTAATCAAAATCCGCATTGGTTAAATATATCATTTCAACTTAAAAATGTTAATCGCGTTGTTTTGGATTTCCAATTTTATCGCGCCGTCGTAATCAGTGCGAAAAATTTGCGAACCGATTGCCGTCAATCTGTTCAATGCCTGCGTTGTCGGATGGCCGTAAGAATTTTTTCCCACTTCGACTACTGAAACAGCCGGACTTGCTTCATTTAAAAATTTCTCGCTGGAAGAAAATTTTGAACCATGATGGGCCGTTTTCAAAACATCTATGTCAATATCGTATTTCTCCGCCAAATAATCTTCAACGTTGGAACCGATATCGCCGGTAAATAAAACTTTGGCGTTTTGGTTTTCCAAAAGCGCGACCAAACAAGTATCGTTTAATTCCTTGCTTTTAATAAAATTCTCGTCCGGCGAGAGAAAATTTATTTTGCTTTCCCGATAATGAATTTTATCGCCAGCCGCCAAAATCACGGTCGGAATCTTGTTTTCCTCAACAATTTTCAATAATTCCGGCCACGCTTTCGCCGTACCGTCCCGACCGTTATAAATAAAAGCGCCGACTTGATAACGCTTGAAAACATCTATCAGGCCGGCAAAATGGTCAAGTTGGGGATGAGAAAGTATTACTAAATCAATATATCTGTCGGTTGGCCGCAAAACCGAAGATAATTCGCTGAGAATTTTATTATTCGGCCCGGCGTCAATCAAAATTTGAACCCCGCCGGGCAAAATCGCCAATTCGCTGTCTCCCTGCCCGATATCGAGAAAATAAATTTCCGGATTTTTATTAGGCTTGCCGAAAACAATCAACCGCCAAACGAATAAATCAAAAATCAGCGTGAAAACAAGCAATAAAATAAGCTGATTGCGGTTAATCATTAAAGCGCCGAGCCGCTTCTTCCCAGTCAATTATTTTCATAAACGCCTCAATATAATCAGCCCGTTTTATTCCGTAATCGGTCATATAAGCGTGTTCGAAAACGTCCATCACTAAGAGCGGCTGGCAGCCGGCAAAATGACCGGCATCATGCTCGTTAATCCAAACATTAAATAATCTATCCGCTTCTTTGTCGTAATATAAAATAACCCAGCCGATTCCCCTCATCCCCGCCATTGCCTTAAAATCTTTTTCCCACATTTCATAACTTCCCCATTCTTTTTCAATTTTTTTAAACAATTCCGAATTTTTATCGATTACTTTCGGATTTTTAATTAAATTTTCAAAATACAATTCATGAAGCCGCATGCCGTTGAATTCCCAGCCTAACCGCCTGTTTAATTCCGCAAATTCCGGCATTCCGAATTTTTCTTCTTTTTCCATTATCACCAAAATATCGTTGAATTTATTAAAATTATTAATATAACCCCGATATAAAGTGAAATGATTTTCCAGCGATTGTTCGCTTAAACCGCTAATACTCAATAAATGATTGAAGTTTTTTGCTTCGTAAGCCATTTATCCATTATACTGTAGAAATGGCGATTGACAAAGATTATCTGAAAACCATCAAGGAACGGACTAAAAAATCCCATGTCTACAAAAAATACCAGTTTACCGGCTTGCTTATCGCCGAACTTTTGAACGACGAAAAGCACAAAGCGCTCTATATAAAACTGGCGAAGGAACACTCCGGCGACCATCTTTTATCCATTGCCAAGGACATTGCTGAAAGAAAAAATATTGAAAATAAAGGCGGATATTTTATGAAGGTTTTGGCTAAAACCCACCCGTATTTGCTGAAATCAAACAAAAAATGATTTCAATTGTTTTGACGCTTTTCCAATTCCTCATCAATCAAATTTTGCCGCCAAATTCTAAACGCTTCATTTTTTAATTCATCACCGGCGGTAAACAATCCTTTATTCTTCAAATCTTCGGCTATTTCGGCAACGGCATTCCCGTCTACGCCGCGTTCTCTAATCATCGCATCTATTTCTTCACCGATAGATTCTATCAATTCTTGCTTTGTTATAGATTTCTCTTCACCGCTGGAATTTTTTTCAAATTTATTCATAGAAATTTAATTATTTTAGAATAACCGCTATTTTGCCAGCTGAATACAGCCAGTTTTTTTTAACACATTTTTTCATGATTTCTTTAGCAAAATATGAATCGTCTTTCGCAAAAACAGCTGTAATTTCTCCTATTATTCCCGACTGACCCGCTGCTGAGGATTCTTGACCATGATAACGATAATCTTTTTTATCATCAGCAATTTTAAAATAATCATCAATAAATTTTTTTATAAAATCTTTATTTTCTTCATTTTTAGATAAAGAAATAATAAGATGTCTTAATTCAAAAAATCGGCCTCTATTTAACAATGTGGTTGCAACATCCCTTGCTATATTCGGATGAGATTCTGACAAATACAAAGCTATTTTAGCCGCCCCGCTCGGGTTTTTTTCTGTAAAACAGGCATTTATTGCCCGCGTGGCCCTTAAAATATCATTTAATGAGGCTGCTATAACGCCCTCGTACGTAGGCAAACCTATTTCAGCCATATGTTCCATGGCTTTTCGGGATGATTCAGAATTCGTTTTAGATAAAGCTACGGCAATATTAGTTATCGGTTCTATCCACTTTCTTTTAGCGTTGTTTTCTACTAATTCAATGTTTTCTTCCTCTTTTTCACTCCGCAACAAACATTCATCTAAAATTTGCTTGGCATATTCGGGGTTATTTTTTGATACAGTTACCGTTATCTCACCGATTGTACTTCTATATGCCCAATTTTGTAAAAAACAATATGATATTAAATCTTTGGCGGCCTCGGGTTTCATTTTAACTAATTTAACAGAAAGATCTTCAAATCCATAAGGATAATCTTTGCATAATTCTACGGCTTTTTCCAAGGTTTTAATGTCGCCAAGCAAATAGGCAATCTCGCCCGCCTCGTATAGCATACTACCCCTCTTACTTTCAAAACAATCTGTCATAGCTTTTTGAGCTGATTCGTTATCTTTTAATGCAACAGCGATTCGCCCGACTAATTCGGGTTTTTTCTCCTTAAACGCCCTTCCCATAACAACTCTGGATAATTTCGGATCAGTCTCTGCTATTTTAATTGCAAGACGGCTGGCCTCACTTAATTCTCCCACACTTAAAAACATCTCTATTGATTTTATAATAGTATTTCTTGTTTTGGTCTCAAGAATTTGAGAAATGTATCCGCATGATATTTTTTGGTCTTCACACTCTTTCTCTGCTTTTGCAATATTATTAATGTCCCCCGCAGCCGCAGCAAAACTTAAAGCCATATCCGGTCTATTTTGTTTGAAAGCTAAATCCATAGCCCCCTTTATAAGAAAAAGGGTTTCTTTATTTTCCGCTGATTCTAAAATTTCTATTTCTTCTTTTTTTGCGCTTATAATTCCTTCCTCAAAAGATTCTTGTCTTTCCTTGCTTTTCATTTTTTCATCTTCCGTCATCATTTCCTCTGCTTTTTTTAATTCTTCCGAAGAAGGAATGTATTTTTCTTTGCTCATATTATTTATTAACCTTTAATTAATTTATGGATTTTAATTTTTATTTGCGTTATTATTATTATAATATAGCATATTATGAAAATTTATACAATAGTCGACAAAACCGAAGAAAAGTTTTTGCGGACAAAAACCGCTGATTTTGATTTTTCCGAATATACCAAAAAAGATATTGACGGACTAATTAAAAAAATGAAATCTGCGATGCTTAAAGCCAAAGGTATCGGCTTGTCGGGCAATCAAATCGGCCTGAATCTGAATTTTTTTATCGCCCAAATCCCAAAAATCCAGGGCCAAAAAATTGTCGGCCGAGAATCTTATACCATATTCAATCCTAAAATTACGAAAATTTCCAAACAAACGATAGTGACAGAAGAGGGGTGCCTAAGCGTTCCCGGCGCCTCCTCGCTGGGAAGCAACGGTTCAGGCAATTCAGCAATAATATCCAAAAATTGCTCGCGCAACAGTATTCTTATATTTTTCATTGCTTCAATTTTGTCTTTTGCGTTTTTTATTGCTTCTTGAAATTTTGGCATTTCTGCAAACTGTAACGCAACATCTTCTGTTTTATTGGAATATATTTCACGGTTGGAGATTTTTTCAAATTTATTCATAATTTAATGATATTAAAATTAAAATTTATAATCAATATGTTTTTGGAAAAGAAAAAGGAGGAATGTTTTTTGACACTCCCCCAAATAGAAATCATTTTAATGCCTCCTTTTTATTTAAAAACACTCCATCCTCATGAAAGCTGCGTTCAATAATTCATGAACGCGTCCTGGAAGTTTCGGATTTTTTTTTAAGAACCGCAAGGTTCGCTTACCTAATCCTTTTTTTACTATCCCCGAGAGAATAACTGCTGCGCGGCTTTGTTCGATAACATCAGTATGTTGTTTAATAACGGCAAAACATAGTTTTATTACTTCATCAAAAGACAAGTTATACTCGTTTCGCTTTTGAAGTCTTTCTACCATTTTATTGACAGTCATATTATTCCTCCATTTTTCTCTTTTTATTTTTTAATCTCTAAAAAATATTTGTAAAAGAGCAATATTTTTGTTAACTCGTTTATATGCGTCGTGTTTTCGCATATGCTGTTTAATTTTGTTATTTACAAAAATATATGCTAATAATATAGCATATTATGAAAATTTATACAATAGCCGATAAAACCGAGGAAAAATTTTTGCGGACAAAAACCGCTGATTTTGATTTTTCCGAACACACCAAAAAAGATATTGACGAACTGATTAAAAAAATGAAATCGGCGATGCTTAAGGCCAAAGGCATCGGCTTGTCGGCCAATCAAATCGGTCTGGATCTGAATTTTTTTATCGCCCAAATCCCAAAAATCCAGGGCCAAAAAATTATCGGACGAGAATCTTACACCGTATTCAATCCACAAATTACGAAAATTTCCAAACAAACGATCGCGACAGAAGAAGGATGCCTAAGTGTTCCAGGAATTTACGGCTTGGTAGAAAGATCCGTAAGCGTTGTTTTAAGGGGGGAAGACCGATACTCCAAAAAAATAACCATTAAAGCCAATGACCTTTTAGCCAGAGTTTTTCAACACGAAACAGATCATTTGAACGGGATTTTGTTTATAGATAAAGCAAAAAAATTGTATAAAACAAACGAGACTCAAAATAACAATTTATGAAATTCGTGTTCTTTGGAACCCCTGAATTTGCCGCGATTATTATGGAAAAACTTATCAAGGCCGGCTTCGTTCCCGAAGCCGTTGTTTGCAATCCCGACAAGCCGGTTGGCAGAAAAAAAATAATTACCGCTCCTCCGGTAAAAACCATCGCGCAAAAATATAATATCCCGGTTTTACAGCCGGAAAAATTATCAGATGTCAAAAGTCAATTGTCAGATGTCAATTGCCAATTATTTGTCGTTGCCGCTTATTCCAAAATCATTCCAAAAGAAATTTTAGAAATTCCGCGCTTGGGAACAATCGGCGTTCATCCTTCGCTTTTGCCGAAATACCGCGGCGCAACGCCGATTCAAACAGCGATTTTAAAAGGCGATGAAAAAACCGGAACGACTTTATTTTTAATTGATGAAAAAGTGGATCACGGAAAAATAGTAGCAAGTAGCAAGTATCAAGCAATAAGCAACGATAATTATGAAAGTTTATTAAAAAAACTGGCGGAATTAAACGCGAATTTATTGATTGAAATTCTGCCGGATATTGAAGAAAAAATCAAAAACGCATTGCCGCAAGACGAATCCCAAGCCACTTACACCAAAAAATTCAAAACCGAAGACGCTTTTATAAAGCCGGAAGATTTAAAAAGGGCGGAAAATGACGGCGGCCGGCCGACAATTGAAATTGAACGAAAACTCCGGGCTCTTAATCCCGAGCCCGGAGTTTGGACAATTATCGACAACAAACGCGTTAAAATTTTAAACGCTCGGATTCAAGACAATAAACTAAAGTTGACTAGAATCCAAGTTGAAGGCAAAAAACCGCGTTCTATCTTGTGACAGTGATATTTTCTCCCAATTCTTGCGTGCTGGAAGCGTTTACCGTAACGCGATTGTTGACGGTTTTATTGATTCTATAACCAATGCCATAAGTATCGCAGCCGGTCGGACAAGAAGGGTCTACCGGAAGAGACGTCAGATAAGTTTCGCTGTTGGTTAAAACAGAAAGATCAACACAGGTAGAGGTAGCAGTCGCATTAGTCTTACAAATTTCCGTGGAAGTTGCCAAAATATTTGAAGGCAGACTTCCCTTATTGTCGGCCGCGTACTGCCAAACACCGTTCAAAATCGTGTTAACATTGGACCAGCGTTGAGAATTTCTCGCCTGAGCAAATTGACGGGCCGGATTCAACGCCACGATTACCACCGCCGCCAAAATCGCGATAATGGCAATAACGATTAAAATTTCGATTAAAGTGAAACCTTTTCTCATAAATTAATTTCAATTTCTTTTCGACCTTTTAAGATTTGGAACAATTATAGCATAATTTTGGCATTCAAGAAATAAGTTATCCACAATCAGTATTCTTCCCAAGAAACAATGTCCAATGAAGGCGTCTGAACGATGATTTTCAAATTTGTGGCTGCTTCCGAAGAGCTGGCCTGGGTTTTGATAATTTTTTGCGAAGAACTGGCTTCCAAAGTAAAAATTTTACAAGTGCCGGAAGCGACACTAACGATTTCATTGCCGCTGTAATTTGAATTTTGGGATAATTTTAAAAGCGCGGTTTCTCCGCAAGCTTCGGCCAAAAAATAACTTGATTCTTTGAGGTTTGAATCCTGAACATCCGACGAGTTGAAAAAAGAAGAAAAACTCAAACTTAAAGCCAATACCGTCAGAACCGCCGCAAGAATAATCGCCGCGGTAATTGCCAGATATCCGCTACTTCCGCAAGCCGACTGTTGTTTTAACCGTTGTCGAAGCATTGGCATAACTGATGTCAAAATTAACTTCCGCCATCGAAGGCAAACCGCTTGAAGCCGTGTGCTTAAAAAGCGCATTGCTTATTCTAACATTCCCGCTACTGATGACAACCGGCGAACTCGTCCCCAGAGTCATCCGGAAATCGCCGTCATCAATATCGAAAACTATCGGATTTGGAGAGAAATTATTTTTGGTCAAAGAAAGAACGGTTAAAGTGCCGTTGGCCGCGGGAGAATTAATTGTTGAAACATTATTCATCGCCCAGCTGATTTTTCTGATTATGAAATTAGCCTCGTTTTCAACTTCCACCCAGGCCTGGGAGCGGTCGGCGTTGTTGATTATCGGATAAATGGCGCTGGTCGCCGTCGTGATAATCAAAAAAACCAGCGCCAGGTAAATTATTGTCTCGATTAGAGTAAGCCCTTTCATTGCGAAGTGATAATCCTTAAAGCGTCGTTGCTGCGGACCGAAAGGAAAATAATGTTATTCAGATAATCAACGCCGGTGGCGGATTGGGGAAAATTCAGATAAGAATAAAGTGTCGGACTGGTGGAAGTGGATATATCCATAACCTGAAATTCTTTGTTGGAATTGGCGGTCGCCAAAAAAGCCAGATTGCCGGCGGTCGCCACGTCCTGCACTTTATCGCCGGTGGCGATTGAACCGATAACATTGACGCTGGCGGGATTGGTCGCGTCAGCGATGTAAAATTTCGTTTTACCGCCGACATAAACCGCTGATTCGCTTTTGACATAAACCCCGTAAACATGCTCTCCAAGATTTAGTGAGCCGATTAGAGCGGGACTGGCCGGATTGCTGACATCAATAATCGTCATACTGTTGGAATTTTCCTCGGTCCCCAAATAGGCGCGGTTATTGTAAACAAAGATATCATTGATTTCGGTTCCAACGCCGGTCGCGCCGGAATAGTATTGAGGATTGAAAGAATTGGAAACATCAATCACAACAAATTCCTGCGGCGCCCCGCTTTTCCTTCCAACATAAGCAAAATTATTTTTATAAAAAACCGACAAACCGTCGCTGGAATCGCTTAAATTAAGGTAAGACGCCGCTGTCGGAGCAGCGGGGTTGGAAATATCAATAATCCAAAACTCCTGGCTGTCGCTGGGAGAAACCGCATATAAATAATTTCTGGATATGTTTAAATTATTAAAACCCTTTATTCCAAAATCAGTCTGGCTGACAAGCTGAGGCGAAGCCGGATCGGAAACATTAAAAACAAACAAATCCGGTTTGCTTACATTTGAAGCAACGCTAGTCAAATATGCGTATTGGCCTTTGACTTCTATGTCCGTGCCTTCGTTGCCCGGGCCCAAATCGGCGCTGGCCAAAGTCCGGGGGCTCCCCCAGTTACCCGAAGGCGGACTCCCGCCACTGCCGCCGGACGACGCTCCGAGAGCGACAACGCTTCTCCAGTCGGTCAGCAAAGTTATCAACTCCCTTTTTTGGATTTTTGACAAACCGGTCTGCCAGGAAGCGCGGCTAGTGATTTTTTTCGTATCCGCGTCAACGCTCTCGACAATCAATTCTTTCAAAAAACCGTTTTCAGTCGAAGAGCTTGACGACAGAGCGTTAAAATTTTGCTGTCCGGTTTGGCGGGCAATTTCCAGATTCTGACGGCTTAAAGAAACCGCCTGCTGGCTTAGATTGGCGTCGATGATTAAGGATTGACTGCTCGTGAAAAGGAAAACCGCGGCCGACACTCCCATAACTAAAACTCCCAAAGCAATCAAAATTTCCAAAATCGACTGACCTTTATTATTGAACCTTGATTCTGCCTTCATAATTGATTTCTATCGCCCGGGTCCGGCCGGCGTTGATATCGGTTAAAATTATCGTTCCGGAAGCCGAAGAATCTCCGCGAGACGGGCTAAAAACCGCTTCATTTAAACCGCTTGCCGAGACCGCCTTGCTTTTGTCGAAAATCTGGTCAAATTGCGAATCGCGGCTCGCGTAAGAACTTCCTTGAAAAAGAACGTATTGGCTGGAACCGATGTAAATTCCGTGGGCCGATTGATTGATATTACTCATGGCGCGGGAACGGGCTTTTCTTAAAATCGCGACTAAATTGTTTTTTTCGCTGAAAAAAGAATATTGCCGATAAAAACTCATCCCGAAAACCGCCGTAAAGCCGAAAATGGCGGCCATAATGGCTATGACAATCGTAATTTCAATAATGGTAAATCCGTTCTTGCTATTTGATTTTAAGGCTTTGGGTGATTTCATAAATCGGAGAGATAATGGCAATGGCGATAAAACCCACCAGCGCTCCCATCACCAATAAAAGTATCGGCTCCAAAATTGTGGAAAGATTTCTAAACACTTCATCGACTTCGGCTTCGTAAAAATCCGCCAAATAATCGAGGTTTTCATTAAGACGGCCGGTGCTTTCTCCCACTTCAATCATTTGGGAAAAAGTCGGCGGAAAAAAATTTTCTCGCTCCAGTAAATAGCGCGACATCGATTCCCCGCTTTTGGTGTGTTCGGCTATAAGCTTTAATTCTTTCTGATATACCAAATTGGGCATGGTATCGGCGGTAATAAGCAGCGCGTCAACTATTTTTATACCGCTTTGAAGCAACGTCACCAAGGTGCGTGAGAAAGCCGTCATATTTATGTTAGTAATGGTTTTGCCCAAAAAAGGTGATATTAAAAGCACCCGATGATAAACGAATTTGATTTTCTTGATTTTCAATAAAATCCAAATTAGAACAGCAAAACTAACCAAGCCGAGAAAAACCCAAACGGCGTAATTGGTGAGAAAATTTATCAAAGCGATTAAAATTCTCGTGGAAATCGGCAATTTCACCTTAAAGCTTGAAAATACCGGAATGATTTTCGGAAACACAAAAAAAATCAAAAGTCCGCCAATGCCGAAAGTGGCCCCCAAAATAATGACGGGGTAAATCATCGCCGCTTTCACTTTTTTCTTGAGTGCGTAATTTTTCTTTAATTCTTCGTGAAGATAATTTAAATTATCCGCCAAGGTGCCGCTTGCTTCCCCTGTTCGGATAATATTGATGAAAAAATCTCCAAAAACCGAATGGTATTTTTCTAAACTAACTGAAAGAAATTGCCCGTTATCAACATCGACAATCAAACCACTGATGATTTTTTGAAACGTTTTTGATTTGGCTTGACGGCGAAGTAGCCACAAACTGTCGAGTAGCGGCATCCCCGAACGAATCATAATCGACAAATGCTTGGCGAAAAGCATCTTGTCGGAAACCGACAATCGCCACAAAATCTGCTGGAAAATTTGCCGGAAAAATTTCTTGAAATTACTCATGGATAATTCTCAAAACTTCCTCTATGGTAGTGATGCCGACCAAAGCTTTTTTAAAACCGTCTTCCAGCATCGCTGTCATTCCTTCTTTAATCGCCGCCTCCCGAATAACGCCGGAATTGGCCCGTTTCATAATCAATTCCCTAATCGGTTCGGTTACTTCCAAAACTTCATAGATGCCCACTCTACCTTCGTAACCGTCTTCGCATTCAACGCAACCCTTGCCTTCAAAAAAATCCCGATTGTTTTTCAACATTTCATGTTTTAATACCTCTGAAAGACTTTTGAACTCCGCGTCGCTTAAAACTTTTTTTATTTTGCACTTGGAACAGATTTTTCTGACCAAACGCTGGCCGATGGCGATATTAATCGTTGAGGCGATTAAAAACGGCTCGATGTTCATATCCAGCAAGCGCGGCAAAGTAGTGGCAGCGTCATTGGTATGAATAGTGGAGAGAAGAAGGTGGCCGGTTAAAGCCGCGTTGACAGCGATGCCGGCGGTTTCCTCGTCCCTAATTTCACCGACCATGATGACATTCGGGTCTTGTCTTAAAATGGAACGCAAACCATGGGCGAAGGTCAGCCCGGTTTGCGGATTCACCTGAATCTGTTCGATGCCTTTAATTGAATATTCAATCGGGTCTTCAATGGTAATGATGGAAATTTCCGGCGTGTTCAAATTTTTGATAATTGAATAAAGCGAGGTGGTTTTGCCCGAACCGGTCGGACCGGTCGCCAAAATCATGCCGTAAGGTTTTTTAATGGCATCTTTGATAACTTTTAAATCCCTTTCGGAATAACCCAGTTGATCTAGGGTCAGCTGTGTTCTCTCGGACAAAATTCTCAATACCGCGTTTTCGCCGTAATAAGTCGGCGCGATGGAAACTCTGACATCGACATAGCCGACGTTTTCGACCGGAATTTTGAAACGGCCGTCCTGCGCCGCCTGATG
>Ga0209211_10005546_pt1 | contig 18773 bp, 30 predicted proteins | sample RifGroA2_FD_183992 | JGI IMG/M metagenome (GOLD analysis project Ga0209211, IMG submission 183992) | Groundwater microbial communities from Rifle, Colorado, USA - Groundwater A2 (SPAdes) (version 2) | ecosystem: Environmental > Aquatic > Deep subsurface > Groundwater | place: Rifle, Colorado... | reverse complement strand
GCGGGGGACAAACGCCCCCCCTGTCGAAACAAAAAAAACGCCTTCCCCGGCATCTCATGCCAGAAAAGGCGTCTTTGTAAATTACTAATAACGGTAATACTTCGTTAATTTGGTTTGGTTTGGTTTGGTTTGGTTTGGTTTGGTTTGCAAAGGATATACCATTTGCTTATCCTCCTCTAAAATTACGTAACAGTTCAGCGCCACCGCAAGGCACAAAGGACGACCTCCCCCATGTCTCCCTCCAGAGGGGGAGAAACAGGCGGGGGCATGTGGCACGCATTTATGTCGCTGTCCTGCGAACTGAAGTTCGCGTTACACAGACAGTAAAACCTGGTTTTTATTAAGGTTTTTCAAAAAGCTAAATTGTTACTTAAAATTTGCTAATGAAATATCCATGACCTAAGACCTAACGGTCACAATGGAACATGAAAATGTTTGTTTTTTGGACAACCGACTTCATTTTCAGTTGAAATAAAAGGTATTTTTATGAAGGACACGCAACTTTTATTCCTACTTCGTTTTATAATTTTGGAATCTATCTCGGTAGGCATTCCAATTCAATAAATGAATAATCAAACACCCGTGTAACTTTACTCTAATTATCATTTTAAGTTTTAAGTTGAGAAAGAAATTCCGTTTTAGATTGATTTGAAATTCTTTTGTTACAACGACAGTGTATGGAAATATTCGTAAAAAAGTAGCTTTAAAGATATAAATTTATAGCGTTGATTCTATATAGTTGTGGTATAAATTCCATATGCATGGAAATTATACCATAATTTTGATCTATTAAGGTTATACCTAATAATGGGGGAAAACGTTTCCTCCCCCTGTCCTCCTCCGTGAGGGGGACAGGGGGAGGAATCCACCTCAGGACTTTTATGCACCATGACCTTTTGCCTTGCCTTGTATGTTAATAGCGGTTATTATAGTATTACTGTGTAAAAACTTCTTTTCCCCATTCCCCGCTTTCTCGAGGACGAGTTTCATGAGGACAAGTTTTTGCAAGTTTTTTTACAACCCCCTTCACCCCCTTTTTTAAGGGGGATTTGGTTGCGGCTACGCCGCGCTAGGGAAAATCATGAAAATCGTCGCAGGTATCGATATAGGTTCCACTACCACGAAGGCCGTAATAATGCGTGGACACACAATCCTTGGCTCAAAAATATCTTCTACAGGCGCTAACTGCAAGAAGACCGTAAAACTATTGCTTGATGAAATGTTGGAAGACCTTGATCTGAAAGAGGACGAAATTCAATACACAGTAACTACGGGATACGGGCGCCGTATGGTACCCGCCGACGAAATTGTCACAGAAATAACAGCAAATGCCAGGGCCGCCAAATGGATCATGAACGGGAAGGTAAATGTAAGGACACTTATTAATATCGGTGGTCAGGACTGCAAGGTAATCGCCCTGGATAATAATGGTATGATGGTGGATTTTGCCATGAACGACAAATGTGCTGCCGGGACGGGACGTTTCATGGAGGTCATGAGCCGCGTCCTGGAGGTAGAACTGGATGAGTTAGGAAGATTATCGGAGAAGGCAGAAGATATACCGCAGATAAATAGCCTATGCACAGTCTTCGGTGAATCTGAAGTTATATCACTGTTGTCTCAGGGAAGACGAGTCGAGGATATTATTGCAGGAATACACAAATCCATTGCCAAGCGAGTAGTATCCATGGTCAAAAAAATCGGCGTTAAAGAAGCCATTTTCTTTGATGGAGGACCTGCCTTTAATCAGGGATTGAAAAAGGCATTGGAATGTGAATTGGGGGTAGATTTACACGTTCCGCCAGACCCACAGATTACCACAGCTCTGGGTGCAGCTATTATTGCCCATGAACATCTCACCAAAAAGCATTAAGTCAGTCTTTATGATGTTTCTTTGAATTTCTTTCCTCATATTTCACGATCGTATCTTCCTGTTCTGCCGTTTCTATTGAACCCGGTCTTTTTTTGCGCACCTCTGCAATAGCCAGACTTGCACGACAGCCCTTGTTTACAAGATAACAGGCCAGCATAGTGCCTGTCCTGCCTATTCCGGCGTCACAGTGAACGACAATTTTCTTCTTAGAAATTGTAAGGCTATTTACAAAAGATACAAACTCCGCGATTTGTTCTTGTGTAGGAGATGCAAGGTCAGGTACGGGGATATGTTTATACTCAAATCCAAATTCTTCTATTAAGGTTTTGTGAAGCGGCAATTCCGTTAATGATACAATTGCTTCAATCCCATTATCCTTAAGAAACTCAAGGTCTGCCACCATCGACATAGGTCTTGCCATACCGGCAATTTCACCTTGTATAAGCCAACTAAAATTTCTAGGCATTCTCATCACTCATAAAATGGCTAAGCATTTCTTGTAATAATTCCAAAGGTAAACCAACTGCATTTGAGTAGCTGCCATCTATTTTTTCGATAAATTTTCCACCTTCGCCCTGGATGGCATAAGCGCCTGCCTTATCCATTGGTTCGCCTGTTAGAATATATCTGTCAATTTCTTCGTCTTTTATATTTTTCATTTTAATATGTGTTCGTTCAATTCGCAACATTTTCTTTCTTGATGGCATCTCCATCACGCATACGCCAGAAATAACATCATGTTCCGAATCGCTCAGCATTGACAGTATTCTTTTGGCATCACTTACGTCTTTGGGTTTGCCCAAAATACTTTTTTTGTGCACAATAACCGTATCTGCACTGATAATTATGGCGTTACTCACTCTTCTGGCAACGTCGGTCGCTTTTAAGAAAGCGAGATTTTGAACTAACTCCATTGGCAAAACATCGCCAAGAATACATTCTTCTATGTCATGAGGAACAATGTCAAAATGATAACCCAGTGATTTTAATAATACAATTCTTCTTGGCGAATTTGAAGCAAGTATTAAACGCTTCTTCGGCATAACTCTCTGTGTGAATAAAAAAACCCTTCTACTACATCAATTCTTAGTAGAAGGGTTTTATATTTTAGTTCAACAAATGATTAAAATAAGATTTTAACTCCCACTATGCAGTAGTAACTTCTGGTTTAATTTCCTCGGCTTTCTGTGCCTCAACTGCACCTTCAACTAATTCAAAAATCACGCGAGATGCATTATCGTTAAGTCGCCTTCCCAGCATGCGTAATTTTCTATCCCTGCCTTCCATCTTGTATTCAAGTTCTGGTATTTTCCCAACACTGCTCCCGGACAGGACGCCTAATCTAGTTCCTGACAACTTTAATATCCTTGTGTACCCGCCGTTTCGATTCATATACCTTTGTGCAATACCGCCAGTTTCACGCCACTGCCCTTCTCCAAACAGCTTTTTTACCACCTCCGCGTTTCTCAAGCTTGAAAGGACCTGACGATAACAATGTACGTATCCAGGCTTATCAGTATCTTTTTTCATCAGCCCTTTTTTAGCCGTGGTAATTATTTTTTCAGCAAAAGACTTTGTTTCTTTTGCCTTTTCAAGCGTTGTGATAATTCTCCCGTACGAAAGAAGACTATTTGCAATGTTCTGCCTCAGCGCTTTTCTATGTGAGGCAGTCCTTGATAAATGTCTTCCCCTCATTCTGTGTCTCATGGAATTATCCTTTCCCTTTTTCTATTTGTTTAATCGGTATAGGCATTCCGAACATTAAATTAAGTTGTGATAATTTTTTCTTAACTTCTTTTAAAGTAGTTTTACCAAAGTTTTTAATCTCGAGAAGTTGTTCCTCTGTTTTCGCAATAAGATCGCCTACCGTTGCAATTTTTGCGGTTTCAAGGCAATTGGAAGCCCTTACTGACAAATCCAATTCCGTTATAGACATACTCAACTTTTTGTTAAGCTCTTCTTCTGATATCTCTGGCGCAGATTCAATTCCCATCCTCTTTTCAACCTGTTGCAATTCCCTGCCAATCTCAAAATATTGTACAAATGGATTTAAATGTTTTCGCAAAACTTTTGCTGATTCAACAAGGGCCATCTCTGCGGACACTACGCCATTTGTCCATATTTCCATGATGAGTCTATCATAATTTGTGCGTCTGCCAACGCGTGTTTCTTCAATAGCAAAACGAACGTTTCTTACAGGAGAAAATATAGAATCCACTGCTATTAATCCAATCTCCTGTTCCTCAGGTTCATTTTCTTCGGCAGTCACATACCCACGACCCTTTCGTACCTCCATCTCTACTTTAAAATTAACGCCCTCAGAAAGTGTTGCAATATGTAAATTCTCATTCAGAATTTCTACGTTATCATCCGTTACAATATCTTTTGCTTTTACTTCACCCTTTTTGTTCGCTTCAATTTTTATCACCTTAGGCTGGTCGGTGTGTAGTTTCACAACAAGGTTTTTGATATTTAATATGATATCTGTTACATCTTCGACTATACCAGGTATATGGGTAAATTCGTGACTTGTCCGGTCAATCTTAACAGATACAACTGCACTTCCTTCTAACGAAGAAAGTAGAATCCTACGTAAACTATTCCCCACAGAATGACCAAATCCACGCTCAAAAGGAGCAGCTATAAACTTTCCATATGTATCGGTCAAAGTCTCATGTTCCACATCCACACGGACGGGAAGTTCAAGACCTCTCCACCTTATTCGCATATTTTTCCCCCTAATCCAGTAATAAGGGATTTCAAAATAAAATAAATTGTTCTATTGTGAACAATACTATATTTAAGAAAAACAAAACTCTGCGAGGCTATATAAAATATATCAGTTGACTTTACAGTTGCGGAATGAATTGAACCAATCAAATTCCTTTATTTAGAACACAATTCGACAATCAGATGTTCTTGAACAGGAACTGAAATATCTTCCCTTATAGGCAGTTGCGTTACTACCACCTCCGGTACATCCGCTCTAAATTCTACCCATGCAGGAATGTTGCGGCCTTTTAATAATTCTATATTCGCTTTTACCATGTTTAGGTTTGTTTCAGTACCCTTTGGCTTTATAACGTCTCCAACTTTTACAAGGTAAGAAGCAATATCTACCTTTTTATTGTTAACCGTTATGTGGCCATGACGAATTAACTGTCTGGCGCTTTTTCTCGATGCAGCAAAAGAGACTAAACATAACACATTATCCAGCCTTCTCTCTAACATAACCAAGAGATTCTCTCCCGTATTTCCCTTTTGCCGTTCTGCCTTTCTAAAATAATTTCGGAATTGCCTTTCTAATATTCCATAAAAACGTTTCATTTTTTGCTTTTCCCGAAATTGGATTCCATATTTTGATAACTTGCCTCTACCCCATGTAAACTGACCAGGAGGATACTTCCGCTTTGTAATTGCACACTTAACCGTATCGCATCTAATTCCTTTAAGAAATAATTTTCCACCCTCTCTCCTGCATAATCTACACTGGGGACCAACGTATCTAGCCATTTTTTCCCTTTCTCAAACCTCTTTTTAAAACCTATTATACTCTGCGTTTTTTCCTTGGACGACATCCATTATGGGGAAGCGGTGTTACATCTTCAATTGCCTTCACACTCAAACCTGCTGCCTGAAGCGCTGTGATGGCTGATTCCCGACCTGGGCCAGGGCCTTTGACTCTAATTTCAATTTCTTGCACCCCATACCTTTGTGCTTTATCAGCTGCACTCGCCGCCGCCTTTTGAGCAGCAAACGGAGTACTCTTGCGTGACCCTTTAAAACCTACTGTACCAGCGCTTGCCCAACATATCGTCTCGCCATTAATGTCAGAAATTGTCACATATGTATTATTAAATGTAGCCTTGATATTCGCAATCGCTCGTGAAACATTACGCCTTATTTTTTTCTTACCTATACTTGACATGATTATTTTTTATCCTCAAACTAAATAATTCCATAATTAATTAACGGGACTAAGTAAATTATCCTGTCCTAATTCTTGTTCGTTAAAATAATTGTTTAACACAAATTCAGTATTAAACATTTCATCCAGTTTTTTATATTTATCCAAATTATATCGTTTGTTTCCCTTTTTTCTTCGAGCTATTATCATCAAATTTTTTGGGGTAAATTTAGGGGACGTTATCTCAGTCAGTTTTACATGATAACCAGCGCCCGTAAGAAATTGTGCCCTTAATGCTTCCGTTAATATATCGGCAAAACGATACCTTAAAAGTCCAAAGTCAGTTAAGTCAACAAGAGGATGCCCCCTCTTTATGCGGCCCCTGACTTGCCCTTCACAACAGGGGACTACCACGATATATTTTGCCCCCAATTTGATCCCTTTGGCAATCGCCTCATCCGTTGCAATATCACACGCATGTAGTGCAATCAGAATGTCTACAGGCTTTTCAGGCTGAACGTCAATTATCCTGCCGTTAATAAAATGCATATTTCGAAAGCCTAGACTGTTTCTAATTCTATCACATTTTTCTATCAGTATTCTATTAGTATCAACACCATAAAAATAAGTATTTACAGCAAACTGCTTTTTCAGGATAATATTCAGCGCAAATGATAAATATGATTTACCACACGAACAATCGAGAAATACAATTTCTTTATCCTGCGGATACGTTTCAATAATTCGTACAACCTGCTCACAAAACCCTATTACTTCGTTATACTTTTTTATCTCTCGCTCATCGCCTGCTTGCTCAATATCTAATTCAATTATCTTTAACAATTCCTTACTGGTTCTTAATAGTTCTCCGATTGTTTCTTTGATTTCCATAAATAGTTCTTACGTTTAACACTGTTTCAATCGAGAGGACAACCTAAGCGTCATACTAGCCCAATTCTTTTACACTCTTCTTGCCGGCCACCGTCTTCTTGCGACCTTTTCTTGTGCGTGCATTTGTTTTTGTTCTCTGTCCCCTTACTGGTAAACCTACCTTATGTCGTATTCCACGATAACAATTGATACTTTTCACACGTACAATATTCTGCATTTCCTGTCGACGCAACTGCCCCTCAGTAGAAAAATTCTTTTCTATATATGCACCCAACTTACTCAACTGATCTTCATGAAGATCCTTCGCACGTATGTTCTCATCGATATTCACAGCTTTCAGTATTTTCTGTGACAAAGCCTTGCCAATCCCATATATGTATGTGAGTGCAATAACAATCCTTTTATCTGCGGGAATGTCTATTCCTGCAATTCTCGCCATTAATCAATTCCTTTCTAAATTATTTTCTAAATCAGCCTGTTATTTACCCTTGCCTCTGTTTATGGCGCGGATTAGAACAGATTACACGAACTACATTTTTCCTTCTAACTATTTTGCAGTTTTCACAAATCCGTTTCACAGAAGATCGAACCTTCATCGTTTAACACCCTAAAAACTTATTAGTCGATTTTAGAATCGACACTAAATTTGTCTATAAATAATTCTGCCTTTATCGAGGTCATAAGGAGACATTTCAATCGTCACCTTGTCTCCTGGCAATATTTTAATAAAATGCATCCGCATCTTCCCTGAAACATGTGCGAGTACTTTATGACCATTCTGTAATTCTACCCAAAACATCGCATTGGGAAGCGCTTCTTTTACAGTTGCTTCTACTCTTATGGGTTCTTCTTTGGGCATATTTAAATAGGCATGCCTGTTTCAGAAATTATTTTCATTGCGTTAGAATGTCTGCACCATTCTCGGTAACCACAATTGTATGTTCAAAATGCGTGGACAATTTTCTGTCTTTCGTTACCACCGTCCATTTATTGTTTAAGACCTCAGTATCATACTTACCCATACATATCATTGGTTCAATGGCAATGGTAACGCCAGTCATTAAAATTTCATCTGCTTCTAACAATGGTTTGCTCACAAAATTGGGCACCTGTGGATCTTCATGCATACACCTCCCAATCCCGTGACCAGTGTAATTTCTAATAACAGAATAACCATTTTTTTCAACATATTCTTGTATTGTCTTTGATATCAAAGATACCTTTTTATTTGATTTTATAACGTTAATTGCCATGTAAAGTGACTTTTCGCACACCTCTATAAGTCTTTTGGCCTCTTGTGTAACTTCTCCTATAGGTATCGTTAATGCAGCATCGGCAACGTATTTACGATAACCAACTCCAACATCGATGCTGAGTATATCTCCCACCCTTAATTTTCTCGGTCCGGGAATACCATGCACAACTTCTTCATTTATCGACGTACATATACTTTTTGGGAACCCCCTGTATCCTTTAAAAATCGGTATCCCACCCTGACTTATTATATACTTTTCAAGTTCATTATTCAGATAATCTGTCGTTACATCTTTTCCTGCAATCTCTTTGGCTAATCTCAGTGCGTTCGCTACGATCTTTCCCGCAGCCCTCATTATTTCAATCTCGCGGAGGGATTTACAAACTATCAACTCAGTTTACCCCACGACCGATCAAGGACTTTTTTTGCAATGTATTATCAATAGTATCCGATATTTTTTTAGTAATCATTTCTACCCGCCTATCATCACTTGAAATTTCTCTCAAAATACCACTCTTTTCATAATAATCAATCAAGCCCTCGGTCTGTTCATGATAAACCCTTAATCTTTCCAGTATTGTTTCAGGTTTATCATCCGCACGTTGATTTAATTTACCACCACATTTATCGCAAAGTCCATCTTTTGAAGATGGAACATAAATCTTATGATAGTTTGCGCCGCAAGCGCCGCAAATCAACCTGCCTGACAATCTTTGAACCACACTTTCCTTGGATACTGAAAAATAAAACACTATATCCAATGTATTTCCGAGATTTCTCAGCATCTCGTCTAACACTTTTGCCTGGGAAAGCGTCCTCGGGAAACCATCTAAAACAAAACCTGCCTTGCAATCATTTTTTAATATGCGATCTTCGATGATATCGACAACTATTTGGTCAGGAACCAAAAGGCCCTTTTCTATGTAATGCCGCGCCTTTATCCCTGTCTCTGTGCCATCTTCAACTGCTTCTCTTAGTAAATTTCCAGAAGATATATGAGGAATATTTTTCCCCTTACTAATAGCTTCTGCCTGGGTTCCCTTGCCAGCGCCTGGAGGTCCAAGAAACACAATCATCATCCCATTCTTCCTCTTATACGTGTTCCACCGCTTAAAAACCCGCTATACTGTCTCATAATCATATGGGACTCAATTCTCTGGACCATATCAAGCGCCACACCAACAATAATAAGCAAGCCTGTTCCACCGTAGAAACTCGCTATTGCGCGATTAAGTTCAAAACCACCTGCCACCAGCATCGGTAAAATAGCTATCAATGCCAAAAACGCAGCACCAGCCAATGTAATCTTACCCATGATACTTTCTAAATATTCTGCCGTCCTCTGGCCTGGTCTGATTCCCGGAATAAAACTTCCATAGTCCTTCATATTATTTGACATTTCTTTCGGATTAAATTGTATTGCCGTCCAAAAATAACAGAAAAACGTTATGAGAAGTATATAAAGCATAACATAAATCACACCGCCTTGCAAAACTTCTGACAAACGAGAAGTAATCCAATATCCAAAGCTTCCAGGTTCAAAACGCACCTGAATGCCTTGCATAATAGCAGCAGGGAATATTAACAAAGATTGCGCAAAAATTATGGGCATTACGCCTGCCTGATTCACTCGAAGCGGCAAGAAATGCCTTTGTCCGCCGTATACCTTTCTTCCACGAGTATGCTTTGCCTGCTGGACAGGTATCCGCCTTTGACCCTGGGTAATATATACAACCCCACCGACAATTGCAAGAAACATACCTAGCAGAACGATTAATTTCACAATACCGATCTGATGTTCAGCAGGAGTAACAGAAAAGGTAAAGTTCTGCATTACCTGAGAGAATGCCCAAGGTAAACGATCAATAATACCGACCATAATTACTATTGATATCCCGCTGCCGATACCATGTTCTTCAATTTGTTCTCCGATCCACATCAGGGTCATAGTTCCGGTTGTTAAGAGAAGCGCTGCCATCATCTGGAACCCAATACCCTGTAAATAGACCGGGATGACGGGAACACCATTAAATTCAACCGTATAAAGCGTACGCGTCATGACAAACGCCTGAAACAGGCATAACCCTACCGTTGCAAGCCTCGTATATTGATTAATCTTTTTCCTTCCTACATCGCCTTCTTTCTGTAATTTTTCAAGATAAGGCACTACACCTACGAGCAACTGGAAAATGATAGACGCGCTAATATAAGGCATAACCCCTAAGCCAAAAATTGCACCAGAAGACATAGCGCCGCCAGCAAACATATCAACCAATCCTAATAACTGTCCAACGCCAGTTTGCGTGAATTGATGGAAGTATGATTTTAATACTGTTGTATCGATTCCAGGAATTGGTATATAGACCCCAATGCGGCATAAAGCGATAAGGCCGAGGGTTATGAGTACTTTTTTACGTAACTCTGGTATTCGAAAAATATTTCCAAATTGTTCGATCATTATAAGACCTTTATTTCTCCGCCAGAGGCTTTAATCTTTTCTATCGCAACCTTGCTAAATTTATGCGCACTCACAGTTAAAGGTTTCGTAATTTCACCATCACCCAATACCTTTACACCGTCTAATATCTTTCTTATAAGCCCAACTTCCATTAATTTTTCTGGATTTACATGGGTACCATTATCAAACCGTTCAATATCTTTTACATTAACTATACTATATTCTCTTTTAAATGGGTTATTGAATCCCCTCTTTGGCAAACGGCGAAAGAGTGGAGTTTGTCCACCTTCAAATTGTATACTAGTTTCATTTCCGGACCTGGCCGTTGCTCCTTTACCTCCCCTACAGGAGGTTTTTCCCATACCTGAACCCCTACCTCGACCTACTCGCTTTTTACGCTTTCTAGGAAAAGGCATTGATTTTAGATCAAAAAGATTCATTCTATCTTCACTCCCCTTAGTTCTCCAACCTCTTCTTTAGTTCTTAAAGCTTTCAAACCCATCAATGTTGCCTTAGCCACATTAAGTGGGTTTCTCTTGCCGTAACATTTCGTTAATATATTCTTAATACCTGCATACTCAATCACGGCTCGCGCTGAAGCACCGGCCTTTATCCCTGTACCAGAACATGCCGGCCTTAAGTACACATTAGCAGCTTTATACCTTCCCCATACCTCGTGTGGTATAGTATCGCCTTTCAAAGGTATTTTAACCATTTGCTTTTTAGCTTCTTTAACTGCTTTATTAACTGCGTTAGGTACTTCCCGTGCCTTACCAAATCCAATTCCAACACTTCCCTTTTTATCTCCAACGACTACAAGTGCGCTAAAGCTCATTGATTTACCGCCCTTTGTTACCGTTGTACAGCGATTAATCCTTACAACTGTTTCTTCTATATTTATTGGTTCTTCCAAACGCGCCAAGTGATTCTCCTTGTACGAATCAGATTTTAGAAACTCAACTTGTATTTCCTTGCAGCTTCAGCTAAGGCTTTTATCCTTCCGTGGTACTTATAACCACCTTTATCAAACACAACTTTTGTAATACCTTTATTTTTTGCCTCTTCTGCAATCTTTTTCCCAACGATCTCAGCAGCAGCCGCATTCCCCCCATATTTAATCTGTGACCGAAGATCTGGAGATTGCGTTGACGCCGCGACTAACGTCCTTCCTTCTATATCATTAATAATTTGGCAATAAATATGTTTTAAACTTCGATACACGCTCAAACGCGGTCTCTCGGCAGTTCCAACTACTTCCCTTCTAATTCTAAGGTGACGCCGTGTTCTTTTTCGTAATTTTTCCTTTATATGATCCATATCTAAAAATCCTTAATTAATACTATTATGCAGAACCTGATGTAAATGCTTTCCCAGCCTTCCTTCTGATAACCTCATCTTCGTATTTAACACCCATCCCTTTATACGGCTCTGGCGGCCTCATGCCCCTGATTACAGCTGAAAATTGTCCCACCATTTGCTTGTCTGTCCCTGATACTGTAAGCTTTGCAGGGTTTGTTGGGTTTGTAACTTCTACCTTTATTCCCTTCGGTATCTCCAAACTTACCGGGTGCGTATATCCAAGTAATAATACAAGGTCTTTACCTTGTACCTTAGCGTTGTAACCAAGTCCAATAATTTCAAGATTCTTGGAATAACCCTTAGTAACACCCAATACCATATTTGAAATTAACGCACGTGTCAAGCCATGCAGTGCCCTATGATATTTTTCATCAGAAGACCTTTTTACTATAATTTGCTTATCCTGCTGAACATATTCTATAGCTATATCAGGATGAAATGTCTGACTTAGTTTTCCCTTTGTGCCATCAATGTTTACCGTGTTACCGCTTATTGACACTTTTACATCGTTTGGAACTTTAACGGGTTGTTTTCCTATTCGTGACATCTTAAATCCTCTATCCAGATAAATCGCTTACGACACAATACAAATCAGCTCACCACCAATTTTTAGTTTTCTACACTCTCTGTCACTTATAATTCCTCTTGATGTGGAGTATATCGCAGTACCAATTCCACCAAAGATTTTACCAATTCCCTCAGTCTTCTTATATATCCGTCTACTTGATTTACTTACTCTCTCAATTTTATTAATTATTTGCTGTTTTAAGGGGCCATACTTTAAGTAGACCCTTATGGAAACCTTGGCACTCCCAACTGGTATCTCTTTAAAATCCTTTATATAGCCTTCTTCCTTTAATATTTTTAAAATCGCCAACTTTACCTTGGATGTAGAAACATCCACCCTTTCTCGTTTAATCACGCTTGCGTTTCTAATACGCGTCAGCATATCAGAAATCGGATCTGTCATACACATTATTATATTCCTTATTCTTAATACTATTCTGTAATAACTGGTTTTCTACCAACTTGCTTTTTTTACGCCTGGAATCTCACCCTTTGAAGCAAGTTTTCTAAAACAAAGCCTGCATATTTGAAATTTACGATAGTATGCCCTGCGACGTCCACATAACTTACATCTGTTATATTTTCTTGTTTTATACTTTGGCTCTTTTTTTGATTTTTCTATTAAACATTTTCTTGCCATTCGGACTCCTTATTCTATCCTAAAAGGCATACCCAATAATTTTAATAATTCACAAGATTGCTCATTTGAATTACCGGATATTACCATGGTAATGTCCATACCCTGAACAAATTCCACACTATCGATGCTTATTTCAGGAAATACAATCTGCTCTGTCAGACCCAAAGTATAGTTACCACGGCCATCAAATGACTTTTGGGAAATACCCCTAAAATCTCTTATTCTCGGCAACACAATACTAATTAAACGGTCCAAAAATTCAAACATCCTTTTCCCTCGCAACGTAACTTTACATCCAATTGCCTGACCCTTGCGGAGTTTAAAACCAGATATGGCTTTTTTTGCTACAGTAACGAGCGGTTTTTGGCCAGTAATTATCGTCAAATGTTTCGTTGCTTCCTCAATGAGTTTTTTATTATCAACTGCCCTACCCACACCCATATTAACCACAATCTTCTGTAACTTAGGCAGCGAGAGTTTATTTTTATAATTAAACTTCTTTGTGAGTTGCGGTACTACTTGCGTTTGATATTTTTCTAATAATCTTGCCATATTTTACGTTAAAACCTCACTCAGCAGAAATTATTTCAGACCCACAACAGGCGCATACACGAATCTTATTACGATTTTCTAATATCTTTTTTCTTGTCCGCACTCCCCTGCCATTTCTTTTGCAGTTTTTGCTCTGACAAATGGGTAACACATTTGCAATTGCTATAGAAGCTTCTTTCTGTATTCTGCCACCTTGTTGGTTCTTTTGGCTTGGTTTTGTGTGTCTATAAACTAAATTTAGACCTTTAATAATAACTCGGTTTTTGTCTCGTAAAACCTTTATTATTTTCCCCGTTTTACCAGCCTCATTGCCAGCCATCACTGCAACTAAATCGTTCCTGCACACATGCATAACTATACATTCTCCACAGGTATTTGTTTAACCTTGTAATTAAATCTTTCTATACAACTTCAGCGGCCAAAGATATAATTTTCATAAAATTCTTCTGCCGTAATTCTCTGGCTACAGCGCCGAATATACGAGTCCCTCGAGGGTTACCATCATTGTCAATAATAACTATCGCATTTTTGTCAAATTTTAAATAAGAACCGTCGTCTCTCCGTATATTTTTTTTTGTCCGTACAACAACTCCTTTTACCACTTCCCCTTTTTTAACAACTCCCTCTGGTATTACTTTCTTTACTGCCGCAACAATAATATCGCCAACCGTGGCATATTTCCTACCGCTACCGCCTAATACCTTTATACACGTAGCCCTTTTAGCGCCGCTGTTGTCTGCAATATCTAGTTTTGTTTGTTCCATTATCATTTTTTAAAACTCCGCTTAATTCTATGGCTTTGCCTTTCCTATGATACGAAGTAATCTTGTAGATTTTGTTTTGCTTAAGGGTCTCGCCTCAATAATCTCAACCTTATCGCCCACTTTTGCTTCACTATTTTGATCGTGTGTTTTATAGATTGAAGACCGTTTTAGATACTTACCATATTTGGAATGTTTTACAAGACGCACAACCTCAACGACTATTGTTTTCTGCATCTTATTACTAATGACCGTCCCGACAATCTTCCTCCTTCTACCTCTTTTATTTTCAACGCTCATTTTCAAACTTACTCCTTTGCCTTGAGAGGAGTATTGATAGACAAGTCCATCTCTCTCAAAATAGTTTTCAATCGCGCTACATTTCTTCGAACATCTCTCCGCTGTGCAGGATTTCGCGTTTCACCCGCTTGCCATTGAAATCGAATATTCAACGATTCCCTTCTGCATGCATCGATTTCTTCCAAAATCTCCTGCCTGGATTTCATTCTCATTTCACTAACCTTCAAATCGTCTTTCTCCTTTGTACAAGCCTTACTTTAACCGGCATTTTATGGGCTACTCTATTAAACGTCTGCTTGGCAATTTCTTCATTGATACCGCTCAGCTCATACAAAATAGTCCCCGGTTTCACCACAGCGACCCAGAATTCAGGTTCACCCTTACCTTTTCCCATACGAGTTTCAATAGGTTTCGATGAAACGGATTTGTGTGGAAACACCCTTATCGTTAACTTCCCTTCTCTTGGAAGGTATTGTGATGCTGATACTCTTCCCGCCTCGAGTTGTTGGGCTGTTATCCACCCAGGTTCCAAAGACTGCAAACCAAATTCACCAAAAGATACTCTGTCACCTCTTGTCGCATTTCCTTTAATTTTTTGCCGTTGCGACTTCCTGAACTTTACCCTCTTCGGCATCAGGCGCATATAACTTCTCCTTCCCGGAACTAATTAACCCTTTATAAATCCAAACTTTTACCCCAATAACACCATATGCCGTTTTGGCTTCAGCAAAACCGTAATCAACATCGGCCCTCAATGTATGCAAAGGAACACTTCCCGATGACATTTTTTCAGTCCTTGCGATCTCGGCTCCACCCAGCCTGCCTGCTACCTGCATCTTTACGCCCTTTGCGCCTGCATCAACTGATGCATCCAGCGCTTTTTTCATCGCCCTTCTGAATGTGACTCGCTTTTCCAGCTGTTCTGCAACGTTTTCAGCAACAAGTTGCGCATGCAACTCTGGCTTCGTAATTTCTTTTATTTTTATAACTACTTCTCTTCCTGTAATTTTTTGTAACTCGTCTTTAAGTTTATCGACCTCAGCGCCTTTTCTACCAATTATCAAGCCAGGACGCGCAGTATGCAAAGTTATTTTTGCATCTTGCCGGGTTCTTTCTATCTCAATAACCGAAATCCCGGCAAAGCCATAATTTATTTTAATTATCTTACGTATCTTTTGGTCTTCTACAAGCAATGAGCCAAAATTCTTCTTGTCGGCATACCAAATCGATTTCCACCCCTGCGTTATTCCCAGCCTAAAGCCTATCGGACATACCTTTTGACCCATCTTATCTCCTCTGATTATTATTTATACTTTTGTTTTTTCAGATAATACTACCGTGATATGACTTGTACGCTTCAATATCCGTGCCGACATACCACGAGGCCTTGTACGTTGCCATTTTCTAGTTGGACCACCATCCACTAAAGCTTGTGTTACATACAAAGAATCAACATCAACGTCCAAATTTTCATTTGCAGCAGCTATGGCAGCTCTAATTACCTTATCTATCATGTAAGATGCGCGTTTGTGAGTCGCCCTCAAAATCCTTAATGCATCATTAACCGATTTACCTCGGACAAGATCAATAACATATCGTGCTTTTCGTGGTGATATCCTCGCATATTTACAACATGATCTAAATTCCATTTTTATACAACCTTTCAGTGCAACAATCTATAATTGACCTTACAACTTGCTAACCTTGCAGTGTTTCTTTCTTTTTCACACCACCGTGAGCCCTAAAAGTGCGCGTTTGAGCAAACTCTCCAAGCTTATGGCCAACCATATCATCCGTAACAAATAGTTTTTGAAATATTTTACCGTTATGAATCATAAAGGTATGTGAAACAAACTCAGGCACAATCGTACAGCTTCTCGCCCATGTCCGTATAGGTTCACTGCCGCCTGCATCTTTTTGCTTCAATACTTTTTCCATTAACTTACTATCAACGTATGGTCCCTTTTTTACTGAACGACTCATAACATCTCCCCATTACCAGTTAATCTATTCTATTTTATAAATTGCCCCTGGCGCCAATCCTTCGTCTGCGAATTATAAGCCTATTACTTATCGCTTTCTTTTTTCGCGTTTTTCCACCTTTCGCTAACAAACCTGTCCTGGAACAAGGATGCCGTCCACCACCGCTTCTACCTTCTCCACCACCCAACGGATGCGCTACAGGGTTTTGCGCTACACCCCTCACACGTGGTCTTATCCCTTTCCAACGGCTTCTCCCTGCTTTTCCTAATCTGATATTACTATGATCGAGATTACTAAGCTGGCCAATCGTAGCCCTGCAACCGTCAAATACCTTCCTTACCTCACCCGATGGTAGCACAATATGCGCATAATTTCCTTCTTTCGCCAGCAATTTTGCTACTCCGCCTGCAGAACGCACCAATTGTCCACCCTGACCAATACGTAATTCGATATTATGGATATCTAAGCCCATAGGTATATTTTTAAGCGCCATACAATTGCCGATTTCTGGTTCCACTTTATTACCCGACATTACGGTCTGACCGACTTGTAACTTATCAGGGGCGAGAATATATCTCTTCTCGCCATCTACATAATGTAGCAGGGCAATACGTGCTGATCGGTTAGGATCATATTCTATACTGGCAACCTTCGCCGGAATATTATCTTTTTTTCGTTTAAAATCAATAATTCTATAATGCCGCCTGCTTCCACCGCCAATATGTTCTGCTGTTATTTTACCTTCGGTATTTCGACCACCGGTTTTTCTTAAAGGTGCTAATAATGATTTTTCAGGCTTAGTTTTTGTGATTTCTGAAAACTCAGAAACACTTGCGAATCTTCTTCCTGCTGTAACCGGTTTATAATATCTAATTCCCATGAATATCTATTCCTCTTCGTTTATTTTTTTAATAGCCAAAATCTATTGTACTTCCCTCTTTCAGCGTAATAACAGCCTTCTTCCAGTCTTTTGTTCTCCCTAATTTGAACCGAACCCTTCTCGCCTTGCCTTTTCTTACTAGGGTTCTTACATCCTGAACTTTCACATTGAAGAATTTCTCAACTGCTTTTTTTATCTGAATCTTATTTGCTCTTAAATCTACTTCAAAATGATAAGAATTCGTTGCCTCTCCATCCGCAACGCTCTTTTCAGTTCGTAGAGGTTTCTTTATTATACTGTAACTGTCCATAAGATATTCTTTACTCCTATCCGATACTGCTCAATGCTTCCTTTGTTAAAAGTACTTTTTTTGGCCTAAGAATTTCATATGCATTTAGCTCTGTACTCGTCATTATTTTTACAGAGGGTATATTCCTTGCAGATTTCCAAACATTTTCATTTGCCTTTGGTATCACTATCAGACAACTGGAATTATCTATGTTAAGAGCTTTTAATATACCAACCATTTGTTTGGTCTTGGGAATATCAAAATTTAAATTATCTATAACAACTAACTCATTATCCCTTACCTTTGCAGACAATGCTGTGTAAAGAGCCAATTTCCTGGCTTTTTTGGGAATTGCATATGAATAATCTCTTGGCCTAGGACCAAACGATACACCACCACCTTTCCACAGTGGCGAACGTATACTACCAGCCCTTGCCCTACCAGTATGCTTTTGAACCCAAGGTTTTCTTCCACCGCCTGCAACCTCACCTCTTGTTTTTGTACAAGCCGTCCCCTGCCTCTTGTTTGCTTCGTACATAGTGATCGCATCTCTCAGCAGTTTATTACGAATAGGCCCGCCGAACTTCTTATCGTCCAACTGTAAGTTATCTATTTTTTCTCCCTCTTTGCTATATACAGGTATTTCCATAACTTTTATTTACCTACCCTTTTCACTCTACTTTTATTTAATATAAGATAACTTCCTTTATGTCCAGGAACCGCACCTCTAACAAATAATAAATTCCTGTCTTTATCAATCTTCACTACATCGATATTCTTTATTGTTACTCGTTCTACGCCGAGTCTTCCAGCCATTTTTTTCCCCCTGATTACCCTTCCAGGGTCGGTGTTGGAACCAATCGAACCAGGCGGTCTATGCCGTGTAGACCCATGGGTTTGTGCGCCACCCTTAAAATTCCATCTCTTCATCACACCTGCAAATCCCTTCCCCTTAGTCATTCCAATCACATCCACCTGTTTGACATCAGTGAATATATCTACGGTAATACTTTGTCCTAATTTAATATCCGCACTGGCATCCGGCTTCACTTCCCTTA
>Ga0209211_10005545_pt1 | contig 18776 bp, 22 predicted proteins | sample RifGroA2_FD_183992 | JGI IMG/M metagenome (GOLD analysis project Ga0209211, IMG submission 183992) | Groundwater microbial communities from Rifle, Colorado, USA - Groundwater A2 (SPAdes) (version 2) | ecosystem: Environmental > Aquatic > Deep subsurface > Groundwater | place: Rifle, Colorado... | reverse complement strand
ATACAGAATGTTCAAAATAAAAACGGCCGCGAATGACGATGTCGCATCGCTCAAAGAAGCGCTCTCGCGGCGGCTAAATCACCCGGAATGGCCGCTACCGCGCGTGTTCGTTGTGGACGGGGGCAAAGGTCAGATGCGTGCGGCACAAGCTGTCCTAAAAGAGGCGGGTGTGGAAGTTCCCGTCGTGGGTGTTGTCAAGAATCAATTCCATAAGCCGGAGCGGCTCATCGGCGACAAACGCGCGATAGAAGCGTACGAAAGGGATATTCTTCTCGCCAACAATGAGGCGCACCGTTTCAGTATCGGTTGGCACAGAAAGCGGTTGCGGCGGAAGAATTTGTCCGCGTAGTGCGGTATACTTCAGGCATATGTCGCGGCTCTCTGTCGGAATATTGCGCGGCGGGACATCAAGCGAATACAATCTTTCGCTCAAGACGGGTGCGGCGATGATGGCGGCCTTGCCGGACGATAAATATCAGGTGCATGATATTTTTATCGACAAGTCGGGGATGTGGCATTTGCGCGGCATGCCGGCCGACACCTCACGGGCGCTCTCCCAGATAGATGTCGTCCTGAACGCCCTGCACGGTGGTGTGGGCGAAGACGGGACCGTCCACCGCGTTCTCGAACGCGCAGGAGTGCCGTATGCGGGCTCGCGCGCGCTTTCATCCGGCTCGTCACTCAATAAGGTCCGCGCACGCGAACATTTCCGCAAGGCGGGGATACCGATGCCGCGCGGTATCGCATTCAACCTCGCGAATCAGATGAATACATCCGAGATGGCGGGCGTGGTCTTTTCGCAATTTTCACCGCCCTACGTGATAAAACCCGTCAGCGAAGGCGCTTCCCACGGCATTCTGTTTGCTCCGACCATCATCGAACTTCCGGACCGCATCGGCGATGTACTTGATGCCTACGGCGCGGCGCTCGTGGAAGAATATCTTTTGGGCGAAGAGGTGCATGCGGGTGTCATCGAAAATTTCCGCGGGGAAGATGTCTACGCACTGCCGCCGGTGCATATACATAAACCTCTCGGTGCCCGGTTCATCGAATCCGCGCATCACGAAGAGGGGACTTTGCGCCACACGGTACCGAGCAATTTTACGCATGCCGAGAAGCAGGTTATCGCCGATATGGCGCGCGCCGCACACAAGGCACTCAATCTTGCGCATTTTTCGCAAGCGAATCTCATTCTCACGAAGCACGGCCCGTACCTTCTCGAAGTGGACTCCACTCCGGCCCTGTATCACGGCTCCGCTTTCCCGCCCGCGCTCGAAGCGGTCGGCTCCTCCGTGCGCGAATTTCTCGAACATGCTATACATCTTGCGAGAAGTCAGTAGATTTCTCCGGATAAAGGGCCGTTAGCTCAGTGGTAGAGCACCTCATTTGCAATGAGGGGGTCGGGGGTTCGATTCCTCTACGGTCCACCATCGAAATTATGACCAAAGAAAAAAGCTTGTTTAAAATCCCCATAGCCTCCGGCGAGGAAACGGACAGAGAAATTGTCACTCATAATCGAGGGATGCTAAAAAGGCCGATGCAGCGGCTCTTGTTCAATGAATCTATCGGTGGAAATGCCGGAACAGAACGTGTTGGCAAGACCGACTATCCATGTGCCGCCGCCAACGGATATGCCGATCGAGCGACCGGTAAAATCGTTACATTCGGCAATGTACAGGATATTCTTCCTGACGTCGTGAAGGATAAAAACGAGTTCACCTTACGAGTGGCCTTCGACATCACAAGTCGGCGTTTTTTCAAGATTGTATCATTTCTCGGAGTTGAAAACTTCACCGAACGAGGGAAGAGAAATATTCAGGCGGCGATTGACGAATACAACAAATGAACATATGCCGATAAAAAATCTCCATGAACACATCGTTTCTTTGGCGGAAAAGGAGCCGAAGAAAATGGCGCTCATGGCGTGCGACACGGAGGGTGCGATCGCCGAAGAAATCACGTACGGGGAATTGGCAGAAAAAATCGAAGCCGCGGCGGTATACCTGCGGAGCCTCGGCCTCCAGCGCGGCGACCGCGTAGCGCTTGCTTTCAAGAATTCACCCGCGCTTCTCATCTTGAGTTGGGCGGCATGGGCTTCGGGCGTCGTGACGGTACCGATGGACACGAAGCGGGATACGGGGGAGCAGTATCAGTACAAATTGAATTTGAATAAAGTTGCGGTACTCATCGCACAGGGCGGCGTCCTCAAGGATGTCGAAGGGAAATATCTGAAAGGTATCCAAGTCGTCGACTTTATCGGCTTCCCTGAGAAAGGGAGTACATCTATCGAGTGGGAAGCGGGACTTGCGCACCCCGCGCTCGTCCTCTTCACATCCGGTACTACGGGGCACCCCAAGGGCGCGAAATTGTCGCTCCAAAATCTCATCATCAATGCCGACGGCATACGGCAGTGGCTCAAGATAAGCGGCGACGACACTTTCTTGGTCAACCTCCCGCTGCACCACATCAATTCCACGACCTTCTGCCTTTCGACCCTGCTCGCGGGCGGCACTATCGCCGTCCCGCCCAATTATTCCAACTCGCATTTTTGGCAGCAGATGGCGAGGACCAAAGCAACCATCACTTCTATCGTGCAATCTATTCTTTTCGACCAATTGGGCAGGGAGAAAGAATACGCCGCCGTCAAAGCGGAGGTGAAGTTACAGAGGATACAGATAGGCTCGGCGCCGGTCATCGCGCAGACCGTGCAGGAGTTCATGAGAAAATTCGGCATCCCGCTCTATCAGGGATACGGACACACCGAGACGGCGCTCCGCGTCACCGGCGTACCGATGGGCCTGCCGCAGGAATTGTACGCACAACTTATCGAAGACAACTCCATCGGCACCGCGATGCCGTGGGCTGACGTGCAGATATTCGACGACGAGGGTAAGGCGCTCGGAGAGGGTGATGAGGGTGAACTCGTGGTCAAAGGTCCGGCCATCATGGAGGGGTATGTGGGCGGGGAGCCGGCGTTCAAGAACGGCTATTTTCAGACGGGGGATGTGGGCCTCTTCAGAATGATAGACGGCAAGCGACTCTTTTATCTCAAAGGGCGCAAGAAAGAGATCATCATCAAGGGGGGCGTGAACATCTCACCCATCGCGGTCGAGAATGCGTTGAAAAATATTTCGGCGGACGCCGCGCAGGTGCATGCGGTCGCAGTGCGCGACGAGCGGTACGGCGAAGAGATAGGCGCGGTCGTCTCGTGGAAGAAAGATGTTGATGAGGCTTGCGCAAAGCGCCGCCTGAAATGCGCGCTCCTTTTCGGGACACCGTACCTGAGTGCATACGAGACACCCAAATATCTGAGCGCGCTTCCCGTCGAGGAGCTTCCGATGACCTCAACCGGCAAAGTACAGCGCAGTGTCCTGAAAGACAAGCTATCGTACGAGCAATTCGAATCGATATACGGTCTCATCAAAACGCCGCGGTACCGTTTTACCGCCCTCCATCGGTACTCGCGCTGGGTGTCCGCATCGTACGAACTCTACAATCAGTGTTGGGTGCCTCTCACGGCGGAGAAAGGAGGATACGAAAAGAATATTCCGAAGCAGCTCATCATTCTCGCCGCCCGTCCCGACGACTCGCTCGCCGGTCAGATAGCGGTAATCCGTACGAATTTGTCTGCGGATGCGCTTCTGCACACTACATACGCACAACTTCTCTCGCCGGATGTACTCGATCCGCAGGGGAAGGCGCTCGTATGCATTTCTATCTGCAGTGCCGACTACAAGGCGAAACCGATACCGGATATTCCGGTCGTGCCCGACGAGAAAACAGTGCGGGAGTACCTGCCGCAAGACCCCGTTTTCAAATTTCACCAAAAACCAAAAGGGGGAGGCGGCGGCGCGGAGCTTGTCGGCATCATTCCTGAGGGACGGCCCGAGGACAAAAGCTCTCTCGGATACAATATGCTCCTGAAGTACCCCGCGCCGTCCCAAAATGCCGCTATCGCGGATGATGCTCCCGTCTCGACCCAGCTCATAGAGGCGGTTCTGGTCATCGCGAAGGATTTGGGCATCAATGATGTCTATGCCTATTCCCGGCCGGGTGGACTTGCACATTATCTCGCTAAGCTGCAAAGTACGTAGCATGGCAGCCAAAAAAAGCATCAAAGCGCTCACGTTTGACAGCAAAAAGGACGGCTGGGGCAAGAGCCGCGGGTTCGTGCAACGCCTCGTCCCGATGCCGGCTCTGAACGAAAAGAAAAATCCTGAAGATGCGCTCGCCGTCATCCTCAAGGTCCGTTATGCGGGCGTGTGCGGCTCCGACCGCGGGCTCTGGTACCGCACGGCCTTCAAGGATATGGTGCACGATTCCTTGAAGCGCGAGAAGAAAACACTCCGCATAACCGGCCATGAATTCGTCGGAGAGATAGTGCAGGTAGGCTCGATGGTGAAGTGGCTTTACCACGATCAGGATGAGAAGAATCCTGCCAAGGTGGAAGTCGGCGGGCTCGTTTCCGGCGATTCGCACGTGACCTGCGGCCGCTGCTACCAATGCCGCATCGGCGAAGAGCACGTGTGCCTCAATGAGGCGATACTCGGTATCTCTATCGACGGCATCTTTGCGGAATACGTGAAAATTCCCGCCAAGAATTTATGGGCGGTCGACGAGCGCCGGGTGCGTCCCGAAATAGCCGCTATCTACGATCCCTTCGGCAATGCGGTCCACGCGTGCACCGTGACGGACTTTCGCGGACAGCGCGTCGCGGTTTTCGGATGCGGCCCCATCGGCCTATTTGCGGTGCTTCTCGCGCGGCATTTCGGTGCGGCCAAAATCATCGCCGTAGACGTCAATCCCGCGAATTTGAAGACCGCGCAGGCCCTCGGCGCACACGAGACGATACTCATCAAAAGGAGCGATAAGAAGAACGACTGGGAAGCCGACAAAGCTGCCGTTCAGCGTGTTATGCAGTTGACGTACGGCAAAGGCGTCGATATCTCAATGGAAATGGCCGGACCGCCGTCGTCCCTGAACAACTGCATTGAGAGCACGCGGCGCGGAGGGCACGTCATCGCCTTCGGCATCAAGGACGGCAATATGACTATTCCCAATTTCTCGCGCAACGTCATCGTCCGCGGGCTCACTATTCACGGGATTATCGGCCGCCAGATCTTCCGCACGTGGCAGATAGCCCAGCGTGTGCTTAGCGACCGCTCCAACGGCATTCAGGACGCGATATGGGAAACCATTTTGCTGAAAGGCAAGGGAACCATCCTCGACTTCCACAAGTTCACGCCGGAATCTTTTGAGGAGGCATTGAACAAATATCCCAAGATAGCCTTTAAGATAAACGGCTAAGGTTATATGCGCGAGTCTCGGCCGGAAGAGGAAGGAGGACTCATAAGAAAATCTGTCGAAAGGCTCAGAGATCGATCAAAAAGTGCTTTGATCAGCGACCTTTTTCTCGCACTGACCCAACAAATTCCCTCATCTGCGCGGGACGCTGAATCGTACCGAAAGAATCTGTTCCCCGAATTTGGATCCGAAGATGAATTGCTCTCATATCTTAAAGAAAGGTTTACAGTTGATATCGGAAGCGGATTGACTCATGAAAATCCATACTCGCTCATTAATGTCGTTGCCAGACAGACGGGAAAGAACGTTATATTCATTGGTATAGAACCGAAAGTCGGAAATTTGTCGGGAGGATTCAGTAAGTCGGATAAACTGATATTTCTTTTGGATAAGCTCTTGAGTGTCAAAAGAACAAAACATGTCGACCTTCCCGCCGAAAATAGAGTTGTCGCCGCTGAATTTCCTGATGTACACCTGCCCGCCGGATCAGTGGACGTCATCCTTTCTAGCTCTTTGGTCGGGCGTTGGATCGTCGATCCTGGAGAATTACTGAAGATGTTCAAAGAATTCGACCAGATCTTGAGCGAGCGCGGTGAGATACGTTTGTATCCGGTCGATCCGGTATTACTCCAGGACAACGAACTGAAGAATTTTATTGATCAACGCTTCTTCAGGGAGCAAACCGTCGACAAACGTCTGGTTGTATTGAGGAGAAAACATGGCGTTGATAAAAATTCTGTATAATTGAGTTATGTATACCCGTCTGAAATTGATACTCGATTCCGAACTTGCTGCTGCGCGGGAGAATGGGACGTACAAGGAAGAGCGTGTACTTGAATCGGCGCAGGGGAGGGAAATCACCGTACAGGGAAAGAAACTGCTCAATTTTTGCGCCAATAATTATCTCGGCCTTTCCGGCACGGAACTTTTGGAAAAAGCTTCAGAAGAAGCCGTGAAAAAGTGGGGATTCGGGTTGGCTTCGGTGCGCTTTATTTGCGGGACGCAAACGGTGCACAAAGACCTTGAGAAGGCTGTCGCGGGGCTCGTCGGGACGGAAGATGCGGTCCTCTACTCATCTTGCTTTATGGCGAATGTCGGACTGTTCCAGACCTTTTTCGGTGACCAAGATGCCATCATCAGCGACGAGCTCAATCACGCCTCCATTATTGACGCGGTGCGGCTCTCGAAGGCCGAGCGGCTGGTCTACAAGCACATGGACATGAATGATCTAAGGACTAAGTTGGAAAGTACAAAGGACAAAAGGTTACGGGTCATCGCGACCGACGGCGTGTACAGCATGGACGGCGATATCGCGCCGCTCAAAGAAATATGCGATCTCGCGGACAAATACGAGGCGCTCGTCTTCGTGGACGATGCGCACGCGACCGGCGTAATGGGCGACAATGGTGGCGGCACGCCGGAGGCATGCGGCGTTGTCGGGCGCGTGGATTTTGTCACCGGCACCTTCGGCAAAGCGCTCGGTGGCGCAGGTGGCGCATTCACCGCGACGCGCAAAGAAGCCGCGGAATACCTGCGCAACCGCTCGCGTAGCTACCTTTTCTCCAATTCTCTGGACACCGCGGTCACAGGGACATCACTCTTCGTCATTAATTATCTCAAATCGCATCCCGAATATCGCGAACGCTTGTGGGCCAACACGAAATTGTTCCGGAAACTAATGAGCGACAACGGGTTTAAAGTTTCGGACGCTCAACATCCGATTACGCCTATCATGCTCGGTGATGAGAAGAAGGCGGTCGAGATGGCGAAAGCGCTTTTCGACGAAGGCATCTACGTCATCGGCTTCGCATTCCCCGTTGTCCCGAAGGGCAAGGCTCGCATCCGTGTGCAAATTTCTGCGGCCCACACGAAGGAGGATATCGAAACCGCTGTCAAAAAATTTACATCAGTCGGCAAGAAATTCGGCGTTGTCTAAGCCTGTTTGCTTGTGATATAATTCTATAATGACTAAATTACTTACACGGGCGATTAAAAAACTTTCGCAGCTTCCTGGAAAGCGTCAGGATGAGCTTGCCAAAATGCTGATCGATGTCGCAGCTCAAGATTTGCAACCCTACCAATTTACTCCAGAGGAGCGGAAGGAGGTAGAAGTTGCGCTTAGAGAAGCAAAACGCGGAAAGTTTGCTACAGATGAAGAAGTTGCCGCCATGTGGCGACGCTTCGGACTATGAGGATTCGCTATGCACCGCGCGCAATCAAGAACTTGAACCAGATTCGGGAATATATAAGCAAGGATAATCCAGAAGCGGCATGGGTCGTTGCTTCGTTCGTTCGTCGAGCGATCAACACTCTGAAACTGTGGCCTTATCAAGGGCGGGCGACAGAGCGAGAAAATGTCCGCCGCCTTGTTGTCACAAATTATCCGTATGTTGTGTACTATACGGTCCGAAAGGAGAGCGTAATCGTACTCAACGTATTGCATACATCGCGGAATCACTAAATTCAATTGCATCACGCTTCTTCGGCGCGCGCACGAAGGAAGATATCGAGAAGGCCGTCGAAAAATTCACCGCCGTTGGCAAGAAATTCGGCGTTGTGAAGGGATGATACAATTACCGTATGTCCGAGAAATTGGTCAGCCCCCGAGACCGTATGCCGGAACTGTCGGTAGAAGAACTCCAAAGAGTGCACGCCTTATCTCAAGACCGTAAGCAACGAGTGACTCGGCTATTGTCCGGTGGCTGGGCTTATTTCACTTCAACCGTTGAGATTGAAGACGACAAACATCATCATTTGTCGGGATGGGCGAGAGGCGGCAAGGTGAGTAAAGCCGTCAGCAAACTGTTTGATAGGGCTTGGGGCAAAGGAGTAGTCGAAACATATTCGGCCGTTCCAGGACATCGTGCACAGTTCCTGCGAATGAAACAAGAACCGCGCGGCGGCAATGATTTGGAGGATGATATTGTCCCCAACGCCTAAGGAATGAGTAGTGCAAGATCCGACCTTGTATCGAGAAATAGCTCAATAAGGGCGTTCTTTTTCCACCTCGCTCGAATATTTACCCTGTGCGGCGAGGGAATTCATTTTTGAACGGAAGAGGAGGATGTCTTGCGCGGCTTTGACATTGGCCTCCGGATTTTCCGACCACTTTTTGAGCACGGGATTCTGGATTGCGCGGGAGTAGGAGAAGGTGAGCGGCCATGCCATTTTTCCCCAATTATGACTAGCAGAGTTCATCGCATCAAGGTGCGCGGTCGCCTGCTCATCACCCTGCCCGCCTGAAAGGAACACGACACCCGCGAGGTTGGCAGGCACGGTCGCCTTGAGGACGCGGATAGTATTGTCGGCGACTTCTTCGACGGTCGATTGTTTGGCGGCCTTTTTTCCTGAGATGACCATACTCGCCTTGAGGATGGTTCCTTCCGGCGCAACGCCCTGATGATTTAATTCTTCAAAAACTTCTTCCAGGACCGTCTCGGTGACGGCGTAGCATTCTTCGAGCGTGTGGTCGCCGTCGATAAGTACTTCCGGCTCTATCATCGGCACGATGTCGGCCTCCTGACACAGGGCCGCGTAGCGGGCGAGCGCATGCGCATTAGCGCTCACGCACGCTTCCGACGGCATATTCTCGCCGATAGTGATGACCGCGCGCCACTTGGCGAATTTCGCGCCCAGCGTTTTGTATTCGGCAAGCCGCTCGCGCAGGCCGTCGAGTCCTTCGGTTATCTTTTCCTCGCCATGAAGCGCAAGATTTTTCGGCCCACCGTCTACCTTGATGCCGGGGAGGATGCCTTTTTCGGCAAGAATTTCGGCGAGGCGTTTGCCGGTGTCGCCCTTCTGACGGATGGTCTCATCGTGGAGGATGACGCCGCTGATGTACTGTTCGAGGCCTTCGGCGGTGAAAAGCGTTTGGCGATATGCGCGGCGGTTATCTTCGGTGCACTCGACGCCGACGGAGTCGAAACGCTTTTTGCATGTCACCGCACTTTCATCAGCCGCGAGAATGCCCTTACCCGGAGCGACCATTCGCTCTCCTGTTTGCTTTAAAATATTTATATCCATACTTTTGACTTATGACTTATAACTTCGTACTTATCCATTAATGTGGCGTGTGCTAATGTACCGGACCGTACGGGGATTCGAGGACATCACGATGGAGTGCGTGTTGGTATATTGTGCACCGACCGTGACCCCTTTTACAAGAGGTCCGGTCATCACGCCGGTGGCGGTAAAGCTGACGTTGTCGCCGCGTGCAAGGTCGGTCGAGCTGAACACAGGTGAGAAGTCGGTGACCCCCGCCGCGTTGAGCCGCGCGATGTGCTTTTCATCCTTCGGCTTCCATCGGCAGAGTATCTCGCCGCCGAGGCACCGCATGGCGGCCGCGGTCAAGACCGCCTCCGCACTTCCGCCGACGCCCATGAGTATGTCGACCGGAGAGGAGCCTTTGCACGTCGCAATGGCCATTGCGACATCCCCGTCGGTAAAAAGAAGGACGCGCGCTCCGGCCGCACGTACCTCGCTGACGAGCTTGTCGTGCCGCTCACGCTCGAGGACGGCGACCGTTATTTCGGAGACGTCTTTGTCCAGCGCCTTCGCGGAATTGCGGATGTTGTCTTGTACGGACGCGTCGAGATCGACGACCTCGGCGGCCAGGGGACCGACCGCTATCTTTTCCATATACGAATCGGCGGCACGGTAGAGTGAGCCTTCGGGGCCGGTCGCGATGACCGAAAGCGCGTTGCTCCTCCCGTGTGCCACCGAGTCGGTGCACTCGAGCGGGTCGACGGCTATTTCGCAGAGCGGCCCTGACCCTTTGCCGAGTTTTTCTCCGATGTACAACTCGGCCGCCTCGTCCTTCGCCCCCTCGCCGATGACGATGATGCCGTTAAAATCGATGGCGTTGAAATATGTGCGCATCGCGTCGACGCTCGCCTGATCGGCGGCTTTGCCGTCGCCTTTGCCAATCCATTTCGCCGCGGCGATTGCGCCCACTTCGGTCACGCGGACGAATTCAAGCGCGAGATTGGCAAACGCCGAGCCGTTCTTTTCCGCCATAGTGGCTACAGTATACATAGAGAGCGCTCTGTGGATAGCGCACTACCCACAGTTGACTTGGGTTTAGGGCGGGGTATGATGCCAGCGAATGTAAGGTTTCTGATGCTTTGGGGGTCTGGTGGCCGAGAGGTAAACCAACACGCAGAGCAGAGAAAGGTTGGTTTACATTTTTTAAAGGAAAACACACATACAGAGTCATGGCTAAGAAGCTATACATCGGCGGGCTGCCCTACAGCACGACCGATACTGAGCTCAAGGAGGCTTTCGCACAGGCCGGAAACGTCGAGTCTGCCGTCATCATCATGGACAAGATGAGCGGTCGCTCGAAGGGTTTTGGTTTCGTCGAAATGTCTTCCGATGAGGAGGCGCAAAAGGGCATCGAATTGTGGAACGGGAAGGACTTCGGCGGACGCACGCTCACGGTAAATGAGGCGCGCCCGATGGAGGAACGCCCGCGACGCGACTTCCGTGGAGGCGGCGGTAACGACCGCGGCGGATACGGAGGCGGACGGGGAGGCAACGGAGGCGGTGGTGGTCGGAGTTGGTAATTTCGCTCCCCTTTGTTTCTGAACAGCCCCGGCGTAATGCCGGGGCTGTTGTCGTTTTCCTTACTTTTCCACACATAATCGCCTGCATCGCGCGTTTATCACGCATACTGTGTACATGAAGTACGGACTGCTTTTCGGGTGGGGGATAGGGATATATGCGGTGATGTTCCTCTTGTGGTCGGGCTTTGTCACCTACGGTTTCGTCGACGGAGTCGCTCCGCGCATCGTCGGCCTCCTTGTTCTGCTTGCGGTCGCGGTAATCGCAGGACGCTCGCTCCGCGCACACTCCTGGAGAGACATCCTGCCGTACTCGGTCTCGTGGGGCATCATGATGGCGCTACTCGACATGACATTTTCCGTCCCGCTTACGGGATGGCAGCTGTACGCCGATTGGAATGTGTGGGTCGGATACGCGCTCGTCGCGCTTTTTCCTCTCTTTGCCCTGTACCCGAGCTTCGAACGATTTTCCCGCAGGTCCTCCGAAAGTTTCTAGCGCAGTATGACCGACCTTACAGCAGTGGGCACTGCGCGGGGAGCGCTCGCGCTTGATGCGCACCGTTTTATTCTGCGCACGGGACTTGCCATGGGCAATGTGTTCGCGTGGATATTGATGTTCGATTATCTCGCCGCACTTTCGGGCTCGCAGCCGCGCGCGATCGCGGCGACCGCAATTCTGTACGGGCTTTCGCACGGCATCACCATCGCGTTCACACCTATTGCGGCGGCGCATTTACGCAAAAGCTCCCGCCGGTCGCTCGTGTGGGGAGTCGTGTTTGCGTCCGGCGCGTTCGTCGCCCTCGGCGCTACCTTCAGCGGCGCTTTTGCCGCCCTCTCTCCCGCTTTGGGCGTTGTATATTTCGCCGTACTGCTCGGCATATATCGCGCACTGTACTTCGTGCCGTACCAACTCATCCGTGCTGCGACGCCCAAAGATGAATTCCGCATGCCCGTCATCTACGAGATATTGGTCGCCCTCATGCCGCTCTTCGCGGGATTGACCATTCTCTCGGTGCCGTTCGGGATACTGCACGTCGTCTTCGGCGCGGCGGCGCTCGTCGCATTCTCCTTTCTGCCCGCGCTCTGGGTCGCCGACCGCCATGAACGGTTCTCGTGGCCCTATATGTATACATTCAAACAGATCCTGAGCCGCAGGCACAGCGGACTCGTCGTGCAATCCTTTTTCGACGGGCTCGAAGGCGCGGCGCTCTTTCTGGTGTGGCCTCTCGCCATTTTTCTCATTCTTGGTTCGTCGTACGGTGTCTTGGGAATTGTCTTCAGCCTGACGCTACTCTTTATTCTTTTGTCGCGGCGTTTGTTCGGACGCCTCCTCTCGGCATTCCGCATTGAGGGCTCCGTGCCCGTCCGTGTCGTCATCAATGTGTCAGGGTGGGTCATGCGTTTTGCCGCAGGGACGCCGGTCGGCGTCATCGTCGCGGACGCCTACTCCTACGCGACACAGCATCCGCGAGGGACGAGCGTCGACCCCTTCGCCTTCGAGCAGAGCGCCGACAGGGGAGCCTTTATCGACGAATACACCGCACTGAAAGAGATCGTGCTCGGCATAGGGCGGATTGCGATGTGCATCGTGATAGGTGCACTTGCGCTCGCGGTCCCGCTCCCCGTCGCATTCGCCGTCGCGCTCCTCTTGGCCGCCTTCGCGTCCGGCATTTCCGTCATGCTCGCGCGATACCAAGCCTCCGCGGAGTTCTAAGCGCCGGACACTCGCCTTATTCTTTCTCAGCAAGCGGGTCGGGAGGAAGCTTGCGTTGCAACTCTTTCAGTTTCGACAACGATCGGGATGCTGATCCCTCGGATGAGCCGCGCAAAGCGACCAACGCTCTATCGAGGTCCTTGTCGCCATCCTTCGCCATCTTCTGGAGTCGCTCTGTCACCGGCATGACCAGCGACCATGCATACTTGTCTTCTTCCGGAGTAGGGTCGGTCTGAGGGGTACGGATCAGGCGATGCAAAGATCCAACCGCCCGACCTTCATTTTGCGCACTCTTGAGCTCATCGGCAACTCTGGTCGCAATTCGCTGGATAGTCTGCTCGTCAGGTTTCTCGGGCTGACCTGACCGCGGGACTCTCTCCTTTTCTCCGAATTGATCGCTCATATGTTATTGAAAAAGCGAAGCGACGACTTCTTTGACGTCATTCCCGTCCGCGCGTCCCGCGAATTCTTTCATCACCGCGCCGGTGAGCTTGCCCATGCCGGAAGCGTCGGCCACGCCGAGCTCGGCCATCTTGGCGCGCGCGACTTTTTCTATATCTTCGCGCGGGGCCGACTGCGGCAGATACTCTTCGATTATTTTCAACTCATTGTGCTCTTTCTCCGCGAGCTCTGCGCGGCCGCCTTTCGTATAGACATCGGCAGCTTCTTTGCGCTGTTTGGCAAGCCGCTTCAAGACCGTGACGGCATCATTGTCGGCGAGTTCCTCGGTCGGCTTCCTGCCCTTGGCGACGAGCTCATTGGTAAACGCCGCGAGGGCTCCGCGAAGCGTCGCAACGCGTAAAGCATCCCGTGCCTTCATCGCGGCGGTCATGTCGGTGCGGATTTTTGCGCTCAACATATTTCAGGATTATAGCATGTGATATGTGATAGAATCGCCCCATGGAATGGCTCATCGTCGGACTTTTGGTACTGAATCTCGCAGTCATTGGGTATTTCGTCTGGAATGCCCGAAATACGGCTAAAAAACCGCAAGATCTGGAAAGCATGGTTTTGCTCCAACAACAGATGCAGGAACTCTCCCGCACGATGGAAAGCAAGCTTGGCGAAGGGACGACGCGGATGTTCGAGTCGATGAAGTCTCAATTCGGCGAATCCCAGCGGCTCGCATCGGATATCCGCGACTTGGTGGCCAAGCAACTCACCGAGGTACGCGTCGAGCAGACGAAGACCAATGAATCAACGACACGCTTCATGGTGATAGCCGAACAGCTGGCGAACCTTGAAAAGGTCTTGAAACACCAGAAGCAGCGGGGGAATCTGGGCGAAGCGTCGCTCGAACTCATTCTCTCGAATATTTTGCCGCCCGGCTCCTACAAAATGCAGTATGAATTCCCCGGTGGGGAGACGGTGGACGCTGTCGTCGTGACCAAAGAGGGCGTGATACCGATAGACGCGAAATTCTCGCTCGACAATTATCAACGGCTGGTGAATGCGATAGACGATACGCAGCGGGCGGAATTGGAAAAGCAATTCAAGAACGACCTGAAGATGCGTATCGATGAGACTTCGAAATATGTGCGTCCGAAAGACGGCACGTTGCCGTTCGCCTTCATGTACATCCCCGCCGAGGCGATTTACTACGACCTGCTCATCAACGAAGTCGGCTCGGTGAAAGTAAATACACGCAATCTCATCGACTATGCGTACAATGAAAAGAAAGTCATCATCGTCAGCCCTACGACCTTTGCCGCATACCTCCAGTCGGTCCTCTACGGCTTCAAAGCGTTCAAAATAGAAGAAACTGCCAAGGATATCGCGAAGAATGTGGAGGCGCTGGGTCGCCACCTCAACGCGTATCAGGACTACTATAAGAAGCTCGGCAACTCGCTTTCGACGACCGTCAACCACTACATGGCCGGCAAGAAAGAATTTGAGAAAGTAGACAAGGATGTATTCAAAATAACGGGCGAAACGGTCGGACTAGAACTTGATTCAGTAGAAAAACCGCTTCTTACAGAACAATGAACAATGAAAAGTTCAAGATAGAGAACCCGCACGATGCGCGGGAACTCGCAAAGAAATTCTACAGCGCTCTCTATCTTCGACAATCGCAACACAGTCCCGATAAAAGTCGCGATGAAATCAGAGGTGCGATAATGCTTCAATTGAGGGCGGGTCACGTGAACCCGATGCGTATCTGGGATATCGGTTCCGGTGCGCAGTGGCTTGAGCGCGAACTCATGGCAAGGGTCACTGATGAGGAAGGCCGTAAGCTTTTGCAAGATGTCGATTTTATTACGACCGATATCGCTGATATCCAAAAGGGAGCCTTGATGGGGTCACGGCACAGGAACATCCGTCACATCCAAGCGGATGTCGCAGAGCCCCGCTTCCCGGAGAATAGCTTTGGTATGGTGGTGAGCAATTTGGCTTTGGATATTGCTCCGCGCGAAGCATTGAAAAATGTGGCAGCCGCACTTGTGCCCGGAGGGCCTTTTGCCATCACCTTGAACCATCCTGACACATTACGAGAGATACTGGCAGGCGAAGAAAATGAAGAGTTGAGAGCCGTCGTGAGGTATGGTCTTGAACAGGGTTTCTTTTATCGCTCTATCGAGGAAATCCGAACGGAATTTGAAAAACAGGGACTCACGGACATCTCAGTAAAGGTTCGGAGCGCCAACAATCCTTTTTCGCTCGGTGTCTTGGATAGGTGGTGGTCAGTAAAAGGTAGCAAAACGAATAGGCAGGCGGCAGTAGATGAGTAAACCGGTTGCCGGTTTTCGAGCCTCTAGGCTCGGAAGAACGCGAGCTGCGTTCGCGCCCTTCACTCGCTCTACGTCGTCCGTAACAGATTCGCTCTTGCAACGTCTAGTGAAGTATCGTAGACTGCTCCGACTTAATTCATATGGCCAAAATCGCTATCATAGAAACGGGTGGGAAGCAGTACGTTGTCACGCAGGACAGCGTTCTGGATATTGAGAAGCTCGACGGCGTCACAGGGAAGGGAGACAAGATTACCTTCGACAAAGTGCTTTTGACCGACGACGGCAAAGAAACCACGGTCGGCGCACCGTATGTGAAGGGTGCAAAAGTCTCGGCGGAGCTCGTCGAGGAAGGCCGCGATAAGAAAATCAACGTCATCCGCTACCGCCAAAAGAGCCGCTACTTCAAGAAACGAGGCCACCGCCAACCGTACGCCAAAGTCCGCATTACGGCGTTGCCGTAGTCTCGGGGGGTTGTTAACACATAGCTATAGACGGGAACGCGTTTCCCCTTTAGAGTGAAAAACATATGGCAAATGATATGGGCGGCTTTATGAGTCGTATTCCAAACCCTTTGAAGCACGCGAAGCCAGAGCCGGAAATCTTAACAGGAGAATCACATTCTGTAGAAGAGCTAACGGAAAAGCATGCGCAGATGAAAGAGTCTTTTGCAAGACTTGGACAGAAAGATGCTGAAATGCATCTTCGGACTAATCAACGAAAGATAGAATTAGCCAAGAATCTGAAAGTTACATGTAGTGTCGAGGCACCACAAGGATGGCAGGATGTTCCGACCGATATGAAGCACTTCAACTATAAGAGTGGCCCATTGAAGGTCGTGTTTACAATTGATGAAAACGGGAAAACGCGTCAATTTGAGACTAAGGCTGAGGTAGGCTACCAGACTCCAACATACTTCCATCGTGAAGATAGGGAGCAGATGGATAGGATTGGAGTGAAGCCGAAGTATGGCCAAGCAGACGGGATAGATAAATTGCCTTGGGGAGACGAAGCGTCGAGGCTAATAGACAAACAGGACGGGTATGCAGATAATGATCTTAAGAACGAAATCGCAGCAGATGCTTTTTTTAGCGCTATCAATAAGATGCCAAAATCCCCAATTCCGCCCAATACCTTGAGGAGTTGATTATTAACGCCTGCTTTCGAGGGCGTTCTTAATAGTTTCGGGATCGGCGTACTCAAGTTCGCTCCCCGTCGAGAGGCCGCGGCCGAGGGCGGTTATTTTTATATCTTTGTTTGCAGAGAGGATTTCCTCGCGAACCCTGACCGTCGTCGCGTCGCCTTCGGGATTGGCGGGGAAGGCGAGGATTATCTCATTGAGACCCGCTTTCATGCGGTCGGGGAGGGAAGCGAGTAATTGTTTGATACGCAAGGCTCCGCCGGTCGACGGACGTTTTTCCGATGTGATAAGTGAGACCGTGCCTCCAAGCACGAAATACTGTCCGCGAAAGGTGCCGCTGCGCTCAAGCGCGGCGAGATCGGAATCCGATGCGACGACAGCCAGCGAGTGATGGTCTCTTTGGGGATTCGTACAAATCCCGCATGCTTTTTCTTTTCCGCTGAAATAGCGCATACACTCCGAACATTGACGGACGGAACCTCCGAGGGATTGCACCGCGTCGATGAGTTCGCGGCGGACGGCGGGTGAAGAGCGTAGGAGGAATTGGACGAATCGCCCCGCCTGCCGCGGCCCGATGCCGGGGAACTTTTCAAATAACGCCGTCAGTCGATCGAGTGGATTCATCGCGGCCAGTATACAACAATCTAAGCCTAAACCTTTTGTTTAAACTCGACGTACTATAACTACGCTATAGCGTAATTGTAGTACGCGCGTTAAAACGGGGCGGCTCCGCTTTCGGCTTCGACTTCGGCTTCGGGTGTGAAATCGCCGAAGTCGCTCTTGTCTATCGAGAGGAAGGTCGTCTTCTCTTCGTCGAAACGCAGTTCCACTTTTCCCGTGGGGCCGTTGCGGTGTTTCTCTATCAGAATTTCGGCGACACCGGGGCGGTCGGAATTCTCGGTCATCTTGTCTTCGCGGTGGATGAACATGACGACATCGGCGTCCTGTTCAATAGAGCCCGAATCGCGGAGGTCGGAAAGTCGCGGGCGTCCGCGGCGTGTTTCCACCGCACGGGAAAGCTGGGAGAGTGCGAGGACAGGGACGTCGAGCTCGCGCGCCATTGCCTTGAGCGAGCGCGATATCTCGGTCACCTGCTGGACGAGAGAATCTCCCGCGCGCGAGTGCGTCGGCGTGATGAGCTGGAGATAGTCAACGATGACGAGCCCCAGACTTTTCTCCATCTTGAGCCGCCGCGCGACGCTTCGCATGGTGAGCACGGTGGAAGACGGTTTGTCGTCGATATAGATAGGCGCTTCCGACAACGACGCGATGCCTTCCTGCAAACGCTCGTACTCATCGTCCTTCGATATTTTTCCGGTGCGTAATCGCCACGAGTTGACGCCCGCCTGCGCCGCGAGCATGCGGTCCACGAGTTGTTGGGAACTCATTTCGAGCGAGAAGATACCGACGGGAGTCCCGTGTTTCGTGGCGGTCTGGCGGGCAATGTCGAGCGCGAGCGCCGTCTTTCCCATGCTCGGCCTCGCCGCGAGGATGACGAGGTCGGATTTTTGGAGTCCGGCCAAAAGATTGTCGAGTTGGGGGAAACCGGTGGGAATACCGCGGATGGTGCCGCTGTGTTTTTGCAGATGCTCGAGCCGCTCCCATGCCTCGGTGAGCTCTTCTTTGATGGTGCTGAAGGAGCGGAGCATCGGCGCCTGCGTGACGGAGAAAACGGCGGACTGCGCTTCATCGAGGACTTCCTCGATGTCGCGGTCCTCCTGAAATCCCAGTTCGCCTATCTTCGATGCCGCGTCGATGAGGGACCGCAAAATAAATTTCGTCTGCACACCTTCCGCGTAATGCCGTGCACTTCCGGGAGAGGCGGCGGTACCGGCTATCTCGGAGAGGTAAGCGCTGCCGCCGATATCCGCGAGTTGCTTGCGTTCTTTCAGCTTGCTGGAGACCGTGACGACGTCGATAGGCTCCCCCTTGGCGTAGAGGCTGAGCATCGCATCATAAATAGTGCGATGTTTTCCGGAATAAAAAGAATCGACGCCGACGACATCGGCGGCTTCGTACATCGCATTCTGATTCAGGAGCAAGGCGCCGAGCAGCGCGCGCTCCATCTCGATATCCTGCGGGGGGACCTTCAAATGTTTCTCTGCCATGCGGGCATCCTAGCACGTGAGGCTACCGCCGCCTCTCCTGTCCGGCGCCCAGAAGTGTGGTTTGTCTGTGGAAAAGCACTGCGGGTGGGATATGGTGTTGACACATGCGTATGCCCTTGATATAACACGAAACACAGTGTATACTGCAAGTCAACTTATGCTTTCATTTCAGCCTAAATCCGTCACCAAAGACCTTCTCGCAAGCCTGCCGGAGCGTTCCCG
>Ga0209211_10005543_pt1 | contig 18778 bp, 16 predicted proteins | sample RifGroA2_FD_183992 | JGI IMG/M metagenome (GOLD analysis project Ga0209211, IMG submission 183992) | Groundwater microbial communities from Rifle, Colorado, USA - Groundwater A2 (SPAdes) (version 2) | ecosystem: Environmental > Aquatic > Deep subsurface > Groundwater | place: Rifle, Colorado... | reverse complement strand
GCGATGAACCGCAGTAAATAGCGGCTCCGTTTTCTGGGACATAAGAATAGCCCATCGAGACGGGGAAAATTTGACCGTATTCCCCACGCTCGAGCATTGCGCATTTCAGCTCATCGACACGCTGCCAGTATTCTTCCTCCGAATATTGGTTGTTGAAAATGCAGAACTTTTTTCGTTTCAGCCCTACGCAACCAAAGCAGTTCACACAGTCATAACAGGAGATGCAGTACTCGCACTGATCAAGACGCTCACCATTCAAACAGAACTTAATCTTGCTGGAATTGAAAACGGCACCGTTACAATAGCAATCACTGTTACCCCAGGCTCCATATTGAAACGCATTTCTTGTGGTACCTCCCCATGACCAAACTGTTCGAAAATTATCAGTGGATGGATCGGAAAAAGCAAAGCATTCCGTGCAGCGTGTTGCCTTGGTCAGATAATCTCCAGACGCAGCGTCTCCGCCGACATTAAAATTTTCCGGCCAAACAGCTTCCCGCTCAAGCAATTGTTTATATTTTTGTTTCCAATGTTCGGTGACGTCACGACGACCAAAATCAATCGCTGCACGACGCTTTTCCCACTCCTCCTTCGAGAGTTGCTCGTTAAACCAAAGGTATTTTTTGTTGCGCTTGTTCGTCGCACCGAAACAATGGTCGCAGTTTCGACAGTCGAACAGGAACGCCGAGTCCATACAGTCGAGACAATCCGTTGTAAAGCGGCAGTTATGCATCCGCGTGCTGTGATGGATCGCGTGACAGTTCGAAGCGGCCACCCCAAATACGCACAATGACGAGTTCTCAACGTCCAAACAACCGATGCTATAGATCGATTTCCTACCCCGGCAAAATGCATTGAAGTAGCAGTCGCGCTCACCGCCGGACCATATACTGACAGAACGCTCGGTTTCAATCATGTTTCCGCTCGCGAGCATGGGAATGTGGTGTGCGAATGCATCCATCTGCTCAAAAAACGGCCGAGCTGGATCGTATGAATGTGTGACGGACGAGAAGTCCTGTGCGTGCCACTCCTTGTCCGGCAACACCTTGTACCCCGAAGCGGGATGCACATACGTCAGCACCGGCTTGCCGGTGATGGCGTGTGGGGTCCACCAAAACTGGTAACCCGCATCAAAGCAGGCATACCATTTCCAAATCGTATTCGGAGCGTATTTGTTTGGTGGAACGTTGAACTTTTTGTACCAACCAAGTTCTTCCTCTGTCATGTTCCACTTCTCACCCGTGAGTGCACAAATTTTATCGCCGGGCTTGGCGGCGTCGAGGATGGCTTTTACTTTTGCGTCGTAATTGGGTGTGTGGTACATAGGGTTCCCACTCCTTTTTAAGGAGGGGTTAGGGGAGGTACCCCCTGTCCCGCAAAGCGGGATCTCGGTTCGCGGGATTGTCCCCCTTGAGAAGGGGGACGTGTAAAAAATAATTATCCGTGTTGCTCGAGATACGTTAGGTAACACGCTCGGCAGTAGATTTTCCGTTCAGGGGATTCTGCATTCACGGCGACCTGAATTTCCTTGTGACATTTCTGACAGGTCGTCATTTCAAAACGATTAGCCTGTGCACTGCGGATGAGCTTTTTCATCCGAGCAATAAAATGCGTGTTCGGTGGGAAGAGATGATGTTCGCGATAATACTCAAGCTCTGGCTTTAAAAAGGTAAATCGACGGTTCACAGTCGTATCTTGAAAGAGCTTTCCGGTCCATTCTTTAATCGGCATCACATCAATGCAATCCGGAATCTCAGAGGTTGCAAGCGCCACCTGTCCATTCATGGCTTCGCCCATGGCACCGTTGGTGTTCGGATCAAACATGGGTGCGCCGATGCGATCAACTTCATCCTGTTTCAGGGAGAGATAGAGGCCGAGACCCGATTCTGGAGGGTAGATGTACGTCCACGAGATAGGAAAAAACGAACCATAGGTTCCCTCCTCGAGCATCTGACACTTCACGCGGTCGAGTTCTTTCCAGTAATCTGCTTCGCTGTATGGTTTATTAAATAGGTGAAACTTCTTGTTGCGAATACCGACACAGCCGAAACAATGCTCACAGGAAAAACAGTTCAAGCTATACTCCACATCACGAGAATCGATTATCTGTGATGAAAAATAAATAGCCTGGCCATTTTTTATGGTTAAACTTTGGTAGGAATCTGCCGCTCCCACGATCCCGTGACAGCAATAACAATTTTCTGAAAGGGTGTTGAGGGTAAACGAACAGCGTTCGACATTTTTGGCCCCCTCAACAAAATAACAGTCACGACAGCCGATACAGTCATGAAGGTATTCTCCAGACGTGTCTCCTTGAACTTTTTCGTTAAAATTCTCTGGCCAGACTGTCTCTTGCAACATCAGGGCATGGAAGAGCGAGAACTGTTCTTCAAACGTTGAACGGCAGGAAAAATCGATCTCCGCGCGGCGCTTTTCCCATTCTTGCTGCGTAAGCTGTTCGTTCATCCACAGATAATTCTTATTGCGTTGATTCGTAGCTCCGTAACAAAATTCGCAGTTACGACAATCGAAGAGAAAAGTGGAATTGGAACAGTCGTTACTCTCTCGAACGTACGTACTGTTGTGAATATTGCGCGAATGAACCACGCTGTAGGAATTCGTCACGAAGCGTGAATGATACACCAGCATGGAATCCTCCACTTCTACAGCCGTCGTTGCAAACAAGGTACGCTTTGATTTGCTTCCCGTTGTGAAATAACTATCCTGATCGCCAAGAGAAACCATGCTCACCGAGTTCTCCGGTTGTACGAGATTTCGGCTCGCAGGGAGCGGGACCGTCAGAAGCAGCTGATGGATATGATCAAGAACAGATCGTGTGGCATCGTACACCATTCCCCGATCGGAAAAATCGCGTGCATGCCATTCAAGATCTGGAATAATTTTGTAAGGGGTCACGGGATGCACATACGTCAAGAGTTGCTTCCCGTTTTCCGTGTGCTTGTTCCACCACCATTGGACACCGTTAGAGTACGCATACACGTGACAAGTCCTCGTTCGCGGTGCAAGCGGTGAAGGCGTCACATTCAATTTTCTGTACCAGCCGATCTCGCGCTCATCCATCACCCACTTCTCGCCTGTAAGTGCGCAAACCCGCTCGCCGGGTTTGGTGGCGTCGAGGATAGCTTTCACTTTCGCGTCGTAATTGGGTGTGTGGGACATAGGGTTCTCCTCCTTTTTAAGGAGGGGCTAGGGGAGGTACCCCCTGTCCCGCAAAGCGGGATCCCGGTTCGCGGGATTGTCCCCCTTGAGAAGGGGGACGCTCGGGATTAGCGGCTGGAGCAAAACGCGTCGTAGCACGAAATGCAATAAATTTTTCGATTTGGAAACACGCTATTGTGCGCTATGGTTACTCTCTTTTTGCATTTCTCGCAATGGCGCTCTTCGAAAAGAGCCGCATTCGAAAGTGAGTAGAGCTTGAGTATTCGATGGATGAAATGCTCTTCGGGAAGCGGGAGGCCATGTTTTTGATAAAACTCCACTTCCGAGGCGAGATAGGTGAAACGCCGATGGTTCTTTTCATCAAGCATCGGCTTCCCGATCCACTGCTCGGGATGTGCATCAACCCCATCCGGAATCTGACTGCTCGGAGTGGGATTCTGTGCCCGGCTCAAGAGCTCTCCGGTTGCGTCCTGACTTTCCGGATCAAATTCGAGTGCCCCGAGCTGTGTAAGTTCTTCGGGTGTTGTGTGGAGAAAAATGGGTCCCCCGCCGTACGGTTGATAACTTGGCGAAAAACTGATGGGGAAAAATTCGCCGTATTCGCCGCGATCCAGCATGGCGCACTTGAGCTCATCCAAACGCTTCCAATACTCTTCTTCGGAATAGCCTTTGTTGAAAATATGGAACTTCTTGTGGCGCAGACCCACGCATCCAAAACAATTTTCACAATTCTCACAATTCATACTGTATTCCACGTCCTCACACTCTTTGAGGTAGCTAGAAAATTTTACGTTTGAGCAATCCTTGTTCGATACAGAATAATACACGTCTTCACACGTGGCTCCGCCAACCAAAAACGCACAACGCTCAGAACGGTCATAATTGTGGATCACCCAATAGCAGTCACGCACACCCCATGCACACGAATAGGAATGCACGCAGTCGAGACACTGCACTAAATATTCTCCGGTGCAGCCAGGAGAATTCACGGTCATTATTTCTGGCCAGACCACTTCCGTATCAAGCCAACGGAAGAAGGTGTCCTCGAGCGCTTGGAGCTTCGAGCGGGAAGAAAAATCGACCGCTGCGCGCCGTTTCTTCCATTCGCTTTCCGTCAGCTGCTCGTCGAACCAGAGATATTTTTTATGCTTTTGGTTGGAGGCTCCAAAACAAAATTCGAGGTCGTCGGAGCCAAAGACGAAATCGCTGTGGCTAATCGCATCGGAATCCAACACATAGCTAGACGAAAACACGTTGTGCGCGTCGCTCACCATATAACTGTCCTGAATACCGGAGGACCAGTTGATGAGGCATGAACGCTCCGATTCCGTATTCACAGTGAAAAGACTGTCGCGTGAGGTACTCGCGAGCGTGAAATAGCTGTTGATGGCCCCGTGCGAGACGGCCGCGATGGAATTCTCTACCTCGACAAAGTTGTGGCTCGCAGTCACAGGAGTCGCGAGCTGGAGCTGGCGCCACTGCTCAAAGAAGGGTTTGTTCACTTCGTACGTAAACCCATTCGCAAAATCCTTCGCATACCACTCCTTGTCCGGGAGCACCTTAAGCCCGGTCGCAGGGTGTGTCGTTGCAAGCAGCGGCTTTCCGGTTTCCGGGTGCTTGTTCCACCACCACTGATAGCCGATATACTGCCCGATCGCGAGCTGCCAGCGCGTATGCGGGTGCATCTTCGAGGGCGGCACGTTGAACTTTTTGTACCAACCGATCTCTCGCTCATCCATCATCCACTTCTCTCCCGTGAGCGCGCACGTGCGCTCGCCAGGCTTCGTAGAGGCGAGAATTTCTTGAACTTTTTTGTCGTAATTGGGTGTATGAGACATAGGGTTCCCCTCCTTCCTAAGGAGGGGCTAGGGGAGGTACCCCCTGTCCCGCAAAGCGGGATCCCGGTTCGCGGGATTGTCCCCCTTAAAAAGGGGGACGTACACGAATAATTATCCGTTTACCGGGCATTCAAAAAGGCGTAGTAACAGGTTTTGCAGTAGATCGTGCGCTTCGTAAACGTGGCGTTGTGATTCACCGTGATCGCGGCGTTGCACTTCGCACACGTCGCGGATTCCAGCGCGGGCGTGTTGCACTGCGAGTAGAGCTCTTTCATGCGATACGTGTGGTGATGGCGTGGGAATGGATAGCCGTTCTCTTTGCGGTTCGCGAGCTCAGACTGATTCACACTAAATCGACGGTTCATATCTTTGTCGTAGAATTGTTTCCCAACAACACTCTCTTCGACGTCCGCAATGCCATCTGGCACCGCGGCTGCATCCCCTGCTTCCGCGTTTCCATACGGCGCCAATTTCACCCCGGCCATGGCGTCGAGGTCCGGAGCCCCCATGCGCGTAAGCTCGTCCTTGGAAAACGGCGAGAGCAGGTACGAAAATCCAAACTTCATCGAGAGCGGAGAATAGGCGGGCGGGAAAAAACGTCCGTATTCACCCTGATCGAGCATGGCGCACTTAATCTCATCGAGTCGGGACCAGTATTCCTCTTCTGTGTATTGTTTGTTGAAGATGCAGAACTTTTTTCGGTTTAACCCTACACATCCGAAACAATATTCAACATTGCGGCAATCAACACAGTATTCACAGGCAAGAGAGAAGTCCGCAATGAAACAGAACTTCATGTCATGTCCGTTGATCGCCACACTTGTGTAATAACAGTCACCGGAATCGAAAGAAATAGCGGTGGTATCTACGTTCTCAGAGTTGAAGATAAACCAGCCGTCGTGCACATTCTTACTCTTCACCATCTGGTATCCACCCGTACAATCCAGACAATCCACCATGCCGTCTCCCGTGCAATTCGTGCATCCCTCACTAAAATTTTCCGGCCAGATGGCTTTCTCGCGGATGATCTTCAAAAATTCCTGACGATACTTCTCAAACACAGATGTCTTTGAGAGATCGATCTGCGCCATCCGCTTCTCGTATTCCTCTTGGGTGAGCTGCTCATTCATGAAAACATATTTTTTGCGCCGCAGGTTCGTGGAGCAGAAACAGGATTCGCATTCCGTACAATCAAATAAAAACGCGCAGTCATGGCAGCGCATACAACTGAACGCCTGCACACAGTTGTTGAGCTGCCCGGACATGGCCGAAGAGAACGTCTTCTCGCATCGATCCACGAACACCGTATCCATGCACCGCTCTGAATTGGAAGTTCTCAGCGTGTAACTACTGTCTTTGGTTCGCGCCGTGCCAAAAATCATGAAACAGTTCGTACACTCGACCATGCCGCACCCGATCACGTTTTCACATTTATGCGTGGAAAGCGCCGGATATGGAACCGAGCGAAACAAGCGTTCGCTTTGCGCAAAAATGGATTTCGACAGATCGTAATCCATTCCTTGTTCAATTCCCCAATCCTTAGAAAACCACTCCGCGTCCGGAAGCACGGGCACCATCGAATCTGGGTGGATTCCAGAAAGAATCGATTTTCCTGTGAGCATGTGTGGCTTCCACCACAAATCAATCCCCGCGCCCCATCCCGCGAGCTCACGCATGCGCGTCATGGGCGCGAGCGCACTCGGTGGCACATTCCACGTGCGGCAACGGTCGATTTCCTCTTGCGTCAGCGTCCACTTCTCAAGCGTATAGGGATCCGTGCGTTCCCCCGGCCGGGTCGCATCGAGAAGCGCTTTGATCTTTGCATCAAACTTGGGGGTCTTGGACATAGATGTAGAGTAGACATTTTCCTTTCGCGTAGCATCTTACAGAGACCTCAGAAAAACTTTTAGCTGCAAGGCGTGGGGATGCCGGCGATGGAGGCCTACTGATAGGTAGGACGACGAGCCGGCGGGGCCCCGCAACGAAGCAGATGGAGGAATTTCAGAGGTCTCTACACAATGATCTCGTCTTGGGAAACATGGGCCGCAACCTTATTTTCCTCCCCATCAATCGACTCAAGATCCGCCTTAATTTTGGCAATCGGCGCGCAATACGTTTGGTGAGAATGGTCAATAATTTGTTGGGTGTAGGGGGTGTGTTTTGGTTGGGTGACATCGAGCGTTTCCCCAGAAAAAGGATCAAACCGCTTTCCATCAATGGTCATCTTTACGTAGATTTCGCGCGCGCCGAGGTTGATGATGTCGCGCATTTCAAAAATCGGGGCCATTTCCTGCTCCATAATCTTCGCATCATCGGCTCCAATCTGGTACGTCACAATAGACGCGACGTTCCCGAAGAGCGCCGCCTTCAGCGAAAAATCAATCTGGGTCAGGTTTTGGTTTGCGACCGTCACGGCGATCGCGAATTTACGCGCCTCGGCAAGAAGGTTCTCGAAGGTTTTTGTGGCAATATTCTGAAACTCGTCGACGTAAAGGTAAAACGGGTAGCGCATGTGTTCTGGGAGTCTCACGCGTTTCATGGCCGACTGTTTGATCTTGGTGACCAAGACCGCACCAAAGAAGGAGCTCACGTCGTCCCCGAGAAGTCCTTTTGAAAGATTCACGAGCACAATGCGGCGCTCCTGCATGAGTTTGAAGAAGTCGATCTTGTTTTCTTTCTGCCCAAAAATATGTCGCATGAGCGGGTCTGCGAGGAGCTGCCCAAGTTTGTTGAGGAGCGGACTCACGGCTTCGGCATCATACCGCTGCGACCATTCTGGAAACTCAATCGCCCAGAAACGGCGCACGACCGTATCTTTGATATGCTCAATCACCTTCGAGCGGTAGCGTCCACTCGAAAGAAGAGACACCATGCCGTTAATCGTCCCCCCAGGGTAATCGATCATGGCCAGCGTCGTCATACGCAGGAGATGTTCCACGCGCGGGCTCCAGTCGGATCCGAACTGCTTTTTAAAAATTTCAATGAGCTCGTTTGTGACAGGAAAACGGTCTTCTTCCGTAACGTGCGCAATCGGATTAAAGGCAATGGGAAATTCCCGATCGCCTGGATTGATAACGACGACATCTTTGATGCGTTCTTCCGGGATAAACTCCAAGACGCTATTCACGAGGTCGCCATGCGGATCGATAATACAGGCGCCTTGTCCAAAAAAAACATCCGCCCGAATAAGAAGTTCAAGAAGTTTTGTTTTTCCCACCCCGCTCTTCCCGATCACATACAGGTGGCGCATGCGATCCTTACGCTTGATTCCGAAGAGATGACGCTTCACCGCAATGCCTGAACTGAAATTCGTCCGGCCAAAAAGGGAAATCTCCTCGGCGGGAGTGTTATCTTTGGTCGGAAGAGCCGCCGGCGGTTCGTGACGTCGCGCGACGAATTGTTCTTGAGCGTTATTTGCAGGATATTCCATATTTTTTCCGTCTTTGCGAGGGAGCAAGGCGACCGAAGCAATCTCTACGTATAAGATTGCTTCACCCGTTCTGAGGAACAGGGTTCGCAATGACAATGTATATTACCACGGAAAGACCCCATCATCCGGTGACGATTGCCGTGGCGGCATCGCTGGCGGCGGAGGCGTAAAACTTGGGCTCTGTGGAGGGGAAGACATGGGTGATCCTGAACCAGGCTTTTTCTTTCGTTTTCGTTTCCGTTTGGCCGAGCCTGGAACACCGACACCTGGAGTGACCGGAGCCACAGATGGTTCATCAAATGAAGAAAAGTCCACGGCTGGAACATTTCCTGTTGGTTGAGGAGCGATTTTGGGAGCCATCGCAGAGAGAGAAATCGGCGGCTCATGACTTTCGCGTGTGACCACGTGCCCTTCACTGATTTTGGGCGGAGTCGAAGGCGGCCCTGCTGGTCTCGCCGCACTTTTTTCTTTTTTGCGATCCTTCCCCGCCTGTCGTTCCTCACGGACAAGTTTAATACAGTCCTCACAATAAATCGGGCGAGATCGATCCAATTCCACCGGAAGAACAATCGTCTTTCCGCAGCGCGTACACTTATATTCAAACACAGGCTTGCCACCGAATTTCTTCCGCGCTTTCCGTTGGTCATCCGCCTGTTTGAACGCGGCCTCGACATCTTCTCGCGCCTTGATCGCCACTGCCGCGGTTTCGGGTTGCTTGGCCGCAGGTTCTGCCATCTGGCTCACATCCTGCATTTCATCGCCTCCCATTTCGCTCCACGTCAGAATGGCAGACTCCACCTTCGCTTTGGGGCGCGCGTAGTGGGTTCGCGAATTTTCAATCACCACATTGGCCGAATTCGTTTTCTGAGCGATCGGTGGCAGCGTGGTCGCGGAAAATGGCTCAGAGGTTACGCCATCAATCATGAGGCGAAGATAAATGTCGTACTTCGCAAGCTTCACCAAATCCTCATGGGTAAAGCGCGGCATAAATTCATTCTCCAAAAAGAGCGCATCGGGAGAACCGACCCGAAACGTCGAAATCGTGCCCACGTTCCCGAACACGGCCGCACGCACCGTTTCCTCGAGCTGCTCAATGTATTGATGTGCCATGATCAGTGCGAGGCGATACTTACGCGCCTCGGAAAGCACGGCCGCGAAACTGTCGGTCGCAAAGTTTTGAAACTCGTCGATATAGAGATAAAAATCGCGCCGGTCTTTTTCAAGCATGTCCACGCGTTCCATGGCTGAAAGCTGTATCTTCGTGATAAGCATGCCACCCAATAGCCGCATGGCCTCTTCTCCGATCCGACCCTTGGAAAGGTTCACGATAAAAATCTTACTCGAATCCATGATCTGGCGCGCGACCAAGGTGGACTTCTTTTGCGCCACAATATTGCGCACAATCGCCGTCGCCAAAAATTGCCCGACTTTGTTTTGAATCGGCGCGATCGCCTCCGTGCGAAACTTCGGGTCCCACTGCTCGAATTCCGTGATCCAAAAAGCCTTGAGGACCGGGTCGCGAAGTCCGCTCACCATCTTCACGCGGAAATCGCGATCCACAAGAATGCGGTTGATGCCGAGCAGCGTATTCCCCGGATTCTCGAGGAGCGTCAAAATACAGTTATTCAAAATATGCTCCATGCGTGGGCTCCACACGTCCGGCCAGATTTTCTTGAAGACCCCCATGAGCCCTGCCGCGATCACGTGACGCGTATTCGGATCGCCAGACTCCAAAATGTTAAAGCCCATCGGAAACTCCGTATCCGCTGGGTTGAAATACACCACGTCCTTAATACGCGAGGCAGGAATGTAATCGATGAGTTTTTCCGCCGTGTCTCCGTGCGGATCCACGTACGCGCACCCGTGCCCGGCGTAGATATCCGAGAGAATCATGTTTTCAAGCATCGTCGTCTTTCCCATGCCGGTTTTTCCAATCACATACATGTGCCGGCGCCGATCGTCGGTTTTGATCCCGAACTTCGTCATCTGACTGCGAAAGTTCGTTCGGGCAAAGTAAATCACGTCCTTTTCGTGATCGTGGGAATAATTCGCCATACGTACGGGGCTCCGTGCGCGTTACACGGGCAAATTAGGCGGCGGGCTCCAAGGCTCATCCTGCTTCTTGTGTGGAGGTCGCGCGGAATCGGATTTCTTGGCTGAAGGTTGTGACGGCCGCCCTTGAGACAAGTGTACATCTGGAGTGGATAATTCGTGAATGTCCTCCACTGGCTTCGTCGGTTCGACATGAACGATCTCCTCTCCATGCAGATGGTCAAACGGTGACGGAGGAATGGCTCCCTGAAATTTCTCTTTCAGCTCAAGAGGCTCGTCATCTCCGCCCACAGGGAGCGTAATAGGTGGCTCGGCACGACGAGACTCGGTCCGATGGATGAACGGTGTCTTCACTCCAACGGCTGGAAAGTGCCAAATCGTCGCCAATTCTTCGGCATTCAACACAAAGGGATTTGCTCCCATGCCCCAGTCGCGTTTTTTATACGCCGTGATAAGTTTGGTTTGTTTCTTTGTATACACCCAGCGTTGCCAGAAGTAATCGTCCTTTGGGATCGTATCCGCGCTCAACCCAAAGCCATTCATGCTCAAGTGAGCAAATTGGTTGTACATACCTTTCACATACGCGGTGCGCGCGAGCTTGTTATAAACTTCTTTGCGCGCAATGTAGACCATGCGGATCTTTACGTTGTGGCCAACCTTCGAAATTTTTTTCAGAACGCCCTCCCCTTTTTCTTTCATGGTCGGATCGACACGGAAAAATTTCCATGGATCCTCTTCTTCCCCCTCCGCGTGGCCACCCCCAAGAAGGGTATGCGAAATATTCACGCCCGTAAGTTCCTCCGTGACGAGTCCTGGAAGGGTTAAAACCCCTTTGAGAGCCTTCGTGACGATCCCCTCAGCATGTTCCTCCACGTTCCCGTACAATTCTTTCAAATAGGAAATCCCTGGTTTTTTCCAATCATTATTTGTCACTTGCAAGACGATCTGGATCCAAAAATGTTCTCCCGGGCGGATCCGAGACAACTGTTCAAGAATATGTCCGAGTGGGTCTTTGATTTCTTGCGTCATCCGATCTTCAAAATCAACATAGGTCCGAATAGGATAATAATCTGGCTCTTTGAGACGAAGCTCCGCGCCCCACGCTTGGTACGTGGGGTCTGGAAATTTACTGGGGAAGGCCACCGTATAATCCTCGACCTCAGTAATTTCGGCGTCTGGATAGTGAGCGTAAATACCTGCCTCAATCGTGTCTCTCCAGCGAGTTTGGGTTCGGACATAATATTGGATACGTCCCTCCGCCGAAACAAGTTCAAACGCAAATTCTCCTTGCACCTTTCCTATAATCCACTGCTCTTTCCACGTAAAATTCGTGTAGGCACCCGCAAGGTTGGAGAAAAAGTTTTCCATGGCCTTCGGGGACTGTTCGGTCATGAGTGGAGCGTCAATCGCGAGCAAGACAAAGCGCAAATTTGACTTATATTTTCCGCGCCGGGTATCTTGAAAAAGGATAATAAACCCGTGGACAAGTGTCGCGGCAATAGGCACCCATCCAAACCAAAGCAAGAGTTGGTAGAGGATGACGTCAATGGGTTGCGTCCAAAAGAGGAAGCTAAACGGCGTCATAGCGTCGCAATTATAACACAAAACGCGGGGTCTGCCCCGCTTTTTGCCACTGCTGAAATTAGGCTGAACGTCGCGCTTTCCAATGTTCCCATTCCACGAGGGCTGGGGAGGCAATAAAAATAGAGGAATAGGTTCCGACGGCGATCCCAATAATAAGGGCCAAGGCAAAAGGGCGTGTTGTATCTCCCCCGAATAGGAAAATAGCAAGAAGAGCGAGGAGAGTTGTCACACTCGTGTTAATCGAGCGCATATACGTCTGTGCAATGCTCTTTTCAACAATTTCACCGAAATCCTCTCCACTGTGGCGCTGGAGATTTTCCCGTGTGCGGTCAAAAACGACCACGGTGTCGCTGATCGAATACCCCAAAATGGTCAGGATGGCTGCTATAAAAGCCGAGCCTATCTCCAAGCCGAAAAATCGGCCGAGGATGGCAAAGACACCGAGGGGAACAATCACGTCATGAAAGGAAGTGAAAACGGTGAGCAATCCATATTTCCAAGAGGCCACGGGCTCAGATACTTTCCGAAAGGCCCAGGCGATATAGAGACCGATCAGCACAAGGGTGACGATCACACCGACAACGGCTGAACGCCGGAGCTCTTGTCCGATGACCGGGCCAATGGAATCAAAACGTTCTTCCTGCACGCCTCCGAACTTCGCCCGGAGAATCTCTAATGCTTTTTGATGTTGTTCTTCGGAAAGTGAACTGGTGCGAATAATCGCTTTCTGTTCTTCGGAGGGTTGTACCGTGACTCCTTCAAATCCTGCATCCGTAAGGGCTTGGGCAATCTCCGTGTTGGCAGGAGCCATGCTCGCAAACCGCACCTCGAGCAAACTTCCCCCAACGAAATCGATATTGAGACGGAGTCCAAAAACCGCAAGCGCGATGATGCTTCCGACAATAAGAATCCCGGAGAAGGCAAACCACCAATAACGCAATTTTACAAAGGCTAATTTCATACCTGGGTAGATTTACGGGTTCCATAAAGCCACGGTTTTTGCAGCCAGCGCCAGACCGAAACATTGGCCATATACGCACGCGTGACCGTGATCGCGGTGAACAAGCTGAGCAAAACACCGATCGCAAGCGTGAGCGCAAAGCCGCGGACGACACTCGAACTAAATCCGTACAACACGATCGCGGAAATCAGGGTTGTGAGGTGTCCGTCCCGAATCGGCGGCCAGGCACGTTTGAAACCTTCATCAATAGCCGATGTCAAGTCGCGCCCTGCCCGAAACTCATCCTTAAAGCGTTCAAAGATAAGCACGTTTGCATCCACGGCAATCCCAAGCGAGAGCACAAATCCCGCAATGCTGGAAAGCGTGACCGTTACCCCGAAGAGCTTATATGCGACGAGGTTTAAGAATGCGTAGAGGACCAGGGCGACAACCGAGAGAATTCCTGGGAGGCGGTACGCGAGGATCATAAAGAGCGCGACCAAGACAAACCCGATCAAGGCGGCTCTGATACTCATGTCCAAGGAAACCTTTCCCAGAGTCGGGCCAACGGTTTGCTGCGAGACAAGCTTCACGGGCACGGGAAGCGCACCCGCGTTCAACCGTTGTGCCAAAAGTTTCACTTCGTTCAACTTTGAATCCCCCGTAATCACGGCCTGTCCGCCATAGATTGCTGATTGCACGACCGGCTTAGAAATCGGGGCACCATCAAGAAAAATCGCGATCTGTTGCCCCACTAAGCGTTCCGTAAGCTTTCCAAACAGATCTGCGCCTTCATCATTAAATTCAAGCGAGACGTAAGGAGATCCTGTGTTCGGATCGAATTGCACGGTCGCCCGCTCTAAATGCTTGCCGGAAAGCGTGGTGTTCTTCCAGGGCGATGGTGCTGGAACAATGTCGAAGATATCAGACATCGGCAGAAGAGCCCGTTGGAATTTATACAAAGTTACTTTTCGCGCATCACGTTTATAAATAATGTGATAACCGAAGTCTGTTTGTACGACATCTGAAATGCTACCGACAGGAGTTTTGAATGCTTCGAGTTCAAACGGAAGAATCATCTGTCCCTTGCCCACCCAACCCAAGTCCACACCTTTTTCTTTGGAACCGATATCCGTCGAATTTTCTTTCGCGAGTTGGGCAAAATTTTCTGCAGTCGCTTCTTTTTTCAATCGATTGATGATCAAGCTTGCATCGAGTTCTGGAATCGGATTTGCACACGCGATCGTGCCTTCAAAACAGATAAGGATATGCGAGAGCAACGCTTCCTCTTCTCGTTGAGAGCCTAAATTCTTGACGATATTCAGCCCGTCGGTATTTTCTACCACGCGTGGCACGACTCCGTTCACACGGGTCCCCGTATTCTGAATCGCCTTCACGATGGGGCCGTAAACAGCAGAATCGGCAGAAGCATTTTCAACGATCCCCTGCGTGGTATCCCTTTGCAGCGAATGTGTGAGGACCAATTCGGCAAAATCTTTACCCGCACGCGCCTCGGCAAGCACGGTGTTTGCTGCTTTTCGGTCTTCCACCTGCTGATCCTTCAGTTGCTGCTGCTCTTCCGCGGTTGGTTCACGATCCAATTCCTGCCCCGGCTCCTTAAATTCAAGCACAGGCGTTTCTCCGATTTCATTGATGGCAGCGTTTACATCAAGAACACCCGCGAGCTCCACAATGACCCGATGAACTCCACCGCTCGTGGTCGTTTGCACCACAGGTTCGGCCACTCCAAACGCATTCACACGCCGTTCAATCACATCTCGCACCCCTTCCAGCGCAACCTCGCGATCCCCGGCAGGAATTTCTTTCATGTCTGCATCATAGACCAGGTGCGTTCCTCCTTGCAGATCCAAGCCAAGCCGAAAAGGCTCGTCTGCCAAGCGCGGCATCGTCCAACCCGTCTTCGCCTGCACGGCCCCTGCTCCCTGGTTCCACACGGATGGAAAATCGTACACAGCGGCGCCCAGCGTCGCGAGTAACAGGACGATACCGGTCAAACGTATTTTCCATCGACTTTTCCCCCGTTTTGCGTGTTCTGTGCGTCGTTTCGTCTTCCAAGTTTGCATACAGGATCAGAATTTCAGAGTTTTCGTACCCGGCGCAGTATAAAATAGCGCGGCCCTTCTTTGCAAGGGTCGCGCTGTGAGCAGGCTACGAATGCCTGCGAAGGAGGCGCCGAACGACACGGGCCGGCTCGATGAGCTCCGGGAGTAAGCACCGGAGCACGTCGGCAGGAGCGAGCTTCGGCAGTTCACGTCGAAGGGTGGACAGAAGTTCCGGATGACGCAGTAGCCGCCGCACGTCCGGACTGCCATCCACGAGCTCGTGGAATGTTCCGCCGAAACGCATAATCCACGCGAAGCGTGCTCTTTCCGAGAGCGGCGCGAGGATCTCGCGTTCGAGGTCCAACTTCTCCCGCAACACCAAGGGAGGCTCCTCAGCCTCCGTCAATCCGTGTTTCTCTTCCTGAACCATGACGTCACCTCATGACGTCCGACAAGCATGGAACCCACTTCTCCACGCTCCACGGGCGACCAAAAGCTATCCTTACTATACCCCTTTCCTGTGCGTTTGGATAGCAAAAAGCCCCCATTGCCAGGGGCCTTATGATTGGATTAATGCACGGTATTGTGGGACGGAATGTCCTCTTCTGCCGGACGGATATCCTCGGGAGAGACGTGCTCTGGAACATCTTGCAACATGTGCTCTAAAAACATGACCGCTTCTTTTTTATTCGTCCGAATAAGCCGGCGGAGATTTGCGTCTGCGGTAATCATCTCATGAAATTTTTCTGAATTCAGCTGGATCCACATCAGTTTCCGTAACGGAGTTTTGATGTTCGCACGCGTGAGCAACCATCTCTGCACTCCGGCTTTTTCTTTCAGTGTGAGTGGTGGTTCTGATTCTTGTGTTTGGCCCATGTGCTCACGGGCCATCTCCGGTGAATGCATATTAGGCTTCGTCTAAAATAATACGCTGATGGAATCGGCCGCGCTCCTCGGCTTTTTTGTTCAAAATCCTCCTGACTTCTTTCCAATCGAGCCGTTTGTGCCGCCCGATCGCGTCCAAGACCTCGAGCATGTCTGCAAGCTCTTCTTCATTTTCCGCCTCGATGAACTCCTCCACCTCCTCCCGCAACTTCTCTTTCAACTTTCGCCAATATTCCTCCTCGTCCGCAATATGAAGGATCGGCTCGCGGCCCTTGGCGCGGATAATCTCGGGAATGCGATCGCGGACCAGTTTATTATAGCGCATAGACGTTGATCGTGCACCTCTTTTTCGCTATAAATGAGCGTAGCGCGCTTTGGGTTTGAGATCAACTCCGTGGGCCATGCGATCAATGGTACGTTTCAGATAGATTTTATTGCGCAAGACCGTAGCAAATGAGCCATATTTTTCAAGCGTACGGAGGCGAATCTCCGTTGACGTGACGATGGACGGATGACATACTCTCCTCACCTTGGCGAACGTCATGTCTATTGCCCTTTCTATTCGAGGAGAGTCATGCGAAACCAAAAAGTGTTTGTGGAAGAAGAGCCGGCGATCGCTGCCGAGCCTGTGATCACCTTAAGCCGAGACGCGGCACACCTGTACGAGTGGGTCAAAGCGATGCTCGGGGTGTTGCAACGCACGTGGGGGTGGCCCGGGGACGAACAGCGTCTCACGCATCACTTCGTCGTACGAATCTACAACAGCGTCTTGTTGAATCCGGCCTGCATGCTCATGAAGGTTCTCGCGCGTGAGGGCCTCGTGTGCCATGAAGGATTTCTGGAAGGACGCGTATCTGTATGGAGAGTGAATATTGTCTCCTATCGACACGCCAACTGGTTGCAAGATGCACCGCGGCCGTTGCCGAACGAAGGAGCCGTCTCCTGCACGATCAGCAACGCCTTCACGCCAGAGATGCTACAAGGCATTCTTCAACAGCTGCAGAACGGAAAAATCGAAAAAATACAAAAGAAACCGAAGAAACACAGGAGACGGGACCTGGTTCCCTATCCACGCTGATCTCGCGCCGCCACTTGGCCGGCGCTTTTTTGTTGACGAAGAAAATAAGATGGACTAGGATCTTCGGGTCCTCTCCTGGGGGAGCTCGAGAAAATTGGCGGAGCGCCTGATTGCTAATCAGGAGGTTAGGGGTTCGAATCCCTTCCCTGGGACTAACGTGTGGCCAAACCTTCGGGTACGGCCACTTTTTATTTCAAACAATCTTCAATCCATCCATGAAAAACACCACCCAAATCTCGTCCTGACGCGCGTAAAGATTTTGGAATCAAAGAATTTTGTGTGAGCCCAGGAATCATATTGATCTCCAGAAACCAAATTGTTCCCGTACGGTCCACGATAAAATCTGAGCGGGAAAGATGACGAGCACCGACAGCGCGATGTGCTGTCACGGCGGACGATTGAAGTCGCCTCGCAAGATCGTCCGGAATCGGAGCAGGACAAATCTCCTCTGCCATGGCCCCGGCTTTATACTTACTCTCAAAATCAAAAAACCCGCCTTTGGCACGGATTGCAATGACAGGAAGCGCAACAGATCTGCCGGCCTCATCAATCACCCCAACCGTATATTCGTCTCCCTCGATATACTGCTCAACAAGAACTTGATCCGCGTGCTGAAAAGCGATTTCAAGCGCCCTGTTTAACTGCATCGGCTCCTTGACCACACTCATCCCAATCGTACTTCCCCCATCGATCGGTTTCACCACGACCGGACATTCGAACACAACCTGTTCGCCGTCGCGAACGACCCGAGCCTCAGGGGTGCGCACACTCGTCCGCGCCATAAGCGCTTTCGTGAGCGCCTTGTTCATCCCAACCGCACACGCCTCCACATTGGAAAAAAGGAACGGGATTCCCAACGTCTTCAAGAAACCTTGAATCGTGCCGTCTTCCCCGCCCCTGCCATGAAACACCGGAACCGCAACCGCGATCTCTTTCCGCTCACGAAGAAAACGATCAAGATCTTGCGGCAAATCATACACACGCACGTCATAATCGCTCTCAAGCGCCCCCTTTACCGTCTGCGCCGACTGAAGCGCAATCTCCCGCTCCGAACTCGTCCCGCCCGTGAGAATCGCGATCATATTATGCACTCGGTAGATCAATTCTGTGCACATCGATCCAGTGCAACAAATCATTAATAACATTCTTCATGTCTGCCGGATCCGATTCAGCCGTGTTTATTGCTCTTTTTTCCAAATCACTTTTCGAAATATCCATCCAATAATGATTTATGAATAAAAATACGAGCAATGTCGCTGTAGCTACTCTTTTGTTTCCATTTCCGAATGCGTGTCCTTTTATAAGCCCATAATAAAGAATAGTGGCTTTTTCATTTAATGTTGGATAAAGCTCGGATCCACCGAACGTCTGCATGGGATTAGCCAGAATCGCCTTAAGCTTTCCAGGTTCATGCAATTCAAAAGGTGGAATCGGTTCGTCATACTTATCAAAAAGTGCCACGGCAAGTTCGTGGCACAATTCTTTCATATCCTGCTCCGTAATATATCGAGTCACAATTTATTGATCCTTCAACCGCATCAAAACATCCCCGTATTGTTCAACGACAAACCGCGTCGCTTGCTGGACCGAAGGTTTTTTCACAGCAGACGACTTTACAGAAGCCGTCTGTTCATTGAGGAACTTCTGTTTTAAATTCTTCAAAAGCTTTTTCATACTTTCATAACACCTTAACACACTTTACGAGAGATGCAAGCAATAGTCTTGTCC
>Ga0209211_10005542_pt1 | contig 18780 bp, 11 predicted proteins | sample RifGroA2_FD_183992 | JGI IMG/M metagenome (GOLD analysis project Ga0209211, IMG submission 183992) | Groundwater microbial communities from Rifle, Colorado, USA - Groundwater A2 (SPAdes) (version 2) | ecosystem: Environmental > Aquatic > Deep subsurface > Groundwater | place: Rifle, Colorado... | reverse complement strand
TTATTTCTTACAAAGGAGATACAGCCATCAACGGTCAAAGCTATCAGAGGCGTATAAGCTAAAACTAGAAAGAGGGTTGGCCTTGACGGGTTCCTAAACCGGAAAAGGAAAGGAAACTGAGTGAAAGCTTCGATCGTTATAAACTTATGGGTGAGATATATAAAAAATATTGTTAAAAGCGATAAGATCGAAAACAAGACCCCGGCTAACAGTCTCCGTTTTTTCCAATTAACTCTAAACAGCACCCAAGCGAATGAGAAAATCGGAACGACGAAACCTGAGTTCAAAATAAAGGGATCGAGAGAGTAAAGAGAACTAAAATAGTTTCCTCCCAGTCTCACAATGTCTATGGCGCTGTAATTTCGGTAGGTATCTCTAACATTACCAATTAAAAACTCTAAGACATCGCTGCGAAGCGATCCCCCGCCCAGGAACGGAAGAGCTAAGGTGAAGTAATAAAAAGTATAATGAAGGGTCAGTAAAACAACACCGACCACGGCACAGATAATAAAAAAACCTGATTTAAGAAAACCAACTATTCCCTCACTGATTAATCTCGATAAGACATAAGCTAAAAAGAACGGGACGATAAAAAGGACGACGTGGTCGGAAAGGATAAAGGAGAGGGCGAAAAGTAAACTAAAACTAAAAAGAGCGCGCCGGTAAAGACTGTACAATATTAACGGAAAAAGAACTTGGACATACAAGGTTGGAACGAAACCGCCTAAGAGTTCTCCGATCGTGAAATAATTAACGCTATAGATAAAACTGGCTATAAAAATGGCTGTTTTTGATTTAAAGAACTTTGAGAGAAACCAATACATCGAGATAAACATCAGCGGTAAAGGTAAATAAAAATAGAACCACCTCGCCGCGGTGACCATGTTTCCCAAGAGCAAAGATCCCGCCATCGCTTCAAATATGGTGAATACCGAAATTATCGGTTGAACCGGCATTGTAATGCCGGGACTGCGTAAATCCCACGCCGAAAAAAAATTCTTTAGGGCTTCACCAACCGTGGGCGGAAACGGCCAGCCGTCGCCGAAAGCAGGCATTCCCAAAACGAAGCCCTTCCTGACCGCCTGAGTGAAAAGTAAAACGAAAGCCGCGATAGGGAGTAGTGTTTTTAGTACTTCACTTCTCTGACTACTTTTAATAGAGAAAAAATCATAGATGCCGCGAAAAAATCCGGAGATGCCCCGAAAGTATCCGGCTTTTTTAAGCTGCAACGCTTTAAATATAAAATAAGAGTTAAAAACAGAAAGATTCAGAAAAGCGCCGATCCAGCCGCGTAAACTTTTCGGACGAACGTCTTTTAGGTAGTAAAGGGCGGTGTCACGACCGAGAATCCATGGATGGCGCGTTGGCCCAAAACGCATGTGGTGGATGACCGAAACTTTGGGATGAAAAATCATCTCATAGCCCGCTTTCTTCAACCTGATAAAAAGGTCGCCGTCAGCGTGATTAAAATAGAAGTTCTCGTCGAAACCGCCGACCGCTTCCATGGCCGTCCGGGTGGCAATCATATTACCGGAAGTCAAGAGGTCAATTTCTATCGGCTCTTTAATGTCTGGCAGTGGAATACCGGCACCCATCGTAAAGGCGCCTGATTGCGGCCAAAATCCCGGATCCATTGTCCGATCTTCCATGACAAAGTATTCGTAGAGACGCAAAAAAGCCCGCGTAAAAATGTTCTTCTTGGCCAGATCCCTAAGGTAAAACATTTCTCCGGGAGGGTTAATCGTCGAAAGCATTGGCCCGGAAACGGCCCCACAACCCGCATGAGTATCAAGATACTCAACCGCGTATTTTAACCAATCCTTATCAGCCTCAGTGTCATCGGCACAGTAGGCCAAGTAAATAGACTGGGGGTTGGCGCTCCGCCAGCCAACGTTAAAAAGATAAGAAAGTTTTTTCGTTTTATCGGAAATGATTTTAAAGGGAATATTAAGGGCACCGCTTTTAGCCTTAAATTCCTCGAGTAGTTTATCCGTTTCGCTGCCGACGCCATTGTTGACAACCACGATTTCAAATTCACGGAAGGATTGATTAAAAACAGAAAGCAGGCAGCGGCGAAGATCCTCGGGTCTATCAACCGTATTAACGATGACACTAACCTTTATCACAAGTGAAATTCTAACAATTTACCGGCGTTCCAACAAACGAAGGCTTTAAATTACAACAGTATTTAACGGGTATTCAATAAGGAGCTATAGGTGTTAAGTGTTAAACCGGCCATCTTTGACCATTTACGTGTCTCGTGCCTTACCTTCACGGAACTAGTAATATCCCCCCTTAACTTCTCATCCGTAATCATTTTTCTCATTCCTGTAACTAAACTCTCGACACTGCCCGGTTCAACTAAAAGCCCGTCGACACCGTCGGTTATTTCCTCGGCGTAGGAGCCGATCCGGGTAACAATCGCCGGTTTTTCGAAGGCGAAGACTTGAGCCAAAGGTCCGGAAGCGGCAATCGAGTAAATCGCCGGTAAAATCACAAATTCACACTGATACATTAAATAAGAAATCTCCGGCGTTTTAATAAACCCGGTAAAAATAACTTTATCCTTAATACCTAAATTGGTGACTAAATTTTTAAGCTCATTGAAGTAGTTCTCCTGAATCGTGCCTCCGGCGATAACCAATAAGTAATCCGGAAAAGAATTAGTCAAGTTACTAAAGGCGCTCAGGAGATACTCCACACCCTTTCTTTTATGGAGGTAGCCGAAATACAAAATTATCTTTTTACCTATCAGACGCCCTCGCCAATCACTTCCGGAAAGGAGTTTCCCTTCGTCGACAACGTCCGGTACCCCGTGCGGAATGATAACTATTTTTCGGCCGTTAATGTGATAGTCACTCTCTAAGCAGTTCTTTATCGTCTGCGTGTGGACGATAACTTTTTCAGCGAAAAGACCGATTAAAAAGTAGACTAACGGGAAAATTAATTTCACGACAGGAGTCAGAAGCTTGGGATAAGGCCAGTTAAAAACCTCTAAGAAACGTCGATCAATAAGTTTTATCGGGATAGCGGCGTGGGCGGTCACCAACGGCCTAAACCCAAAAACTCTTAAAAGAAAAACGAGAACGGGAAAAAGTAAGGCGGTGCTGACACCACCGTACATGTTTATCTCGTGCTGGAAGTGAACTGCGTCAACCTTATCTTTTTTGGCGCGGAACAGGACTTGGAAAACGTATTGCCAATTCCGGTTCCAAACCAAGTTAATGTTGGAAAGTGGAACGGAGAGATTGAGCTTATCCTTCTCCGTATAAACTAAAACCTCAACTTTATCGGCATAATACCTTTGTAAGGCTTCAATCAAATAGGCCGTATAGTTGGTCTCCGGCCGGATGCTCGAAACCATAGCTATTTTTAACATAAAGCAGATTTAGTTAACCCTATAAACAACCCCATCGTCAAACTCGGCCACCTTTTTAAAACCTTCGTACACCTTCTCCGGTTTCTTCATAATTCTTCTTTGCCAACATTCGTCGAGCGGATTTTCTTGCGGGTAGGGCCAAGGATGAATACCAATCATCGGGTCTTTGGTGTGAGCCAAAACGTAGTTAACTCCATATTTTTTAAGAACTTGGTAGGAATCGACCAAAGCCAAATCCCCCATAGTCATCCGCTCCTCTTTTGATAATCTTTCTATTGCAAAAGTTTTTTTATGATGTAACGTTTGGTAAAAAGCGGTGTAGGCCCCATTGTAATCACGCGTAATTTTCGAGTCCAGCCAACTGGGACAGCCCCCACCAATGTCAACAACACTATTATCCATCGGGTATTCAGCAATTACCAAATCTTCCGGTTGGTTCTTTAACCAAGCATAAACCTGTGGAACGTGCTTAACGTCCATAACCGAAAAAGGTGGAAAGTTAAGATTTTCAAAAAGAATCAACCCACACAAGACGGTGGTTAAAACAACCGACTTCCTTCCCGGCAAAGAAATTATTCCCAGTTTTATGAAAAACCAATCGTTCCTGATATTCGACAGAAGAAACTTGAGACCGTAGCCGGCGAGGATAGACACCGAGAGTAAAACAAAAACCCCCGCCCGCGCGTAAACGCGGAACATGGGAAAAACCTTAAAGAGAAAGTATGAGGGTAAAGGAATGACCCAACCTCTGAATGTCGCTATTGCCGGCAGAGAAATGAGAAACATCAACACTGTCAACCAGACCAAGGAAAGTATTAATTTCTTCTCGGGAGGCAAGACCCGGTTCTTGGCCATTCGAAAAACGGCGTAAATCGCCAGCCAGATACTGGTAACCGTCAGAAAATTTGCCCGCTCCGGTAGTGAAGTACTCCAAAACTGGTAGGAGAAATTATTCCTCAGGTGGCCGTAGAAGTTTCTAACTAGGTTGCCGAAAACGGGGTGATAAATCGAAGGTAAAAGATAATCCCAAGGACGAGCGGAGTAGGCAACCAAGTCCGATAAGGTGTTACGGCTTAACCCCTCTCTCAGACTTTCGAGTTGTGAAGGTTCCCCTCCTTGATTATTGGCGGGAAAAAGCGAAAGGGTGGCCGGTAGTGTTAACAAAAAAACTCCAAAGGATAAAGATAGGTAAGCCAAAACAACTTTTCTCTCAAAAATGGGGACGCCTTCAACTTTCCATGTCCGGAAACGTTCAAAAACAAAAAACCCAACCGTAAAAATAATCAAGAAATAACCGATGTAAAATGAGGAGAGAAATACCAGAGCAAACAAGATTGCAGACAGAGAGGATTGAGCAAAAGAACGTCTTGCCGATCTGACCCGGATAGCTTCCTCTAAGTTCAGAAGTGACCAAAAATACGAGGGTAAAAGTGAGGCCGCCAGAATTATTTCCGGATTTTGCATGGCGTGCCAGAGGAAAAAAGTCGAAGTGGTGTAGCTAATCGCCGCGGGAACAGCCGCTGACTTGCAAACTTTTTTTGCAACTAAGAAATAGAAGGAGACAAAACCCAAAACAAACATCAAAAACAGAGCCAGATTGAGACCATAAATCTCACCCAAAAGTAGGGTTGGCAATTTCAAAAAATAAACAAAGACTATCTGATTAGGAAATAAAAATTCAAGAAGGCCGTGATTGATAAGCCAAAACCCGCGAATATAGACGAGAATGTCTCCCGGTAAACCGTATAAAAACATCGCCACTTTTCAACCACCTGCCATTCTCACTAGGGTGACAAATTGCTTCAGGACAAGAACAGCCAAGAAGACGTAAGAGAGAGAAGACAGCTGATCGGCCAGAAAAGTAGCCCCGAGAGCTAAAAAAATAACGCAAAAAGAAAGAGAAAATAGGGCTGTAATAATTAGTGAGCGGGAACTGAAGTTAAAAATATAAGTGATCATCAAAAGCAGGGACAGCAGATAGAAACCTAAAACCGCTGACGGACCAGAGAATGACCTCAGGGTTTCTGCCGAAAGAATCAAAGCCAAGACCATGAGCAGTAGAAAAGACGCTCTCGAGGGGCCGTGAGACAGAATTCTAATCTTCAAAAAAAGTCTTTCGAGAGCCACAATCATAAAATCCTCAACCGAACCAGAAGAAAAGAGAGAACCGCTAACAAACTAAAGCCGGAAATAAGCGCGCTGATGTAAAATAGTCTTTGAGGAGCGAATTCAATGATGACCTCGTAGTCCGGGCGTCCCCCAGAATTGTCCGGAGTAATAAACCAGGAGTTGGCATAACCGTTGACCAAACTGTGATGGCTTTCCGCCAGAGGCTTCCTTGCCCAGGTTTCCAAAGTTTCGCCATCGAAAAATACATTCTTATAAGATCCCTCCTTGACTTGGCCATCAAAGTAATCATGACCACCGTCGGAATCAAACTTTTTAGCCAAAGCGGGCGGGTTAGTTGGACGGACATAAGCCTTCCAACCGCTATGAAAACTTTCGGAAAAAACCAGGGAGAAGGGTTCTTCGGCCCCCTCTACCAAAACACGGTATTTAGTGGGGTTGACTCTCATAAAAGTGATTCTGGGAAGAGATTTTTCGCGGGCGAATTCTTCTCCCCAGGCAGACTTAAAGACAAGATTCGGCTCGTAGATTCGTGTCACAATCAAATCATCGATCAGCGAGATGTCACGACTTTTCCCCGAGGAAAGAACGAAAACCACCCTTCCCAGCCCTTCCTTCAAATCCCAGTCAAAAATCTTCTCGAAATGTTGCCAGGACGTTTCGTTTTTTAGTCCTGTTTCAAATAAAGAAGAAGCTTTATCTACCTCCCCAAATCGAGCCGATCGCGACCGGTAATCCTCCTCGCTCAGGACCAGTAATTTCAATGGAGATCCGATTTGATTACGATAGTTAAAAGAGAGCCGGTAAGAAACGCCTCTTTCCAACGGACCGATTGGCCAATTGACTTCTTTGACGGCAAAGTTCTCGGCGACCATTTTGAGGGAGTGCTGACCATCAACCGCCTCGTCAGAAAGTCCGTCAAACTCACCGGTTTCGTACCGAGATGCCTCCTCAAAAGATCCGTCCGCAACGAGATTCTTCATTTTTGGGAGCGGCAGGGAAAGACTATAGTAATCATCGGAGAGATAAACTTGAGGATACTCATACCAGCTGTTCACGCGGGGCAAAGCGGAAAGGGTCGCCACATTTTTGCCCGCCGAAGTCAGATTAACACGCTCAAAATAATTAGACATCATATCTCTATCTAAACCGGGCTCACTCATAATCAGCGGGGTATACCAGCCCTCGGTCGGTTTATCCAACTGATACGACAATAAATCCCGATCAGGTACGAGAGCCGAAACACGATTAAAAAAACTATAGGACTCAAAGATATCACCGCTAAAACTTTTGTCGCTGATTTTAGAACGGATCTCTTCCAGAATCTCCTTCTGTTTAAAAAAAGAGAGGTCGGTCTTGATAATCAGATAAAGCGGGTTAGATCCCTCCCTGGATAACCTTTCCAGCCTCGAGACGACTTCCTCCAACTGCCGCCGGTAACGGTTGAAGGTTTCGGCGGCCAGATCAATCTTACCCAGATCAACCATTTTATCCATCTCCACCAATCTCTTTAAGGTCAACCAAAGCAGCAAATCCGTTCTGGAAAGAGGATTCTTCTCCCGATTGATCAACCTCTTTTCCTGCCATGAAACGAGAAAATACAAAGGTGAGTCGGGCAAGACGGACGTTTTCGGCCAGACAAAATTAGCGTCGTTAAGCGCGGGCGAGTTGACATCACTCAGCTCGATCTTCTTGGGTTTAACGATAAGCGAATCCGGTTTCTCCATCATTTTTGTCACCTTACCGTCCGAAGTCCCCGACGGGGCATCAAGATAGACGGCCGACCTTAAAGGATAATTCTCGACGGAGAGGACGCTGGCGAGGTCGCCAACGTCGTTCGCCTGGATAATCTTCTGCGGAACATAGAAATGAGGCAGGGACGACTCCGGACTCACTTCATAAAGGATGAGAGCTGGCTGCCCAGTCAATTCTTTGTACAAGCTTTCGTGCAATCCTTTCTTTGTCTCGGCGTTGGGAATTTTACTTAAGGATTCGACGTCAAAAGTTCCGAAGGTCGAAAGAATCGGGAAACCCAGACTGTTGAAGAAGCGGTTAGACTCCGAAGGCGGTAGAGTCGCGCTGGCGTACCGCCAATCAAGATCATTTTCCTGCAGGACATAACGGACGCCTAAGAGGCTGAGCAGTCTAACAAACTCCGGCCCTTTCTTGAAATTCTGAAGTTTGTAAACATCCTCAACAATCCGATCAGCTGGAAAGACGGGTATTGATGGCCACAAAATGGGATTAATCAAGAGAATCGCCGCCGGTGGAACCGCGCTACTAAAGCCGTACTCCCAATTGTAGGCGGCTCCGTAACCACCCTTCGGAGTCAGCAAAACGCGGCCGGTTTTATCACTGCGGTTAAACCAGTCTTGGGCTTCAGACCAATAACCTGGAACTTGGGCGTAAAAGCTTCTCATCGAACCGTTCCAGTATTTCCAAATCACCTCCCCCGTCAGCAGCGGATAGGCAACGACTAAAATCACCCCCAGAACAGTGGAAGGAAAAAGGTTGGTTAGCCAGATCCTAACCAGAGATTTACGCGTTCTCAATCTGGCCTCAACCCTTTCCGAGACGGCCTCAACCGTCGCCCCGAGAAGGAAAGAATAAGAAAACAGGACCACCGGAGTGAATTTGGAAAAAGGCTCCCTAAACGCCCAAAATCCCGGAATTTTTTCCCACAGCCACTGGTAAATAAATCCCAAAGGCGGCGCCGAGCCTTTCGAGAGGAATAATCCTAAAAGAGCCAGCAGGCTAAAAAAGATGACGTTCTTGTCCGATGGTTTCAGGTAAACGGCCAGGAAAACCAGAAACGGAATCAAAAAACTGAGAAAGAGGAGGAGCGGTTCGTCGTAGAAGTGAGCGTAGGGATAGTAAGGCAGATTGTAGTGAGATGAACGCCAGCCCCAGGATCCGAGGAGACGGAAGAAATCAGTAAAGCCGCCGGTCGACAGCGCGGTAAAAGCCGCCGCTTTCTTGACCGAAACTGCTTCGGGTATAATATTGAACAAAAAATTGGCGACCCACCAAAAGTTGAGCAAGACATACGAAATCAACGCCGAAAGAGCAAAGAGGGCACCGTGAACCAGATCCTTACCACGACTGACGAGAAGGTGGTATACCAGGTAGGCAGTCAAGGTTATGGGTATGACGGCCACGGCCGGCGGGTTGACATTGGATCCGGCACAGATGAGGGACGTCAGACCGACTAAGGACGAGTATTTGAATAAACCCTTCCGGCCACTATTTAAACCCTTTATAAAAAATACCAGCATCAAAGGTAGAGCGGTCAAGACAAGTTTGATGTTCGTCTGACCCGGACCGATGACCGTGACAAAAAGATTGAACATGTAAAAAGAGGCGGCGATGAGCCGCGACCAAGACGATTTTGAGATCTGGGAAACGAAATAGTACATCGAAAGACCGGGTAGCAAAAACAAGAGGACGATCCAGAACTTCTCAATCACCACCGGAGAAAGTCCCAGAAACTCAAAAATCTTCCAGAAATAAACCATGGGAAATAGACGGGGAATGGCTAAAATGACGCCGCCGACGTTTGTCAGCTTGATGTTCCAAACGTATCGGAAGAAATCGGCGAAAACTCCGGGATTTAGTAGCTCAAAATCATCACCGCCGGCGATGAACAGCCCCTTTTTGAACCAAAGGATAGGCGTCAGACCGAGACCAAAAATGAGCCAAAGGGGCCAGCGACGGAACCAAAAACTAGAAACTTTTCTGATCATCTTTTCACAAAACACACATCTCACAGCAATTCACGCCGCCTTGATTCGTCCCGCGTTCATCAAAGACCTGAAGAAAAATCCGGACAGATAAGAGAAATGCCACCACCATCTTTCCCGGTCATAACGCCAGACGGCTTCGACGATATCCCAAGCCTGCCGAAGGATACCAGCACTGCGCGAAGCAATCACCATATCATAACCGCGGCAGCGGAGATTACCCACGTAATAAGCCTTCAGCCTTTGCTCTTTAGAGTAGTCGGGGGTATCAAAAACGACCGGGGGGTTCTTGCTCGTCATACAGTGTCTAAATCCCTCGTCTACTGTCATTAGAAAACGCCCATTTTTCTGTACCCAATCATATAAAGGTGTCAGGGGCAGAGGAAAAGCGATATTCCAATGCGCAGATATTTCTAGACTTTCAACATATTTAAGAGAACGTAAAAATGATTCGTAATTAGAATTAATCAACCCGGTGATCATGTAAGAGGAAATGGCTATCTCGTGCTTTTGCAGCATACGTACGGCCTTTCTTATGTCTTCTAGGCTTTCGCCCTTGCCAACATACTTAAAGACTTCCTCGTCTCCTTCTTCGATACCAATGGAAACAGACGTGCAACCGGATTCTTTTAGTTTACTTAATAATTCATCATCTAGACGATCGGCTCTGACTCCCGCGAGACTGTATTTAAGGTTTAAATTTCCCTTCATCATTAAGTCACAAATTCTTTTAGCGCGGTTCATATCTAAAGTAAAATTATCGTCCCAGAAAGTTATAGACTGCGCTTTGTATTTTTCTAATGCCAATTTGATTTCGGCAATAACGTGTTCGGGAGTTCGCGCCCGCCACCTTCTGGACAAAATCTGGCTACAAAAAACGCACTTGTAGGGACAGCCCCGCGAACTGCTCAACTGGTAGTTGTAGAGGCCTTCCGCAACACTTACCGTGTCAAAGACCTCAAGATTCGGGAAAGGTAACGTATCCAAATTAGTTATGATAGGCCTCTCTTCGGTTTGAGCCACCTGTTCCCCAACCGAATCGTAATAAACAATTCCTCTCACAGAGCTGGGATTATCATAATTAGACAGCAAGTCGATGACGGTCGCTTCTCCTTCGCCAATAATTCCAAAATCGAACAGGTTCCTGTTTTTTTCCATAAACTCCTTCTTAAAAACAGAAACGTGAGGGCCCCCAGCCATGTAAATTGCCCTGTCTCCCATCTTTGAATGGCAGAACGCGGTTACTTCGTAGGCGCTATCCTGCGTGAAACTGTTGATGCTGACACCGATGACATCTGGCTCCCATTCCAACGTTTTGCCAATTTTTACCCGCCAATCTTCGTGAGTTAAATCGCCAATGTTAATGCTGGGACCTTTGCTCAACCGGACGGGAAAATTGTTGCAGTCAACGACCCTGACTTCGTAATCGTTTCGATTAAGAACCGCGGCGATATAACCCAAACCCAAATTCAAGCCCGAACCAAATCCCCGCGGATCAATCAGTAAAACCTTTTTAACTTCACGAAGACGCGGCATAGACTAAACACTCTTTCTCAAACTAACATACTTCGTCAAGCGAATATTTAACGGCACGATGCAGTGAGTCCAACAGATACAGGGACGTTGTGGCGAAGAAATGAGTCGACGCAGAGGCTTCGCTTCCCGCCAAATTGCCGTGAGACTCTTCTGCCTCAAATTACCCATCGGCTGACGATAAAATTCACAGGGAAAAACCTCACCGTAGGGGTTGACGAAGAAAACGGCGGAAGCGGCAAAACAGACGAAGGCGGAATGGAGACGGTCCGGATCACTCAAAAAGAGCGGTAAATTCCGGTAAAATCCCCTCCTTAAAAAAGGATACTTCTGTGAGAGCCTCAGCCACTCCTTGTTAAATTCACCAATGTCAATGCCCTTCAATTCTTCCTTGACCTTAAGGTAGCTCGCTTCGTAATTGTGGATGGGAGTGAGCTGAATGTGCTTGACACTCTGAGAAAAGAAATCGATGTAAGCTTCAATCTCGCGGAAATTTTCCCGGTTGACGACCATGTTAATCCCACAAGCCATTTTGTGACTGGTCAATCTCGTCAGAGTCGTCAGAGCCGCCTCAAAAGCACCGGACACTCCCCGCAGGGAATCGTGTGTCGCCGCCGAGGCGCCGTCAAAGGAGACCGCCACCGAATCGAAGGAACTCAAGACTCGATCGATGTTTCCTTCGTTAATCAGGGTGCCGTTGCTGGCGACGCTGACGTTCATTCCCAGGGTCCTTGCAAACTGACCCAGCTCAAAGATATCCCGACGTAGGAGAACCTCACCACCGGTTAAGCCTAGGTAACGAACACCGATCCGATAAGCTTCGGTGAGAATTCTTTTGACCTCTGCCGTCGTCAGTTCCTGAGATGCCAAGGAAGGACCAACCTTCCACCTTTCGCAAAAACCGCAACGCAGATTACAGCGGTAGGTCAGCTCCAGATACATAACCGACGGTTTAGGAGCAATGGCGTAACCACTCCAGTAGGCGACGAAAGTCGAAAGACCGCGGACGAGATTAAATTTAGGGGCTCTTAATTTATTCGACAGCATAACCGGGTGGGCCAAGTCTCTCAAAGAGCCGCGCCGAATTTCTCCTCAAAAAAATTAGACCAATTCTTACCGTTATTTCCTCATCATCTATCCCCAAAAACGGGGACTTTAATAGTTTTAAAATAATTCAATTTTGAACTTCCTTCGATCATATCTTTCATGATGGCTCCGTCGGAGACTACCCTCAACGACTGGATCCTTTTACGCTGCAAAAGTGTCTCGCCAATATTTTGAATGTTCCACCACATGGCCCTAAGATATGCTCTAGAGACACTTGGATTCCTCATTAAAGCGAAAAAAATAGTTTCTAAGAATATAATTAAAAGGTAGGTCGGTAGAACCTTGAGCAGGGTCAAAACTGAATAATTCTTCAGCAAGGTTCTTAAGGTATTTCTTTCGCCAAAATATCTTTTTCGCGCGGTGGTGTGATAACGGCCTTCGGCATCCAAAATCGTTTTTCCTCCGGCCACGACTCCCGAAACGTGGTGAATTTTTGAATTCAAGTCCGTGACAACTTTATAACCTAAAAGACGCGCCCGCCAACAAAAATCCAGATCGTCTTTATACAAGAAATATTTCTCATCAAAACCACCAACCTTTTCATACAAGTCTCTACGAAAAAGCATCGAGCAACCAGAGACATAAAAAGCGTCCATGATTTTTAATCCATCTTTAGGCAGCCCAACCATGGTGTAGTAGTTAGTTTGGTAACCAAAGCGGTCGATGTTGGAACCAATATCCTGAACCTCATCGCTATCATAATAAAGGACCAGTGATCCAACCACCCCAACCTTCCGATCACTTTCTAAGGTACACACCATTTTCGAAAGGCCGCCCTTTTCCATAACCACGTCGCTGTCAAGCTTAAGCAAAAGAGGAGCTTGGGAGGCAGCCACGGCTCTATTAAAGGAAATCGGCGCGCCTAAGTTGCGGTCATGGCTGATAATGACGACGCGGGGAAACTTTTCTCGGGTCAGCTCAACGCTGTTGTCCGAGGAGTTGTCATCAACCATAATCACCTCGAAATCCGGATAGTCCAAATCAAGAATCGAGGCAAAGCATTTCTCCAAATACTGGGAGGCGTTGCAGTTTAAAACGATGATCGTAACTTTTTCCATAAGCTAAGAATATCACAACTCAACCCTTTGGATTGAGTTGATAGAACAAGTCCAGGCTGTTCTTGAAGGCCTGGTCCATATTGAAGTACTTGTAATTGGCCAACCGCCCGACAAAATAAACTCCTTTTCTTTCCATCCCCCCGGCCTCCCAACGGTATCTTTCATAAACCTCCTGATTTCTTTGAGTCGGAACCGGATAAAATGGCTCTCCTTCCCAAGTGCTGTACTCCTTGGAAATCGTCGTTTTCGGATGATTCTGCTTGGTGATGTGCTTGTATTCAACAATCCGGGTAAAGTCGTGATCGTTCGGGTAATTGATGACGGAATTTTCCTGATAAAACTTTCGATCGTGGGTTTTGAATTCAAAACGAATCGAGCGATACTGGAGTTTATCGAATTTGTGGTTAAAGAACCGGTCAATCGGTCCGGTAAAAAAAAGCTTTTCATACCCACCCAATTTTTCCTTGAGCTTAAAGTAATCACTGTTTAGAAGGACGGTAATATTCGGATGATCAAGTATTTTTTTAAAGAGCGGAGCAAAGCCGCCGACGGGTTGGGCCTGATAGTTATCGCCAAAATAGCGGTCGTCAAAATTAGTTCGAACGGGAATCCTCTCTAAAACAGAGGCTTCTAACTCGCGGGGCCACAGGTCCCACTGCTTCTTCGTATAATTCTTAATCATTTTTTCGTACAAAGCCGGTCCGATTTTTGATAAGGCCACCTCTTCGCTATTTTGCGGAAATTCAATTTTTAGAGTGTTTTGGAAGAGCCAAGACTTCATCTCCTCCTCGGTTTTAATGTTCAATCCGAACAACCGATTGACGGTGGTAATGTTAACCGGGATGGGGAGGAACCGGCCATCAACAAAACTCAAAACGCGGTGCTCGTAAGGAGACCATTGGCTAAATCGATTGACGTATTGCCAAACGTCATCAAAGTTAGTGTGGAAGAGATGGGCTCCGTACTTGGAAACCATGATCCCATCAGAGTTATAAAAATCGTAACAGTTGCCGCCGACGTGATCGCGCTTTTCCAAAACCAAAACCTTTTTGTTTAGGACGTTGGCGTATCTTTCCGCCAAAACCGCGCCGGAGATACCGGCACCAACAATGACAATGTCGAACGGCCCCGCCTCTTTTTTCTTTGTCATATAGAGAAAAATCTTGTTCTTAATGCTACCATCTCAAAAACGGTTTGAAAAACTAAAAGGCGGCTTCCCTTACAGAAAGTCGCCTTTGTGAAACTCGAGCCTCAAAAATTCAGAACCCATTCATCCCTACCAAATTTCCACACGGTCGTGGGGAAATCAGGTATACCAGAAATCGCCACGATCGTGGGATTTTCTGGTGAAGAGAGATCGTGTTTTAAGCGAACTTTATCCGTCCCCCGTTAAGAATCGAGTAAAAAAATGTCTTAAAAAGGTAAGAGAAATGCCACCAAAGCCTTTCCCGATCATACTTCCAAACGGCCTCAATTATATCCAGCGCCTGCCCAACGAAACTACCACTCCGCGAACCCACAACCATATCATAACTACGACAGCGGAGGTTACCCACGTAAAAAGCCTTAAGACGCTGTTCCTTAGGATATTCGGGTGTATCAAAAACAACCGGAGGGTTCTTGCTCGTCATACAGAGACGAAATCCTTCCTCAACCGTCATCAAGAATCGGCCATTTTCATGAGCCCAATCGCTCAGTGCAGTCAGAGGCAGCGGAAAGGCGATATTCCAGTGGGCCCCGACTCCCAATTTTTCTATATAAGTTAGTGAGCGTTGAAAGGAGGCGTAACTCGAATTAATCAGCCCCGTAATCATGTAACACGAAAGCGGGATTTTGTAGCTCTGAACGAGTCTAACGGCTCCGGCAATCTGCTCTAAAGACTCTCCCTTTTTCACGAAAGGGAAGACTTCCTCGTCACCCTCCTCGATACCCATGGAAATGCCATCACAGCCGGCCTCTTTAAGCTTACTCACCAATTCCTCATCGACGAGATCGGCCCTCACCCCGGCCAAACTGAATTTTAGATCCCACTTTTCCGCAATCAACGCATCACAAATCTTTTTAACGCGATCTTTATGCAAAGTAAAGTTATCGTCCCAGAAAGTTACCGTTTGCGCACGGAATTTCTGACGGGCCATTTTTATCTCCGCCACGACGTTCTCCGGACTACGCGCCCGCCACCTTTTCGTATGGATCAGACTGCAAAAGACGCATTCGTAAGGGCAACCCCTGGAACTCACCATTTGGTAATTATAGAGCCCATCGGTGGTGTTGACCGAGTCAAAATAGTCAAAGTTTGGGAAGGGGAGAGCATTAAGATCCAAAAGAATTGGTCTGTCCGGCGTCTGAACAACTTGGTTCTGACTATGATCCCAGAAGGTGATACCCTTGACCGCCTCCGGCCGGTCGAGGTTATTCAATAAATCGATCAACGTCTCCTCACCCTCTCCGATAACACCAAAGTCAAAAAGGTGATGGTTTTTCTCCATGAATTTACTTTTATAGACAGTCAGATGCGGGCCGCCGGCTAGATACAAAACATCATCACCCAGATTTTCATGGCAGAACTGCGCCACCTCGTAGGCCGCAAGCTGAGTAAAGCTGTTAACCGCAATCGCGATGGCGTCCGGGCTCCACTCCAGACCACGCCTAATCTTCACCCGCCAGTCCCCAAGCTGAAGACCGGAGAGCTTAAGTTTAGGTCCCTGCGAAAGCCTCTCCGGCAGATTGTTACAGTCGATCACTTTGATGTCGTAATTACTTTTAAGGAGCGCCGAGGCCACATAACCGATGCCCAAGTTCAGGCCGGCCCCAAACCCGCGAGGGTCAATCAGCAATATTTTCTTAATATCTGTCTTATGGAATAATTTTCTAAGCACCAGAATTATTTATGATTCGTGATACAACACTGACAGTTCCACTCTTCTGGCCAACCTCGCCGTATTTCTTCTCCAAAATATTGATCCAATCCTCAGCATATTTCTGAGTTGCCCAAGGGTTAAGTCAAGACTACGGCAGTCCCACAAATAGAAAACGATCTTCCTCAGAGAATTAATAATAAATAGCCTTTTATTCTCTGCCAGAGCCCGGTTACGGATCTCTACCAGCTCTTGGCTACTTAAGTTAAGGTTCTTAAGGTGCGGGGTACCATAGGACAACGAGGCGTCATCATCTTCGTTGAGCATCCCCTGAGCTTTGGCATCGTCGTATAACCTCGTTCCATACAAAGGGGTGGCGATCGAAAACATAAAATTATCCGCTCCCAGTCGGCTCAATTTCTTAGCGAAGTTTACCGTTTCCTCGACCTCCTCCCGTGTTTCCCCGGGAAAACCGATGACAAAAAAACAGTTGCTGCTAATACCCACACGGGTACAAAGGTCGACCATGCGCTCGATCACCTTCAAATTAATCCTCTTCTCGATAATTTCGTTAACGACCCTCTGTGATCCTGATTCCGGGGCAAACCAAAGCTCCCGGCATCCCGAGGCCCTCATCTTGCGTAACAGGCCCTCATTCAAGGTGTCGGCTCTGACTCCGTTGGGAGTGTACCATTCAAATTTGAGATTACTTCCGATAATCAAATCACATATTCTATCCATCCTCCGGTTATCGCAGGTGAGATTATCATCTTCAAAATCCACTTGCTGGACACCGTACCTCGTGACCAGCTCCTTCAATTCACCGGCGACATTCTCCGGGCTACGATACCGGAAAGGCCGACCCATGGTAATGTGGATTGAACAAAAACTACATTTAAAGGGACAGCCACGGCTGGTAATCATTGTCGCCCAAGGTTTGTCCATATCCCGATTAGCTCTTTTGGACTTGGCGGCTTCGAAATACAAAGACATCGGTAAAAGGTCTCGGGCCGGGTAGGGCAGATCGTCAAGATTGTTGTTATAGGGACGTGGCCCGGTGACGTGAAAGCCGTCCTTCTCCCTAAAAGCGATTCCCAAAACTTCCTTCAATTCATTCGTGGACGAGCCACGCGTAAGCTTGTTCATGAGCTCGAGGATAGTCAGCTCCCCCTCCCCTAGAACAGCAAAGTCAATATCCGGATTTAGGAGACACTCTTCCGGCCGTATGGTTACGTGCGATCCGCCCACGATGACAATGATATCTTTATCAACGCTCTTAATGACGGAAGCCACCTTGAAAGCCGAGTCCTTCTGAATGGTGAAATTGTTAGTAATGCCGACCACGCGCGGGTTGTTTTTTCTGACTTCATCAGCAATCGACTCGAAATCCAGACCATTAAAATCACGACGCGGGTCGAAATATTTAACATTTTGCCATCCCAGAGCGGCCGCGTCCAAGATGGAGACGGGATAACCATCCTCCCGCAGAATAGCGCCGATGTAAGCCAACCCGAGCGGCTGGAAAACATCAACACCGATATTATCTTTCTCCAGTAGAACGGGTGGGTTGACTAAAAGGATAGGCCAGTCGGTCTTCATCTCATCATTGTATCGATTGTTGTCGATATATTCAACCGGGTGTGTTGGCTACAAACATTCTGGACAAGTTTCTCTTTACAGCTGTGTTACAATATAACATAATATAGATAGTCATGTATATATGAAAGCGAGGGTTAACAAAATCACCTGTATCGGCTGTGGACTCTGTTGTGACCTGGCCCCAGCCAGCTTTGAACTGGACGAAGAATTTAAATCTGTACCCAAAGAGGCAATCGTTGCCGATGAGGCGAAATGCCAGGAAGCCACCGATGGTTGCCCAGTTAAAGCCATCACCATCGAAGACTGATTATTGACGAAACTCAAACGCGGCGGTCACCAGACTCCCTTTTCCATGATGGTTGGCGGGATAATTTCCAGTTGCAAATTCCACGGAGACTTGTTAGCGTATATAGATAGCTATGAATATATCAAAGCCTGGTGAGCTCTTTGCCGATGAGAATTAATTTAAAGACTTCCATTTTTTATCTGACTCGCGGCCTCCACACCTTTGCCTCGTATTGGAGCCGGTACTCCCTGACTCCCAAACCCAGCGTGATGTATTTGGAGGTCACTTACCGTTGCACCCTCAAGTGTAGTTTTTGCGACCGCTGGATCGTCGGACCAAAGATGATCGATCAGGAGCTGAAGCTTGAAGAAATTAAAACCCTGTTAGAAGACGCGGCCAGAATTGGTGTGAGATATTTAGGGTTAACCGGGGGCGAAGCCTTTTTAAGGCAAGAACTTTTTGAAATCGGGAGATTGGCTAAGAAACTGGGAATGACCGTCACCGTGGCCAGCAACGGTTCGCTGATTAACGAAAGGAACATCGAGGAGGTCTCACGGTCTTTCGACGCGATTACGATCTCGGTTGACGGCGCCGACGAAGGAACCCACGACCGATTAAGAGGGGTTAAGGGGGCTTATGGTTGGGCCTTACGGGCTTTAGATTTATTCCAAAAATGGAACATTCCCACGGCGGTTAACATGGTTGTCCATAATGAGAATTTCAAGGAAATTGACGAGTACATCCAACTCTTTAACGGCAAAGGAATCCGCGTCCAGCTAACCCCCATCCATGATTCACGGTCAAGTTACTTCAACGTTAAGGATAATTTAAAAAAGATTGATCTGAAAGAATTTAACGAAGAGTGGGGCCGGTTATCGAAAAAGTATTCTTTTTTGCAGCGGGGTTATTATCGAAATTTGCCGCTTTTCCTGAGTCGACCAAAAGATGTCCACGACACCTTTACCTGCTTCGCCGGGACGGCGGTCTTTTTCGTCAACCCGGTTGGTGACATTTTTCCCTGCGAGTTTTACCGAAAGAAGATGGGTAATATCCGGGAAAAATCCCTATCGAAGATTTGGGGTGAAGCCCAGGA
>Ga0209211_10005541_pt1 | contig 18785 bp, 13 predicted proteins | sample RifGroA2_FD_183992 | JGI IMG/M metagenome (GOLD analysis project Ga0209211, IMG submission 183992) | Groundwater microbial communities from Rifle, Colorado, USA - Groundwater A2 (SPAdes) (version 2) | ecosystem: Environmental > Aquatic > Deep subsurface > Groundwater | place: Rifle, Colorado... | reverse complement strand
GTCATCAGCATAATCGTCGCTCGTTCTTCAGCACTCAACTGCTTATAGAGCTTTTCTGTTTTTTCCATCCCAACACCTTAACCTCTCCAAGGTGTTGCGGTTGGTTTTTGAGCGCGCCTGCTTATAACAATATTGGCTATTGTCGCATCAAAGCTAAGAAAAAAGGATTATGTGTTTTTGTCATACACTACAAGGTACTCAAGAGACAAAGCAACTGTAGATGCAATCAAGCTATATTTAGACAAGTATGGGTTTGACTATTATGACTACACCAGGTATCAATGCGATGACTCTAAAGATTCTAGTGAAAAAATAAAAGCGTTGCTTGAAGAAGCGATCTGCAAGAGTTGTTGTTCAATAGAAATTGTTTCGCATGATATCCAAGGAGAGCATCCATGGGTTCAATTTGAGCGAGATGTCATTAGTAATCAGCATGAGAGGATATTAGAAGGATTACGCAATAGCGTTGGACAAAGAAATAGCGAGTACGGTGCTTTTATAAGAAGGGAATCAAGCGAGGTCAATGCCCTGCTTGGTTATAATTATGTGCGAATGTTACTCGTCATTGATCCACAATATATGTATGCATACTCAGGTAGAGGTGTTACTCCTATCATCAGGATTAATTTTGCTGGAAACAGTAATGCTTTAGTGATGATCAATAATTCATCATTATTCTGCAGGACTTTAAAATATTGCCTAAAGCATCAAAATTTCAATTTATTTCAGAGCAGATTTGAATCAAGAATCGAATTGCGATAATTTTGAATCTCTTCGGGTAAATTCCTCGCGGCTTGCTGCGGGGTTCTTCATTACGTGATGATTCTCGACACACATTTCCTTGAAGCGTAGTAGTGAGATAAAAACCGAGGTAACCCAATGGCCCACGAACTCTGGAGTGAAACAGATTGGGATAAGCTGATCCGGAGCATGGCTTGCTGTTAGCACTAATCTGACTCAAGATTGAAATTGCTTGAAAAACAGGAAGGCAACCATGGCATCAGCCGACAGGAAAGTCCGTATTTTTGTTTCGTCCACATTCAGAGATATGCATGCGGAGCGGGATCATCTGGTTACCGTAGTTTTCCCAGAGCTGAGAGAGCGGCTGGAGACGCTTGGGCTGGAGCTTTATGACGTTGACCTGCGCTGGGGGGTGCCGGAAACCGGGGTTGATGGCGAGAAGGCCAATTCGTGGGAATATTGCAAAAAGTGGATTGACCGGGTAGAGCCGTTCTTTATCTGCATGCTTGGTCAGCGATATGGTCATACTCCGGGCGCTGAGGATATCAAAGACGACGAAGATCGCATTGCCTTTGAGGGCATGTCCATCACCGAGATGGAGATACGCCATGGAGTTCTTACTGGCAGGCATTCCAAGCAGAGCTCTTTCTATTTTCGTGATGCCGTAGTTCCCGAAGATACATCGCCCGACATTTACAACACTTTCGTGGATTCTGCTGAGCAGGAACGGCTGAAGAAACTGAAAGCCGAGATCAGGGAGTTCACCACCAAGAGCCTCCGCCCGGCGCGCGATTATGCCTGCCGTTGGACGGGCAACGGTTTCGCTGATCTTGATGATTTTGGCAATCTGGTGCTGGAGGATATCTGGTCTGGCGTGTTGCGCGACGCACGCTACGTCAAACAGGAGGTCTGGCGACAAGTGCTCGGACATAGCCCAGATGACGATCCCCTCTATACCGACCACACCAATCCGATTCCTCCGGAAATTTCCAGACGGATCGCCACCCTCGCCAAACCCGAACCGGCAAATCCGCTCGAAGCCGAAGCGGAGCAAATGTCCATGTTTGCCGAGGCGCGGCTAAACTGGTTTCAGGGGCGGGAGAAAGAGCTTAAGGAACTTGCTGATTTTGTCGATGATCGTTCACCCGATGCTAGCCGCCTCTGTGTTATCACCGCCCCTCCCGGACAAGGTAAATCCGCACTCATGGCGAAGTTTGCCAGCCAACTAAATAATGAATCCGTCCTCCTGATTACCCACTTTGTCGGAGCCACCGAGCGCTCCGCCGATGTCCGCTCGCTGCTGGAGCGGCTGGTCAACGAACTGGATCGTAAGGGAGTGCCTCACCCTGAAGAAAAACCATTGACCGACCTGGAAAATCTGCGCAAACGGCTGGCCGAGAGGCTGGAGAAATATGACGACGAACGGCGTGTGGTCATCCTGATAGATGCCGTCAACCAGCTCACCAGCGGCCATGACCTAACCTGGCTCCCCATGCGTCTCGGTTCCGGCGTCAGGATCATCCTGAGTAGCATCGTGGAAACAGAGATGGATGCCAACACACCACAAGCGCGGATACTGAAGGCCATTGAGATGCGTCGACCCACGCCGCTACTGGTAAAGCTTTCTGGTCTCAACGAGGAAGATGTCCGCGAGATCATACGAACCTATCTGGATGAGCGTTGCAAGGAACTGGACAAAGAACAGATCGCTGCCATAGCACATCTGAAACAGGCTCGCACCCCGCTCTACCTGCTGGTCATGTTGCGCGAGATATGCACCCTGGGTGGTGACGACATGCACAACAAGGTGCGGGAGATCATCAGCAATCTGGAATCGACTTGCCCCGACACCGTGGCTCTGTTTACACGGGTGCTTGACGGTTTGGAACGGGCTTACGGCAAGGAGCCGGTCAGCGCATGGTGCGGCTACCTAGCCTTGGGCCGGGTAGGAATGGCGGGTGCGGAACTGCGGGACTTGCTACTCCGCACACAGGGTGAAGAGGCGGCTCGTCAGGCGCTCAGGATCGAGAGAGGCATCCGCGCCTACCTGCAAAAGAGGAGCGGGCAGTGGGACTTCTACCATAACGAACTGCGTACTGCGGTCTGGCGGAAATATGGCCTGGATGAAAACGCTCCCCGAATGCACCGGGATATGGCAGATTACTTCAGGGGTCAAGCTGATCCAAGCAATGACGAGAAGTGGAAGTCATCTGTAGCGAGGCCATTTCTCGAACTGCCTTGGCATTTCCACAAGGCTGGCCGCGATGACGATCTGCGTGAGCTACTGTTTGATTTTAAGTGGATTCAGGCCAAGCTTGATGTGACAGATGTGCATGCTGTTGAGAGCGATTACGACATTATTTCCGGCGACAGGGCTCACAATTTATTACGTGACGCGCTGCGGCTCTCGGCACATGTTCTGGCTGCGGACAAAACTCAACTCTCGTGCCAACTGACCGGGCGGCTGTTGGGTTTTTCCGACGAGCCGATGCAGCAGTTCGTCGCGGATGTGCGCAAATTTACCAGCGGCCCGTGGCTGAGGCCGCTGCATGCAACGCTTACTACTCCCGGCGGGCAGTTGCTGCGCACGCTTGTGGGGCACACCGGCTGGGTCAATCATGTCGCACTCACCACTGATGGGCGCGCAGTATCGGCATCCAATGACAACACGCTGCGTGTGTGGAATCTTGAATCCGGAAGATGCCTGCGCGAGCTTAATGGGCACACTGATTCAATCTATCATGTCGCACTCACCGCTGACGGGCGCGCAGTATCAGTATCCTTGGACCACACGCTACGGGTGTGGGACATTGAGACTGGAACATGCCTGCGGGTGATTGAGATGAACGCCTTCTTCCACATCGCGCTCACCGATGATGGTCGCGCGATTTCCTCATCCAATGGCCACAGACTGCGAGTGTGGAATCTTGAGACCGGTGAATGCTTACTGGTACTCGATGGACACACCAGTTTTGTTCGCCACATCGCGCTCACCGATGATGGTCGCGCGATATCCGCATCCTCGGATCACACACTGCGAGTGTGGAATCTTGAAACTGGTAAATGCCTGTGGGTGCTCAAGGGGCACACTGACACGGTCAATCATGTCGCAATCACCACTGATGGGCGCGCGGTGTCGGCATCCAATGACAACACGTTGCGGGTCTGGGATATCGCCACTGGAGAATGCCTGTGGGTGCTCAAGGGGCACACTGACACGGTCAATCATGTCGCAATCACCACTGATGGGCGCGCGGTATCTGCATCCAATGACAGCACACTGCGTGTGTGGAATTTTGAATCCGGAAGATGCCTGTGCGAGCTCAATGGACACACTCGTTCAATCAATCATGTCGCGCTCACCAATGATGGCCATGCGGTATCCGCATCAAACGACAACACGCTACGTGTGTGGGATATTGAGACCGGAGCATGCCTGCGGGTGTTCAGAGGGCATACCTTTTGGATAAATTACGTCGTAATCACTAATTGTCACGCGGTATCCTCATCTTGGGACAATACGCTGCGCGTGTGGGACATTAAATCAGAAAATCTCCAGTGGTCGTGTGAGCGGCATACTGAACGTGTCAATTATATCGCGCTCACTGATGATGGCCGTGCTATATCCGCATCCTATGACAACGCGTTGCGGGTCTGGAACCTCGATACCGGTAAATCTAGGGAGCTTGTGGGGCACACCGACTATGTCGAGCATGTCGCGCTCACAAATGATGGGCGCGTGGTATCCGCATCTGGTGACCAAACACTGAGGGTGTGGAACATTGATTCAGGGGAATGCCTGCAGGTGCTAGAGGGACATACTGATCCGGTTATGCACGTCGTGCTCACCGCTGATGGTCGCGCAGTTTCTGCACCCTTGGGATATAAGCTGGGTGTGTGGAACATTGATTCAGGGGAATGCCTGCGGGCGCTCAGTGGACACACCGAGGAGATCAGACACGTTGCGCTCACCGATGATGGCCGTGCGGTATCTGCATCCGATGACCACACGCTACGGGTGTGGGACATTGAGACTGGAGAATGCCTACGAGTGCTTAATCATACCAAGGCGGTTTATCACGTCGCGCTCACCTCTGATGGCCGCGTGGTATCCGTATCCATGTGGGGTACGCGGCTATGTGTATGGGACATTGAGACCGGTGAATGTCTGCACGATCTTGAGGAAGGCGGAGTCCAACACATTGCGCTCACCAATGATGGTCGTGCGGTAACTGCATCCAATGACCACACGCTGCGGGTGTGGGACATTGATTCTGGAGAATGCCTGCACGAACTTCATGGACACACCGCACCAGTAGATTACGTCGCGCTCACCGATGATGGCCGCGCGATATCCGCATCCCGTGATCTCACACTGCTAGTGTGGGACATTGAATCCGGAGAATGTATGGCGCGATTTGAAGCAGAAGATGCCTGCACCTACTGCTCCGTGGCTTCAGACAATCGCACGATTGTTGCCGGAGACGCATCTGGTGCCGTGCATTTCCTGCGAATGGAAGGTATTCCATAGATGCCGTTGTCACAGTAGCATCGCAGCCGGTTAGTCCTTAAACGTGGTGAACGGTATGTGTTTCGAAAGTGACGTTAAGCACTTTTCGGATCGCTGAAAAAACTGCGGCCAGGCTTTCCATTGTCGGGTTTCCTCGGGCCGATAGCATGCGATGAACGCTCTTGCTCGGGCGGTTGGGTAAATAACGTAATCCAACCTGTTTCATGCATCCACAAACCGGCGGCGATATTCCGTCAATGTTTCGATGACGAAAGGGGTCGCCCCGCGTAAATCCAGCAAATCCTTATCACCGCTTACCAGAAGGTCGGCCTGTCCTGTGCCAGCCAACCGGATGAACATCTGATCTTTGGGATCGCGGCAAAGTGGCAGGTTGACGTCTTCACCGGCGCACTCCACACGTTCCGCATGGCGCAGATAACGTGTGGCAACAGCCTCCGCTTGGGCGGGTGATAAGCCGAATTTCGGATATGCCAGAACACGCAATAGCTCGCGGGCAGTTTCGCGACTAACTATGGGCGTTACTTCATCGTTCTGCCAGTGTCCTACCAGCCAAGATGCAGTGCCGCGAAACAGTAAAGCGGAAACAATTGCGTTGGTGTCGAATACAACCCGCATCAGGATGATGCACGCGCCCAGGAAATGGCTTCGGCCACGTCGGATTCAGAAATGCCACGGACGGCAATGTCATCACGTATATTTTCCAATTCCTGATCCTTGCCGGTGGCAAGGATGAGCACCTCTACCTGCTGGCCTTTGGCCAAAGGGAGTGGTCGTGCGAGCTTCAGGGTGCTCGGGTCGTTGATTGTAAGAATTTCTTTGTAGGCGTACATGAGGCCTCCATTAGTCATTAAGCATGGAGCGGAGTCTGGCATATCACCCACACTCCTGTCCACATTGTAATGGACAGTCCGGTAGATGCGGTGCAACAAAGTCAGGCAATCTACTATCGAGCAAGTTCGATGCAGAATTGACACACGAAGGAACCGCATCACTTGCGATTGATGCGCTTCCTTCGTCAGCACATCCTACAATGACCAATATCTGCCGAAGGGCGTGAACAGATTTTAATTGTCGATTAACGAGACAACACCAAATCCCCCCTACCCCCCCTTTTCCAAAGTGGGGAGAAACAACCCACTTTGAAATACAACCCACTTTGGAAAAGGGGGTGGAGCGAAGCGGAGGGGGATTTGTTTTTTGGTTTCATTATTCGGGTTCCATTTTCAGAATCTCAACCCCCTCCTCAACTCACACACTCCACAAACTCAACCATCAAGTTGGTTATGCAATCCAGCTTCCGTTCTAACCTCCTGAAATAAATAGCATCATCCGCTTTCCGCCAGAAGTGGCATACCTCTTGCGGATATCTCCGCATACCAAACACAACGGAGGTAATCATGATTGCGGAGAGTATGCCTTGCCATTCGGGTGAGCCGATACTGGATGGGCAGCCACGGCAGGCTTTTCGGGTTTCGCCCGAGGGGATCACCACTTCGATCAAGCAGCAGTTCGTCAACAAGGAACTCGCGTTGCGCGAGCTGGGGCAGAACGCGCAGGATGCGGATGCGACGCGGGTTCAGGTGTTATTCCGCTATGAGGATGGACATCTGATTCTGGATTTCATCGACGATGGTTGCGGCATGAGCGAAGAAATCATCCTCAACAATTATCTGCGGCTGTTCAATTCCACCAAGGATGGCGTGGCGAAGAAGGTCGGCAAATGGTCGCTGGGCCGGTTGACGCTGTTGTGTTACGAGCCGGAGTATATCGAAGTTTTCACGCGGGCAGCCAATGCGCCCGCCTACCGGCTGGTGATCGAAAAGAATTTGAGCGGGCGGTTGTATGAGATCGACACTGCGGATGCTGAGCGGCTTATTGGCGGCCCGCATGGCACGCTCGTGCGCATGTGCAAAAAGGTCGAGGGGCCGCAGGCTTTTGCCGATCTGGTCAAAGCGGCCAACCTGTCCATCGAGAAAGAGTTGTGCTGGATTCGGCCCGATATTTCTGTGACGACGGTGGAGTTCAAGGATGGCGAGCTCAAGTTCGGCAGCCGCCGTTTGAACAAGCCCAAGCTGGTGCCGGGGCGCTTCAGCAGCCGCATGGCGATTCGTCTCGGCGATACCAATGCCGAAGTGGACTGCGCCATCGGCCTGCAAAACAGCGAGAGCTCGGCGCTGGCGCCGATCACGCTGTGTTGCGGTGGCATTCCCATCGAACGGCCTTCCGGTTTGCCCTGGATAGACACCGGCGACGAGCAGAAAGATTTCAGCTTGCGCGGCCTGCACATCGTGCTGGATAGCTTTGACTTTCAGACCAACATCGGGCGCAACGTGGTTTATCGCGACACACCGGTCATGTGCGAATTGTTGCCGAAGATATTCCACAAAATCATTCTGGAGCGTTTCGTGGTGCCGCTGGCGCGCAAGATGGCGCAGGAACACGCGCACTGGATGGATTATCACGATGCGATTGTGCAGTTGATGGCCGATGTCTGCATCCGCTCCGGCCTGCATGACTATGCGATTCCGCAAGAGGTGTGCGCGGCACCTTTCATTCCCAGCTTCGTTTCGTTCCGGCCTTATTCCCTGACCGAGATAGACAACAGCGATGGGCCGGTCTATTACACATGGGAAAAGCCGTCGATGCTTCACATGAGGGAGCTGGATGGAGACGGGCGCGGGGTGATTTGCATCAGTCTTGCCAATATGCCTTGGGACTTTCGCCAGTTTCTGGAAAAGCGTTATGCCGAGCGCTTGTTGCAAAAAGAAAACAATCTCCTGATAGATGGCGAGAGCGAGACGGAACTGGCGGCACTTGCCGCCGAGGTGACCGAGCGCCTCGAACGCGGTTGCAGTTTTGCGCACAGAATTTCACGCAGTTTGGCGATGGGCGGCATGTCATTGCGAGCAACGGTGGGCCGCCTGGTTCATTTCGATGGCACGCGCGAAACCCGTCTGCGTACCGCCTGGGTGAAGTCGCCCGACCGCATCTGCCTCAACCACAATAACCCGCATATTCAAAATCTCTTCCGGTTGCTGCAAGGCGAGGATCGCACCTACGCCGAACTGGCGGCGCACTTCTTGATGCGCGAGATGTTGTTCGAGCCTGGCCTCAAGGCATCCATGAATATGCGCGAGCAGATGCTGTCGAATGATTTAGGCAACAGATTTATTACGGCCACGCGCGCAAAAGGCTCCGTGAATGCCGGGCAAAGAGACAGGTTGGATGAGGATTTTCTGGAGGAGTTGTTTGGAGGGATTCTGGAGTTGTGATGATTGCTTAACGTGGATTATTTATTAGGCCACAAACCCCTCCCAACCTCCCCTTGTCAGGGGAGGAGCTGATTCAGTTCTCCCCCTGACAAGGGGGAGTTAGAGGGGTTTTTTAGGCAACTCCGCAACGTGTAATTTTGGATTAAACGAAGTACCGAAAAGGAGTAAATCATGGGTGAAAAACTGCTGCTTGAACGCGGTTTCATTTTTGAAGCCGACGATGAAAAGGGTTTTCGCAAGCTGCGCGATAATCAGTTCCCGCGAGTAGAACAGGGCGTCGTCCTGGAGCCTATCGCCAATGCGCTGGATCAGCAGCAGGGTGATGATCCCATCGAGGTGACGCTGATACAGCTTAAAAACGGGGACTGGCGCTTGAGCTATCGCGACAATGGTTGCGGATTGCTGGCGCGCAATCTGCAGGCACTCCATTTCATCGGCGAGTCTACCAAGCGCGAGCGATTGATGGAATCTATCGGTCGCTTCGGTATGGGGCTGACCAGTGCGTTCCATCGCAAGCTGGCGGTAGTAAAAGTGGAGGTCGAGACACATGTCTGCGGCCAACCGGCGCGCATCACTTATGACAGCCGTAACGATGCCATTCCAAAATGGAATATGCAGGAGCTGGACTGCGTGGCCGCAGGTTTGACCATCAGTTTTTTTCTGCCGAAGTCCTCGCACAAAAAAGTGCAGCATGCTCTCGATGTTCTTCTGAATAAAACGGTGGTGCCGATTATTTACAACGGCAAGCGGTATTGCTGCCACCCGGGCTTGCGGGCGCATAAGGCAAACGAGATATTCGTCAAGGAATGCGGGGATCATGAAATCTATTACTCCGCCTACCCCGAAGAACCCGAAGATTTATGGAGCAAGCGCGACGAAATCGCCATCTATGTGCGCGGATTGCCGGTGGAGGAAGGGGAAATGTATCGCGTCTTCGTCACTACCGGCGGCGACAAGATGCCCCAGAACTACGGCGGGCGCCCCTTCATGAAGGATGAGAGTTGCGTGGTGCTGAGCGCCACGGCAGAGCCTACCGTGGGGCGCGACAAACTGGTGCGGGATAAGGTGTTTGATGCGATTGGCTTGGGCGTCGAGCGGGCACGTACGCAAGCTTTGCTGCGGCTGCTGACACACTCTCTGGAGCCGGGCTGCAAGAAGGGCATCAGGAAATACGCCGACGACATGGCACTGGCCAACATTTATACCCTGCACAGCGTCATCGTGGAACATCTGAAGGGCAAGGCGGCGCAAGGAGACAAGGCATTTCTCGCCCCTCTGGTCGAGGCGCTGCTGAACTACCCGCTGTTCCCGGCGTTCGAGTTTCCAGAGCGGTTGAGTCTGCGGGATATTGTGACGGCAGACGTCCCGCAAAAAGTGATGTTTTTCGCGGACAATGCTGATGAGATCGCACCGTTTGCCGGATGCCACGGGAGCCCCTTCATCCTCAAGGAATCCCGTTACATTTTCAGTGCCGTCTGGGGAGGCCACGAGCAGCAGCGGATTGTCGGTGTGCTGAAGCACATCATTGATGGCATTGGGGGATACGAGTTGCTCGACATGGCGCAACTGGCCACAAACTCCGAAAAGCTGGAGGAACTGGAAAAGCGCGGCGTCTTGAAGCTGACACCGACCAAATTAAAAATGGTCGAATATGGCCCCGAGGAACTCGATGGTTTTCTCGACCGGCTGCGTTCGATTCTCAACCGCCCATGGTTTCGCGAGGCGCTGGTCAGGTTCCGCCCGCCGCAGCGAATTCATCTGCGCCTGGTACAAGTTGAACAGCGCGGCGCTTTGGGTGAAATGGTGGCAGCGATTCTGCCGCAATCCACAGCGCACGATCTTGGCATCGGGCTGAACGTCGATAGCCCTCTGATTCGCGGCCTCGCCAAAAACCCCCACGGTCACTTCGCCTTTCTACCCATTCTCTGCCACGAACTGGCGCATCGCCGCCGTACCAGTTTGAGTGATGTCGAAGACCTGCCCCATGGCTCCGACTTCTATCTCGAACGCATACGTTTGGAAGATACCGTACTCGCGGCCTGTACCCGTTTTCTGTTGGGAGAGGAAATATCCGGCAGCGATGATCGCGAGGGAGCGGAACCGGTGCTGGTTTTGTAACCGTTATGTCAATTCACAGTAGAAACAGGAATTTCGTAGGGTGGGCACGCCGTTGTGACCACGCAGATTCAATACCGCGTGGGCAGATAAACCCTACCCACCCTACCAACCCTACCCTATCCGGTTTGCGGTTCATGAGCAAGAAAGCAGTCTCGCTATGCAAATTTCACGTTAACTTAAGGAGCCCATCATGAATCAATCGACCACACAGGAAGCCAGTAACCGGAATGAACAGGTATCCATCATTGGCGCCATTCTCTATTCCGAACAGGTGCAGTCTGGGCGCTTCAGCCTGCGCAAGGCGCTAGCCAAAAAAGGAGTCGCAGATACCAAGGCAGTGGTGGAATCGCTGCGCCAGCAGATCGAGATGAGCATCTATAATGGCTGCGAACATCACGCCGTGGCCATGTTTGACCTGATGCAGAAAACCGACGAGTGGCCTCAGGCGGGCAAAGACCGTGTGTACGCTGCCTTCATGCGATCCATTCTGCACTTGCCTGCGGAGCAGGAAACATCCTTTCGCGACTATCAAAAATTCGATGAAGAAATCGCGCGCCTGCGCACGATACACGGTCTGGATGAACTATCGGTGGATGCGCTACGGGCAAAAATCACCAATATTCATTTCGATGTGCTGGGCAAAAAATTCAACTCCGTGGAAACCCGCGCCATCAACCGCCAGCTGGAAATTGTCGGATCACGGAAGCGTTTCATGGGCGGCTCATCTGGCGGCCAAAAATCACTGATCTACGGTCTGGCTCGCTCGCGCCGCATCGGCCCCTACCATGTGCATTTCATGGATGCCGAAGAAATGCACTCCCCCAACCAGACGAACTATCTGGTGGGGCTGATCATCGGCGAAGACGTGGTGATCCGCCGCCAGGTTTGCGAATATGTGCTGCATATGAAATGGATGCCTGAATTGGCTGGCGATCCATGGTTTGGCTGCGGATCAGCGCCGGAAAATGTGATTGCCGACAGTATGAGAAAACAGTTTCTGGCATTGATCGGGGCAACCAGCAAGAAAGAACTGCTGGCCAGGAAAAACCACTTCCTCGATCTGATGACGGAAAATCTGCTTCACCATGAAGTCGCACATGACGCGATGAGAAAAAACCTCTCCAATCTTGAAGTGGCTGTCGCTATCGGGCTGGATTACCACCGGGACTCCACCATACACATCGTCGCCGAGGTGATGACGGAATTGCAGCCTGGCAATGGCACAGTCATGGGGCCGATTGCCCACATCGTACAGACGGCATTGCGCGAGGGAGACCCGTTGCTGGCCCGGCAACAGCTCTGGCTTTATCTGTGCGACGCCTGGTTTTATGACACCGACACGACGTTCATGTATCCGTACAGCGACCTGCTGTTCGCCCTGCTGCTGCCCTATCTGGAACCTGCGGGCGAGGTCGATTTTGTCGGCCTGGGCCGGGACTTGCCCGCACTCTATGGCGAACTGCTGGTCTGGTATCGGGAGATGCTGGACGACGCCCATGGCAAGCTGCTGGGGCTGACCTACGAGGAGGAAGGTGTAACCAAAACATACGACGACCTTAAAGCCTCCGTCACTGGCATGCTCAATTTTTTGCGCAAATACGGCGAGCATCCACCACTGACCGACCCGCTAGACATCGAGCGCAACTACTGGATCAATCTGTTTGGACAAGTGCAACGCCGCTGCCCAGATGTCATAGAAAGCATCGAGCGACACATCGAAAGCCATGCTGCCGATCTTCACCGGCGCGTGCTTGATCGACTTGGAAATACGCACGGCGACACCTTGCGCGCCGCGATACTGGAAGGCATGATGCTGCGCGGGTACGGCAACGGCCTGGAGATAAACCCTGACTGCAATGCCATTCTGCTCTAAGGATTATTTTACAATGCATGTTCTATGAATAAGTCAACGAAACATCACCTGAAAACAGGCTACTTCAAGGAATGCCACGATGCAAAGCTGTGCGAGTGCATTCTTGACCATAGCTGGGACGAGCTGGTTTATGAGCGGTTATCGGGCGAAGAACACCAGATGTACCTTTACGCTTGCCGTGACTGCGGGCAATACTGGTTCGGGTATTTTTATCAATATCCGGGTTCAGACGACGCCTGTTCTTTTTGGTATATGCAAGCAACTGTAAACGAAGCGCAGGACATCCTGAAAAGAAAGGCATTGGATTACGAGGCCTTCTATACGTGGATTAGACGTGAATTCGAGCCAGCCAGCAAAATAAAATTTGTACGCGATGAAATGGTTTGTATCGCCCCGGAATCATATCCGTGGAGTTAGTTGCATAGGGTGCGCCTCACGCAACGGCACCATGATATAAAAAAAATATTCACCTGAAAAAGGAACAACAGATGAATGAATCCTCAAGTCCCGAATTCCAAGATCGTCCCCGCGAACTGATCGACGAGATTGTACGCCTGCATTCGGCGAAGCAAGAGCCTGAACTTCTGCATCTCGTTAATCAACACCTTTCAATGATCAGGTCACACTTTAAGACATGGGCAACAGTCCCCGACGATATCCGTGCCTTGCCGCCGGAAAAGGGTGAACCTTTTGCGATGGCCTTGATTTGGCTGGCCGAAATATTCGAGCAGGCAGGTGATTTATCCCTTATGGAAATATTACAAGGAGACCCCGCAAGCAACCCTATCGAGACTTGGCAAAAGAGTCTCGCTCACGCTGCTAAATTGGCCCAGAACGGACAACTGGAAGAAGGCAGAAAACTCCTGGCTTCATTGATACCGGAGCTCGAACAAAGTTACGGTAACGCCCGGCAGGTGCTTCTCCCAAAGGTCTACGGTCAACTTGGCATCATTTCTTTCCTGCAACGGGATATAGACGGCGCCATCAGGAACAACCTGGAGGCCGTCAACCTATGTAGAGAAGGATACGACCTGGAGAATTTTATCGTCTTCTCGGAGATTCTGATCGATATCATCGATGACCCCAACGTGACCGGATCGGATATCCCCCAGCTTTTGAGCCGTCTTGTTAAAGATAGGATTGATACGCTCAGGCATCTGGGAAGAATTGATGAGGCTAACGAGTATGCGGCGAGATTCAATGTCTGAGCAAATAGTAACAGCGCCTATGGTTGAAGCATGGGAGCGGTTTAAGGATATCCTAGAGTGTTATTGCAATGCGCTCTCACTATTAAATCCACCGTGTTCAGCCGAACATATTCAAAAAATAGAAAATAGATTCAATCTTGAATTACCGCATACATTAAAAATTTTATTAACCCTGAACAATGGGCAATTGGTTGATGATCGAGGAGCCAAGTCTGGCCTATTCAAGAGTATTTCAGGTTGGGATATTTACGAAAGGCACATTTTTCTGGACATTGAAGGAATAGGAACGGCATATAACACCTTCATTGACAACAAGCTGTTGACAGATGAATTTGGCGTAAATGAAATTCCTTTTGCAGTTGCGGGAAGCCCAAAGCATTACAGAGAAGCATTTTGCATAAACTGTTCGACCCAGGCAGTGAGTTTGATCAAGACAGCAGTCTGGGATCCTTGGATGCCCCCCGAATGGCAAGTGCATAAACTTAATCGGGCCGAATCCTTGATGGAATTTATTGAAAAGCAAATTGGACTATATTGGTAGAAAGGAGCGGGAGTGAAATGAAGGCCAGTTGGTCACAGGATACATACATCAACACCTATCTATTTGCGGCGCAAGCCCATTGCAGGCAGCTTGTGCCGGGAACGGACCTGCCCTACATCGTGCATGTGAACTTTGTGGTTATGGAGGTGATAGCCGCTCTGGCTGTCGAAAATGAGCATGATGGGAATCTCGCCGTTCAATGCGCGCTTTTGCATGATGTCATAGAAGATACGGATATTACTTATGCGCAGGTTGAGGCGAAATTCGGGCAGACGGTTGCCGATGGCGTCCTGTCCCTGAGCAAGGATAAAAAATTGCAGCTTGGGGACAGCCTGGACAGGATACGGAAACAGCCTCATGAAGTCTGGATGGTGAAACTGGCGGACCGGATTACCAATTTGCAACCGCCCCCGCATTATTGGACAAAGGACAAGATGATCCAATACCGTGCAGAGGCGCTTCTGATTCATGATGCCCTGCGGGATGCTAGCCCGTTGCTTGCTGCACGGCTGATGGGGAAGATAGAGGCGTTCATGGAGTTTATTGAAGGCTGTCAGGAAATGGATGGGCAGCAAAGATGAAAGGTTGGTCAGCAATTGTCCAAGTGCTTTAACCGCGATGCCGATGATCGCGCTTCACTACGTCGGTAGACACCATGAGGTAATGCAACGATGAGCGTTCGGAATGCACTGATGTGGGTTCTCTGGGGTGCCCTGATGCCAGTTGGCTTGGTAATGGTCACGTTCATGCTGGACGCCAAGCTACCGGTTCTGGTTCTCGGCATCACCATCATCGTCGGCATTCCCGCGCTGGTCGCCTACCACTCGAAAAAGCTGGCCGCAGCATCTCGCCCACCAGTGCTCAACTTCGACGCTGAGCCCGGCTGGGAGGCATTGCGCAAAACGCTGATGCGCGACATCGACGCCGTCGCGGCGGCGCACGGGGTGGTGTTCTGTGATGCCCAGGTCAAGAAAAAATGGGGGCGGCTCAAAGTGATATGGAGCGTGATAGGCAATGATGTGGCGGCGTGCGATGCGGCCAAGGCCGAAATCCGCAAACTGATCAATGAGGCTGGCAACCGGAGCGAAAGAACCTGCGTCCGCTGCGGCAAGTCGGCCACCATCGGCAAGGTGGATGGCCGTATTTTGCCGCTGTGTCCCGAACATACCCCTCGCGACGCCGAGGATGCTGGTGCCGTCGCAGATGCCGGCGAGATTCGTCTGTTGCTCCAGCAATGGGAAGAAAGCGAACGCGAAGAGGGTTGGGGCGTAACGGTGCGACCTGATGGCTTTTCCGTACACCGGACACCCGCCGCGTGGGAAGCCTATATGCAAGCCTATTGGGATGTCATGCCCGACAAAACCGACGGGCGGGCACCGGATATCTATGCACGTGAGAGTGGAGAACCCATCGCGGTGAAGGTGGCATCCAGCCATCCACTGGCCCTTGCCTTGGCGGATCAGGACAGCCGTCGCCTGTTCCCGTGGGACGACGATACGAAAGTTGCCTGCTGGGAGGCGGAGCAAATCTGGCATGCCGTGGCGCCGGGGCAGGGATGGCATATCGACCGCGACTGGCCGAAAAAGGATGGCAACGGCACGGCGAAGGAACCCGACATGGATGACAGATGATGCGGTTCGCAAGGCTCTCCTGAGTTTATCGAAGGGCTCACCGCATCCTACGGCACTGAGACCACTATTTCAGAAAAATGAATACTTTACGATGAACGGGAAAATCACAGTAGGCAAGGGGGAAAAACATAAATAAGCACGGAGAAAAACTCCCATGAACAGGCGTGGGCTGGCGGCAGTAGTTGCTTTGGCGGTTTTGTGCGGTGCGGTTGCGACAGGAGCCTACACCAGCAACGCTGATAATGCACTCACGTTTTTGAGGGAGTTGTTTATAACAAAACGCGAGCAGGAGGTGCGGGCAATTCGGTCTATACATGATTCGATCGCCGTAATGAACAAAACCGAAGACGCTGACCAGTTCATTAGGGAGCTGAATAATCTGTTCTTGCGGGAGATCGATCTCCAGTATAAGTCTGATTATTTATTTTCTGACATAACCAAAATACAAGTCAGCGTAACGCAGCCAATGAACGCCCGATTATTACATTCCAAAAGCTACTATGATTTAATGAAGTTAGACCCGAAGATACGGGCGCTGCTAAAAGAAACAGGCTTTTTCGACTTTGTTGAAAAACAGTTAGGCCAGGTTATATTTATCCCGGATCCGGAAAATTATAAAGGTGTTTTTCCTGACAAAAAGATGCCCTACGCCACAACAGAATATCTATCTAAATCGGTTATTGTTTCGATGCCTATCGACAAAACAAATGCGCTTGAATTAGTGGGAGCCATAGTGCATGAATGCTATCATTTATCGACTTGGCACAAATACAAAACACCGATATTGGGAGAAAAAGACGCCACGCTCTTTGAGCTCCAATATTGGGATAGATTACTATCCAACAAAACAGATTTATCCAAAGATGAAATAGCGATTATTCAAAGAAACGTAAGCTTCATCAAACAATATACGGGCACCAATTAGACGCCATGCCATTTGCTTATTTGGACAGCCGTAGCGTTCGGCAGTGCGTCGAGAAAACCAGCACCCATGCAAAATGAGGCCGCGACATGAGCGTTTCCAACCCGCGCCACGCCCGCCGCCAAATCATCCAGCACGGCCACGGCGACGCGATCAAGGCGTTGCGTTTTCTGCCCGATGGCGAACACTTTATCAGCGCCGGCAGTGACGGTTCCGTGCTTGCCTGGCATGCCCATTCCGGCACCTTGGTGCGCGTGCTGGCCGAGGGTGAAGGTGAATTGAGCTCTCTGGATATCTCCGCCTGCGGTCGCTGGCTACTCTATGCCGGGCCTTGCCGTGGCGTGACCGTGCTGGCCTGGCCCTCGGGCGATATCGCGGCGGAACTCGACGGTTTTCCCGGCGGCGTAATGGCGGCCTGTTTCTCGCCCGACGGAGAGCACATCGCCATCGGCCAAGGCAGATTATGGGCAAAGGAGCGTTCGCTGGAACTTTGGCTCTGGCGCGAGCCGCGCTGCGAACGGGTCTTCTTCGAAAATCGGTTGGAGAAGTTTGAAGGCACTCGCGGCCAAGTCAGCGCCCTGGCCTTTTCTCCCGATGGCCGCACCCTGGCCGCCGGTATATCAAACCAACTGCATGTCTGGGGGCCGGACTGGACTATCGCCGCCCCCGCCCATAGCATGGTGCTGACCGAGCTGGCCTGGTCGCCCAAGGGAGATTTTCTGGTCACCGCCGGTTGCGACAAGCGTGTGGCGCTATGGCGAACCGGCGCGCAGTCACCCGAGCGCGAATGGAGCTTCTCGCACTTCGAGACAGGGTGCGTGAAAGGTCTGGCGATCCGGCCAGACGGCGGCGCGATTGCGGCGGTATGCGATACGCAACTGATGCTGATCGATCTCGCCACCGGCGAGGAACAGAACCACTATCTGGGGAACGTCAACGCCACGCCCCAGGCGTTGGCCTACGCGCCCGGCGGCGACCGTCTGGCGATTGGCCTGGGGCGGGATTGGCAACTTTGGCAAGATTCGTCGCCGATGCTTGCGCCTTCGACGGTGCGGCTCTGCGCCTTTGCCGCCATATGCATGCTCGCCGACGGCGCCCTGCGGGCGGTGACGCACGAGGGGCGCGCGGTGCGCTGGGGAGATGAGATCGACATTTTTCCCGAGCCGGAGGAGCGCTACGTCCGTCCTGCCCTCTCTGCCGATGGTCGCTGGTGCCTCGCCAGCGCTTGGGGGGTTGGCCCGCCCCTGCTCGCCGACCTGAATCTGCGTGAACGCCACCCCGCCGCCCTGTCGCCTGCCGGAAGCTACAACCGTATTGCCTTCACCCGTCACTGGGCGGTGCTGGTGGATACCCGCCAGCACCTGCTGATCCGCGTCGATCCCGCAACCCGCGCCACCGAGACAGCATTCACTGGCGTGAAACAGGTATCGGAACTGGCCGCTGCTGCGGCAGCCGATCTCGTCGTGCTGGGCGATTGCTACGAAGGCCGCCTGACCCTGTGGGACATGGATACCCCACGGCAGGTGGCGTCCTTGCCTTTCAAGCACGAAATTGATGCTTGTTTCGCCCTGTCCCCGGACGGTACACGGCTGCTGGCAGCGGCGAACCACGCCGATGACCGGCAGATCCACCTGCTGAATCCGGCGGATGGCAATGTCATGGAGGGCTTCGACGCCCCGGCTCATGGCCGCGTGGTGACCATCGCTTTCGCACCCGATGGCGAACGCTTCGCCACCGGGCACGACGATGGCCGCACCGTGCTGTGGCGCATCGGCCAGCCCCGCCCTTTGGCTACATGGAAGGGCGACGGCGGCTGGGTGCATGCGCTGGCCTTCTCGCCCGACGGTGAAACCCTGGCAAGCGGCGGCAATTCCCTGCGAGTCCGTTCGACCCGCGACGGCACGGAACGGGCACGCCTGTATCTGTTCGAGCCCGGTGGCTGGGCGGT
>Ga0209211_10005537_pt1 | contig 18799 bp, 2 predicted proteins | sample RifGroA2_FD_183992 | JGI IMG/M metagenome (GOLD analysis project Ga0209211, IMG submission 183992) | Groundwater microbial communities from Rifle, Colorado, USA - Groundwater A2 (SPAdes) (version 2) | ecosystem: Environmental > Aquatic > Deep subsurface > Groundwater | place: Rifle, Colorado... | reverse complement strand
CGCACAGACAATTTCAAGTTGTGCAGCAGGCTGGAATTTTTGGAGCCAAATTGCAACCTATTTTTTGCTGTGAGAAGAAAAGACAGCGTGCTATGCGAGCAGACAGGTGGCTACAAAGATTATTGCTTAAGCCAGACAAGAAAATAGAAATTATTCTATAGTCCATGCTTTCAGTATTCACATTTCTCAGACGAGAAGTTTCCCTGCTCAATGCCAGAGCACAATTCATCTCCCCAGAAATAATGATTGCCTTTTTTGCAGCATCTTTCCTGCAGGATGTTGCATGAATGAAAGGTGTCTGAAGTGCATGTTGTTCCGAGGCTGCCGTCACAGACTGATTTCTCTATCCATATATCATAGTCGAGCTGTTCACCTGACCTGCAGCAACAGTAAACCTTGCCTTGCTTGGGAGTTGCAAGAATCTGGCCATGCATGGAATGGGTGAAGAGCTCATGCGCATCTGCATTTGTCCACTTCAGAAAAATAGCTGCCTTGACTTTTCCATCCGATGGAAAAACATCATCGCAATGAATTGTCACTCTCCCCCCCTCGTCGGGCCTAATAATCCAGCCTTTCTTTTCCTCAAAGGCCTCATTGAACGGCCTATAACTTTGCGCAGAGTTGCAATTAATGAAATCATCGCCTTTTATCTCCATCTCATGGATTATAAGGCTGTCTGACAGACTGTTCTGCAACACAAGGCTTATGACATTTGCATCAGTGTCAATCCTGAAGGACTTGCAGTTCAAGCCAAGCTCAAGATTGCATGCCTCTGGAAATATCTGGCTTGGATTTGCAAATCCCAAAGCCACGAGAATTATTATTCCAGCAAGCAGTACCGCAACATGCATTCCATATGACTTCAAGAATTTATCATGCTCAATGGGTTGCAAACTGCGCTTTTTATCAGCCTCTTTTTTTGCCATTGAAAATACTCAAATGTCTGGATTATATATTTTTATTGGTGGAGAATAGATAGTTGGACTTAACCAATTGCCAAGCATCAGCTGCGAATTTCAATTCTATTGTGTATACATAAAAAGTCAAATTAATGCATTTTAAATCTATTAATTAAACATAATATGTAATCTGCATATGCAATTTAATACGCATATAAGCATTATAGTGTAATTTTAATATAATTATTTATCTTTTAACGTAAAAGCAATTTTTTTGTATTGCAGATTGCAAATAAAATAGTATAATAGTGACTTTTTATTATCTTTTTATCACACTAATTTAAAAATTTCAGTAAGAAATTACTTTAAATGTCAAATTAAACAATTTGGATAAGTTTTCGATAAGTAATATTGGAGTTTTTGGCATTAATTTTTATACTGTATTGGAAAAAAGATATTAATTCTGCAATAAGTGTAATTTTATGCAGGTAACTTGCAGATAAATAGAAAAATATATAAATAAATGTATACTAATTTAGCAAAAATAGCAATAAATTAAGTAGTGGTCAGATATTGTATATTGGGTTAAATGCATTATATAGCTAATATGTGATGCAGCAACATAAAAGAGTGGTGGATATTGGGTATTTCGCCGACTGAGCAGAAGGTATACAAGGAGTTCTATAGAACGAAGGTTGCACTAGTCGAAGATGCAAAGGCATTTCTTGGGGACTACAGAAAAGCTGTTCTTGCGCTCAACGGCCTTGCTGAAAAAAAATATGCAAAGAAAATAAAGCGCGGGCTTTATGCAATTGTGCCTTTTGAGAATGCACCTGATGTCCAGGAGAATTTTGTGCCAAATAAAATTTTAGTGGCCAACAAATTCACAAGCAACTCATTTCTCTCGCACCACACTGCATTGGAAGTCCATGGCGCTGCCGACAAGGAGATGTATGTCAATTTCATTACAACATCAAACAGGGTGCCCAGCTTAACCTACAAGGGAATGAAATATTTCTGCATCAAGACGCTTCATTTTTTCGGCAATGAGGAAAAAGATTTTCTCGACAACAGGATAAATGTCAGCGACAAGGAAAGGACAATCATTGATTGCCTGAGAAACCTGAATTATTCCTATGGCTTTGATGAGATAAAAAGGGCAGTGCCAAAGCTCGCGCCATTTGATTTTGAAAAAATTTTCTCCTACATGAAGAAAATAAATGAAGTGAGCCTTTTCTCGAGAGTCGGCTACACATTTTCACTGCTCAGGGCAGAGGCTGCAACTCCTGACTGGTTCATTGAGAAATGCAAAGGCGAATTGACAAACAGGACATATTATCTTGACAACACAAAGAAGGGAAGCAGCAAGCATGTCAAGGAATGGAAACTGATGGTGCCATTATAATGCAAGAAGAAAAAAGAGGTAAAAGGAAAGTGAAGAATGCTGTTTTAACAGCTGCCATTCTTTTTGCTGCCTTGCTTGCCAGCTCATTTTTCTCAAGCGATGTTGGTGCTGTTGACGGAGTTTGCATGAGCGATTATTTTGGCCAGATTTGCACATATACATCAGATGCTGCATGCTGCGGCACTATTGCCACCAATCCAAATTATGAATATTGCATGATTAATTTCAGGGCCAATGAACAGCTTGCAAATGTGAATGAATGTAAATCATCAACCGGTTGCTGCACAAATTTCTTTGACGCAGACACAAATTCCTATCAATGCAGCGTGCTGACTAGGAAGGCTGATTGCGATGACAGGCAGGGAATTTTCGCAGCTGGAGTCACAAGCTGCGACTTAATACCTGAATGCAAGATAGGATGCTGTGTCTATAACCACGAGATATATGGCAATCTTTGTGGACTGATGAGGAATTATGCATGCCTACAATGGGACCAGAAAGGTGACATTCCTGATGTATATGACTATAACCAGTTCCTGATTGACTCATATTCGAAGAATAACTGTGACAATTCGAATATCTGCAGGGGCATCACTGATCCAGTTGTTGGCACAATACAAGGAAAGGCAACAGGCGAAAATGGAATCGCACCTGACAATCATCTGAGTGATGTTATTATCACAACTAATCTTTATGGTGAAGGTGTAGAAACAACAACTGCATCTGATGGCACTTATACATTAAGCAATGTTCCCTCTGGCTATGTGACTGTCTGGGCAATAAGGGATGGTTATAAGACAGTCAGCAAAGATGTTGGCCTGTCGCCTGGCGGTACATTCATTTGGGATCCATATTTATTCCAGGCAAACACAGGCATCATAACAATAAATGTGAAGGATACAAGCAATGTTGCCATGGCAAATGCCCTTGTCGAGGTTATAGGCCATGCCTCAAAGCTGACAGCTGATTCAGGAGTTGACCTTGGGCAGGCAAGCTTCATTGCTGTTCCGGTCGGGGTCTATACAATAAAGGTAAGCAAGACTGGATATTTCCCTGAATTCATAAGCATATCATTGGCTGCTGATGCAATTGAGTCAAGGGATGTTGTACTTACACTTATGACTGCATATTCTATAAGTGGCACTGTAAGATATGAAGACAATAGCCTTGTTGAAGCCGGAAGACAGGTTACATTGAATGGGCAAGTAATGGCTTCGACTGATGCAAATGGACAATATACAATAAATGGTCTTGCACCAGGCAGCTACACCCTAAGTGTTGTGCCTAATTCGGGCGAGTCAATTGACCAAGCTTTTGCTACAATATCAGGATCAAATCTTGCAGGCAAGGACATAACTGTGAGAAGGCCGTCAAATGTTCCTTGCCCCTGGACAGATCCTGCAAATCATTGTGATGCATCGCAAATATGCACTTCAACTGATCCTGCACCAAATGGCCAGGCTACAATTGACCTCAATGGAAACATCTGCTGCAGCCAGCCATGCACAGACAAGGCTCCTGTTAGAGTCGACAGCGACGGAGACGGATGGTTCGATGATGAGGAAGACTGCGATCATGAAAGGCAGCTGAGATATGCTCAAATTGACAAGGAGATAAATCTGCCAGGCGGCCAAGGCTGCAATGACGGCATTGACAATGACTGCGATTCAACAGGACCCGGCATAGGAAGCATTGGTGGCAATAGTGTTGATAATTTAGCATCGCTCCTTAGCAGGGGAATAACCAATCCTGATGTTGCCCTGCAATATACCGATGATATTGGATTGTTTGATGGAGACAAGGACTGCAATTTCTGTTCGCAGGATAAATGCGATGATACGCAAGGATATTGCGATGAGACTCAAAGCCTATGGACATTAGACACTAACATACTGTGCCAGAAATGCCCAACTAATCCAAATTGTTTTCATGAATGCAAGAGCAAGGGATTGTCATGCTGCGCTGTAGGTGGAGTTGGCGCAACTGCCTATCCGGCATATGATGTGCCAAGCGCGTCTGGTTCATTCGTATGCCCAGTAACAGACCCAGGCACAAAATGTTACAGTTATTGCGCAAGGGAGGAGGAAACAGCATGCTGCCAGTTTGACTGGCTTTGCAACGGGCAGATAATAAATGATGGCAGTTGCGGAACACAATACAGGTGCGCTGTTGCTCCGTGCCTTGACATGCCATTGTGTGAGATTAATCGCGCTTTCGGCGACGAAATCAACCTGAAGGCAATCTACCAGAATCAAAATACATACTGTTACTGTGGATTTGAACTAAAGAAAACAAGCGCCAATTCTGATGGCTCGGATGCAGGCTATTGCTGTGCAGGAGGTCCAAGCACTGATCCGTGCCCGACAATAATCAAGAGAAAGGTGAATGTGAACATTATTGATTTAGAAACAATGCTGCCAATTGACTTAGGCAGCTATAATGTGAGCGTGTTTGGCAATTGGTATTATGGATGCCAGGACTATAATGCGCTAACTGATGGCTCATCATGCTTAGTAAATTATGATTATGAAGCAGGCAAGAAAGTCACGCTTATTGTTGAAGTTGATGGCTATGAGACAAACATAAGCACTGTTACAATTGTGCCTGACCCTGCTGATCCTGACAATCCAAATCCTGGGCCTCAGGAATATACAGTCTTTGTTCAGAAAAAGGTTGATTGCGCTGAAGTGAAATCAGTTGTAAGCACATTCAAGGTGCATAATGTTCCTGGGGAATTGGCTGTGAAGCTGAACTGGAGCAAGACATGCGATGCAATCAGCGGTTATGAGATATACAGATATGATGTTGTCAATGGCATTAGACAGGCAGGGACAAGGTACGGAGTTGCCACTTTACCTAAAACAGACGACAGTGAAACATATGAGATTATGGACAGGCGAGATGTTGGCAATGGCAATTATCTGGACTGGGAAAAGACATATGAGTATGAAATAATCGCAATGTACACCACTGGGCCAAGCGCTGCATATTTTGATACTATAATACCTGAATTCGGCGGAACAGGAAACACAAGAATCTATACAGGCAAGCAGGTATGCGAGGGGCATCAAACTGGGGATTATATATGTGTTGATATAAACGACAAGCAAGTGGATAAGCTGGTCATTGGCGCAAAATGCAGGCCAAATAATGATATCCTTAAACCTGACCCTGATTGCAGGACAATAATTCCTGGAAATTACAGATGCGTCATCAATTCAATTGGCAAAGCTGTATGCGCTGAGGAAGAAATATGCACGAATTTCGGCAAGGCAGGTCCGTTCGGTGCATATTACAGCAAGGATTCCTGCAATGCAGAATCTGGCGCATGTTATTTTGACTATTCAAACACTTCAATTGATAGCTGCTATGATTGCGAGGTTGGCCAGAAATGCTTCAACTACACATCAGAGGATGCGTGCCAGGTTGACAATTGCCAGCTTGGCAGGATAACCTTGCCGTATGGCACATCATGCAACTGGTATTCTTATCCACAACTAGAGGAATTTGGAAAGGGACTGTGCTATAAGGAAAATTATACTGCAACAGATTATTGTAGTTCATGCAACAAAAGCACAAATGCTCCTTTAAACAATCCTGAATGCGCGCAGGACATATGCTCAAGATTGGGAAGCTGCTATAGTGTTGACTCCCAAGCTGCCTGCACTGGCTGCACCGAGGAAACTGCATGCGAAGATTTCGAGGACCAGCTTGCATGCACAGGCGGAATTGAAGGAGTAAATCAGGAACAGGAATTCTCAATGAACAAGATTCCTGGCTGTGGCAGCGGAAATGAATTCACTTTAAGCAATGATGCCTGCAGAATCGGCAAATGCAAGTGGGGAAGCATAGATGGAAATCCTGCGCAATGTTTCAAGGATGCAAATGATGATGAGACAGCAGACTGCTTGTTGCCAATTCTAGGAGGCGGCGTGGCATTTTCGGAGACATGCAAGCGAGATACTGTTCCGCCAGTCACAACAATAATTGCAGGGCCAAATTGCACAGGTCCTTATAATAATATCATACAAAATTGCATCAGTTCAAGTGACCGCGCAACAAAATTCAAGATGTTTGAAAAAAGCTGGGACAACGCAGCTGACCTTGAAAGCAAGGGAACATTCTATTGCATAAGCCCTGATGCTGACCAGTGCCCGGACATTCAAGTCCTGCCAGGCCATGAACAGGACACATACAAGCAGATTGTTCTTCCCGGTGAATTCCTGACAGCAAAAGGCCTGACCCTTGACCAGCTTCCGCAGGGAACAGCATATCTTAGATATTTTTCAATAGACGACTGGAATAATGTTGAGCAAATACATTCGCTGGCAATATTAATAGATACGGTTCCGCCTGAGGTGCAGGTAGATTACTCAATTGAAAATAACAGTGATAATGTATTCAATTCAGACATCACTATCAATGTGATAACAAATGAGGATTCGGTATGCTCGAATGACAGCCTGGCACCATTTGATGCCTCTGCTGGAAAAAATACAGGGAGCGGGATAACAAGCAACTCCTTGGGGCAGTCTTTTGAGGGCCATTATTACAATTTTGTGGATGGCAGCTATGTCTATAGCGTGAATTGCACTGATGCATTTGGCAATTTCGCAACTGTATCCGCAACAATAAGCGTCAACAGACTCAAGTACATACTTGACCAGTGGCCTGATGATGATGTGCCTTCAGAATATCTTGCCAAGGAAAGGCTTGACAACATCTTCAGTTCCAATCCTGTGCACCTGAAGCTGAAAACAGGAAGGGACATTCATTGCCAATACAGTGAGGATGAGATTGCATGGACTGACTTTGAATTGCTTGAAGATGGCATGGACATAAGTGCCTACACCAATCATACAAGCTCTGCTCTGAGCCTTGCAGACGGGAATCATGTTTATCATGCAAGATGCTGGGCAGACTCTGACCCGAGCGTAATGAGCGGCACAAGCTTTATCTTCAGTGTGGATTCAACTGCGCCAACAACAAGCCTCTTCTTCAGCAAGGGCGCAACTGTGGAGCAGGTTGATGACAGCAAGTTCTACACAAAAGCCGACCTCTCAAGGACTTTCTTCAATTGCAGCGATGATGAATATCTTCCAATTGAGCAGGTGCCGGGAAATGCAAAATGCAATGGCACATTATGGTGCAATGGACCAGCTCCTTGCGTGCCAAATAAATTCCAGAACTATACAAACAGGAGTTCACATAACATGAGCACATCAGGCTATTGGTGTGTCAGGTCTAAGGACCTGGTCGGCAATCTGGAAACAGTTGGCAGCGGAGCCAGATGCTTCAATATAAAGGTAGATTCCTCAGCACCCTTGATTTCCCTTCTGAGCCCTGCTGACAGGTTAATAACCAGCAACGGAAGGATTACATTCAACGGATTTGCAAGCGATGCTGAAAGCGGGTTGCAAGAGATAAGGGTCGAAGTGAGAGGAGGAGCTGGTGCTTTGATTGCCGCGCCTGCAACATGGAATGCTGACAACAGCTGGCAAAGCTCTGAATCTGACTTGTTCAATGGCATCAATATTATAAGGGCAGTTGCAATAGACAATGCAGGGAATATAGGCTACAGCCAGACCATAACAGTATATCTTGACAAGTTTGGGCCAAATATCACAAGTGCGAATCTGACAAATCAAAATGGGATAACTGTAAATGGCAAAGGCACACTTGGTCAGAATTATTCAGAGTGGGGCAGGGAATTCAATATCAATGTTTCAGTTAATGATTCATTCTTCACAGCAATGCCGGGTGCAATGCTACCTGAAAGGAATTGGGTTGACCTAATAGTTTATGCACCTAATGTTAATTATCAAATTTCAAGGGACAGCGTGGCAAAATTAAGTGAAAATAATTTCATGTTCAGGTATTTTATGCACCAGACTGATGCACCAAATGGCTTCTATGAAGGCGATTTCCTTGAAAATCCAGGAACATGGAAATTGACAGTTATTGCAGCAGACAGGTTTGAAAATACAAGAGAGGCAAATTATACATTCTATGTGAATGATACAACCAAGCCAAAATTTATGGTTGATGTGGTGGATGAATTTGGCAATGTTCCAGCTGTAATGCTACTTGGCAAAAAATATAATGTTGATGTTATGGCCTCAGAGCCCTTGCAATATTATTACAATGCAAAATTATTTTTCAAGGCCAAAAACAGCAACATAAAGGTGCTGATTGCTGACTGGCCGCTGACTCAGGTTGATTCCCACACATTCAGTACTATAATTGATCTTACTAGCTATCCTGCAATGCTGATACAGAGCGAGGGCAATCTCACTTTTGGCATTGCTGGCATTGACAAACATAACAACAATGGCTCGTCCTTCACGAATTTTACCTTTGATGCAAAAGGGCCAAGTGCACCAAGAATAAAGATACCGGGCACCCTGTCTGATTATACAGGACAAAATTGGTATGCAATATATGGCGCAGAGGGAGATGGCCTGGCTGGAATTAACCTGACTGCATTTGTCAATGTTATTTCAAAAAGTGTAGTGGATGTGAATTGGAATGCATTCCAAAGCAAATATTCCACCTCAAGCAACCCATCTATTTGGGATACAACCTCGCAGCCTGGAATATTACATCCAGCTAACCAATTGTATGTCAAAGGGGCAAACTCAAACTTGCAGAGCAGGGATTTGGCATCCAATCCATTGTACATTAAATTCTCAGGAACTGGCCAGAATGACAAGCTTCTGAATCTGCCAACTGGGGAATATTACAGGGTCATCCAGATTGAGACAATGGCATATCCTCTTGGTCCAATGCTGCTGACTCTCGATAAAAATCTTGTCCAGCCGAGCAATTCTGACCTTGACAAGGCAGTCAGCTTCCACGATTACAGTGGCGATGCTGGATTTTTCACCTTCAATTTGACAAATCTTGTGCAAGGCAGCAATTATGTGACTGTAAATGCACAGGATGAATTCGGGAACTGGCCATGGTCAGTGCAGAATATCCTGATTACAGGCGTGAAGCAGATTATATATGATCCAAACAAGCCATACTTCAACACCTTCAGGCCAAGCGCAGGAAGGACAACAAATGACAATTACACAACATTAAATGTAACAATGCATGATGATTATCCGGGAATAGACAACCAGTCAAACCTCAATCTTTCATTAGGCTATGTGCAATTCTCATTCAATAACAGCTGGCTAAATTGCACTGTCCAGAAACCGCCAGTAAAACCAAGCAAGCCAGCATGCAGCATCACAGAATGCATTGACAGTAATGCCGTCTGCAAGGTTGTGTACACGCATGACAATGCCTTCCCAAAACAAGACAACATTCCACTCAAATTAAAAGCATCTGACAGGGCGGGTAACTATAATGAGGTTGAATGGACGCTTGACATTGACCCGAGCAAAGCTGGTTATCCATTCTATGACATAGATACAATATTCGAAGATGGATGGTATGAAAGCACAGATTATATCACAGGTGAAATCAAGACAAGGTACACTGACAGAATAACTACTGGAATTTATGCAAATTACTCAAATGATGTAAGCATGATGTCAGGCTTCCCTGTTATGAAAAACAGCGCCAATCTGGTCATACTTTTGACTGATAATTCTCCTGGCGATAACAGGAGATTCAACTATGATCCAGCCTCGTCACTTGTTGAGGGAAGATACACATTCGAGACAGCTGCAAGAAAATACCTTAAGGACGGCAGCCTTGCTGAGCCATTGCCAGACTTATTTGACATTATTGTTGACCTTAGCCCACCAACAGCAACAGCAATATCAATTGCAAATGCCACAGGCGGAAGCCTGATTGACAGAGGATTGGGAATAGTTGTTGCCACAACTGTAACAGATGCCACTCCTAATGTCAGCGCTGAAATATTTGTAGACAGCATAAAGAAATTTGACATGAACATAAGTGGATTGGCAAATGGCAGGCTGATAAATTTCACAGTGCTTCCAGATTTCAATTCCCTAACCTTCCTCTATGATTTTGATTATGGAACACATACACTGGAACTCAGGCTAACTGATTATTTTGGCCATTCAAGCAGCTCCAGCCAGACATTCTTTGTGGATGACACAGTTGCGCCAAGGATAAATCTGACAACGCTCAATCCTGGTAGGATTGTCAACCAAAGCCATGGCGTGTCAAAATTATTTGGCCTGATTTCATCATCAAATCCATTGGAAATAGGCTTTATCACAGATGAGCTTGCAACATGCAAGCTTGACCTGCCCCTGCCTGAAATCATAATTGATTCAACAATGGCTGGAAATCATGTCCTGGACCTTGTTTCCGATTTATACATGCCAAGCGAAGTAGGAAGGGATTATTACATCTCCTGCTTTGATGCAAAGGGCAATGCAGGAACAAGAATCCTCACCTTGAGGAATGACATAACAAAGCCGAGGCTGCTCAGCATAAAGCCAGGTCATGGCTCAAGGATTGTCGAGCTTGGGCCCTACAACGAGGTTGGCATACTTGAGGTAACAACAAATGAGCAGACAAAATGCAGATGGTATGGCAATCTTGCAAATCTGGCTGTCCTATTGCCTGATGCAACTGGAACAGAAGCCTTCTATTCAGGCAGTATGCAAAACATGGGCACATCAACAGGCAAGGAATATGATTTCAAGTCAAATTACAGCCTTGACAATCTTGTACTCACAACACCAAACGGCGCAGATGATGCAAACTGGACTTTCTATCTCGGTTGCGAAGATTATGTTGGAAACATTGTCAATGTTCTGAATGTCACAAATTTTACAATTGACGTAAAAGTGCTGAGGATTTTGGATGCAGGGCCAAATGGAAACTTTGGCGGCAAAAATTATGTGAATATTTATGCAAGAACAGACAAGAATTCATCATGCTACATTGGCCCAGAGCAAATGATGAGTTCAGACAATTTCTGGCACACGTTTAATCTTACGGGCTTGATACATGGCCAAATATATGACATTCCAATATTCTGCCGAACAAACAATGCGCCAGAGAGGACTGCAACAGGATCCATATCATTCTCAGTTGACCTTGATGTTGACCCTGATCCGACTTTGACAAACATAACAGACAGCCTGAATAATTTAATTGCAGGACAGGGCACTGGAATACAAGCCACAACAGGAGTGTCTGACATAATCCTGAACGGCTTCACTGAAAGAATGACCAATGTCACGCTTTGCGACGATGTGCCAAACGGCGGATGCTGGTATGACCTTGCATATTATTATACATTGGACGGCCTGTTCTCACTGCCACATTTCATAGGCGATTATGATGAAGGAGCATGGTCATTCTATGTTGTTGCAAATGACAGCTATGGCAATGCAGAAATGTCGAATAACATTACAATATATTATGACAACACGCCGCCAAAAAAGCCAGTTGTTGCAAAAACACCTGACAAATATGCATTGGATACCTTGGACATTTATGGCTACATATATGAGGAAAATATTGATGTGTATGTGCTTGAGGACAATGTGGATAAGGGCAATGCTGTATCCGAGACAGGCGGATGGTGCACTAATTTACTCCTGCCTGCATCAACTGCAAGTGGCGCTGCTGCATCATCAGTTATAGATGTAACCCAGACCGGAGATTTCACTTCAGGCGATTATCTTGAATTCATTGGCACTGCTGGCATCAAACTGAACACAAGCGACTTCCTGCGCTATAAGGTAACCAAGGTTAATTCTCTAATAGGATTAGATTCAGGCACAATTGAATTGAACAAGCCGCTTGAAAAATCAATGCTTAATGCAAAGGTTGCAAAATGCAGCCAGGAAAAGCCAGTTGGCTGGTTTAGGATAACAGCCAACCTGCACCAGGGCAATAACAGCCTAAGAGTTGTGGGGCAGGATTCATATTTGAGATATGGACAAGCAAATGTGCTTCCAGTAATGCTTGTTGACCTTACCGGGCCTGTGATAACTGAAATCATGCCCTTGAAGGACGAGATTCTAAGCAACAACCGCACAAGGATAATCGCAGGCATAAAAGATGATGACAGCCAGATAAATGCAACAAGCCCATCTATTGTTGTTGATGGTTTATATTACAAGCTCGGCAACCTGACCTCATTTGCAAATAATGAACTTACATTTACGCCTAATTTCGATTTAGTTGAAGGACAGCATACTGTCAATGTGAAAGCAAGGAATGGTGTGGGGACTGAAGGACAAGCTGGATGGTCATTTACAATCTCACAAGATGTTCCGTCCAATCCTGACCTTTATGTAAATGACCAGATTTACAGCATAAGCACTGGATTGATGAAGCTTGACACAAATGAGCTGCATTTCACTTTTGTGTATGATACGAATGATGTTGTTGAGATTACAAATATCAAGCTTGACACTGGCAGCCTGACTTGGGCTCAGATAAATAATTATTCATATAGCTCCTCAGCAAATACAACAGATGCATCTCGGCATGTTCTCAGCATAACTGCTCGCAAGCTGCTGCAGGGAAGCAATTACGGGCCTGTAAAAACTGTGTATTTCTACATCATGACAGACACAACACCACCGTGGATTACCCTGACACAGACAAATGCAGTTTTCGAACTGGGAAACATTGCCACCTTGAAAGTCAGCACAAATGACACAAATTCAGGCATGGACAATGTTGTTGCAAGAATTGATGCAAGCATTGACTATCCTATGCAATACAAAGTTGGCTCATCATATGAAACAAACATTAGCAGCATTTCATTGGGGACACATGATGTAAAATATATTTCCACTGACAAGCTTGGAAACGAAAATGGGGCTTCAACACAATTCACAATAATAGACACCAAGAAACCGAACATCACAATTATATCACCCTTAGGCATGACTGCTGACACCCACGCTGAAGTAAGCGTGAGGATACATGACCTTGCAGGAATTGGCCAGTACAGGCTGGCAATAAGGCCTGAAGCTGCTTCAACATATACATGGCTGCCGGCCAGCAGCCTTAGCTTTGATGCAGCAACTGGCTTGCTGAAATATACACCAGAGCCAGACTGGTTCAGTGTCTGGTCAGTTCTGTCAACTTCAACAAAGGACAAGTATTTCCTTAGGGTTGAGGCTGTTGACAACAGCGGGCTGGCAGAATTCAAGGAATGGAATTTCATGCTTGACACAAATATCCTGCCTATCAAAAGACTAGAATTCTATGAAGTGGAAAACACGCCCCAGCAAGGCATAAGGCATAATGTAAGCAGTGGAGAGAATTATCTTTCAATTTACAAGCCGCATGTTGAGATTGAATTCAGTGAATCAGCAAAAGACATTGCCTTTGACTTCCGTCAGGAAGGCGGAACAGGCTCAAGCATTGAATTCACAAATCTTTCACTTAGCGAAGGAAAGATAATCCTGTTCAAAGGCCAGCAAAACATAAGCGAGGGGCGATATACCCTAACTGTAAAGGCAACAAGGGTGTCCAATGATGTTCCTGCGATATATATTTACACAATAATAATAGACCGCACGCCACCAAATTTCAATCTCCTGACAGACGGGAAGATTTTCAGCGGTGTCATGGCATGGACTGTTGAGCCTGATGAAATATTGATTGCAACGCCTTCACTTGTACTGACTGACAGCCAGAATGGAAAACATGTTGGGAAATTCATAGCAGTAAATGGCCCGGTATATATCTTCAATACAAGTGGCTTGGCTGTTGAAGGCCCTGCAATTGTAAATGCCACAGGCACTGATCTTGCAGGCAACCTTGGAAAGGGCACAGTGGCAGTCGAGATAGGGCAGCCCCCGACAATAGAGCCAATTGCCCCTGCTGAAAATGCAATAATGAACAGGAACAGGTTTGCAATCTCCATAAAACTCCAGGATGACATAAGCGGGATTGACCCAACCTCGCAGAAAATAATTATCGATGGATTCAGGACAGCTGAAGGAAATGACCCAAGATTCAAATGGATAGGGGCAGGAAACAAGATTTTGAATTATACCCTGCTGGCAAATGACTCAAACTATAGCGAGGAAGTGCATCAGGTTGTATTCAGCATTTCAGACAATGCAGGTAAGACAGCCCAGAAAGCCTGGCAATTCAGCGTCAACACGCAGGTCCCGTCTGATCCTGTTCTTTTCATCAATGGCTATGGATATAATGCCAGCCTTGGCATAATGGAGCTTGCAACAAACAACATTGACCTGAGCTTTGTCTATCCGAGCGGAGAAATAATCAAGGCAAGCAGGGTGAGCATGGACGGGGCAGATGTGCTATTTACGCAGGATGCAAGCAATATCATTGGCACTCCGATAATTACAACAGCTGACAAGAATGACCACAAGATTTTGATAAGTGCAAGCAAGCTTCTCAACGGTACCAGCTACAGCATTGATAAGAGTAATATGTTCAACCTGCTGACAGACACGACTCCGCCGACTGTCTCAAAAAGAACATACAGCAGGAATGCTGAATATTATGAGAATTTTACAATAAGCGCTGATGTCAGCGACCTGAATGGAGTAGGCGAGGTTGTTGCAATTGTGGACGGGTTCAGTGTGCCGATGTCGCTTGAATCAGGAATAAAATATATTGCAACCCTGACAGGCCTGTCTTTGGGCAACCACAGCATAACATATTCTGCAAAGGACAGACTAGGCAACACAAACAATGCAGTAAGCGACTATGTAAATGTAATTGACACGCAGGGACCAAGAATAATTCTAAAGGATGTCGAACCAGGGAGATTGATGGATGCCTTCACTGCAATAACCAATGTGCAGACCCCGCTTGGCGCTGGCAATGCAATGCAGATTATTTTCGACACAAATGAGCCAGCAAGATGCACACTCAAGCAGCCAATACCTGAATTGGCAGTTGATTCTGTATATAGTTTCAACCATGGGTTAGCAGTCACAAATCCACTCCAGGCGCCAACAGCGAGCGGCAGAAAATATATATTCTTCTGCGAGGATGAGAGAAGCAACAACAGGACATCCACAATAACAATAATACTTGACAACATCGCGCCTGTGATAACAGGACTTGCCCCGAGACATGACAGCATCCTGACAGATGTTGATGCTGCAGGGCATATTGCTGACCTTGCTGCAAACATAAGCGAAAATGCCTTCTGCAAATTCTATGGGAAAATGAGCGCTGAAGCTGCCCCTGTGCCTGTTGACAGCGAAGTTCCAGGATTTTATAATACAATGATGCAGGACATGCCGAGCATCGACGGCAGCGTATTCTCAAAGAGAATGAGCTTCAATCTCGATGATACCCTGCGCGGGCCTTTGAATGGCGTGGACAATGCAAAATGGACATTCTATGTTGCATGCGAGGATGTTGCAGGAAACCTGATGAAAGCAGTGAATGTCACAAACTTCACTGTTGATGTTATGGTGCTCAGGATTTTGGAAGCCCTGCCAAATGGAACAATTGGCGGCTCAACCTCAACCCAACTTTACATTGTCACAGACAAGGACGCAATGTGCACACAAAATGGCTTTGTATTTGAGTCAACAGGCGGAAAAGTCCATACATCAGCAATAACAGGATTGGTCAACGGCGAGACAAGGACAATTGATGTAAGCTGCACAATGAACAATCCGCCTTACAGCAGCGACTATAAGCAGATTGTGTTTAAAGTTGACCTAGATGTTAATCCTGATCCTGCTATCGAGCGGATAGTCAGGCAGAATGGCGCAATAATTTCCACGCCCTCTTCAGAGGGAATTGCCAAGAATGAGAAGGCGTATGTTCAGGGCGCAACTGAAGCAGGCGGATGGGCTATATTGCATGATGACATAACCTTGTTCCCCTGGCCTGTGCCATATTTTGCCCTGAATGGCCTTTTCAACATAACAATGGACTTCACTGGCCTGGATGGAAGATACGGGTTCTATGTTGAGGCTAATGACAGTTTCGGCAATCTTGAAGAAAGCGGAAAAGTATATGTGAATGTTGACTCAAGGCCGCCAAAGAAGCCGAGCATTTCTGCTCTTCCTTTGTACTGGAATTCCAATCTCCTGCACGTTTATGGATTCATCAATGAAAAAGACATAACTGTTTCAGCTTACAACTTCACAACCCTGATTGGCTCAGCTGTTTCAACAGAAGAATCTACATGCAATGCATTAACATCCACTGCAGCAGGGACATCAGGGGCAGACATAGTAAATGTGACAAACCTGAATGATTTCAATAATGGCATGCATATTGAATTCTACAATCATAACACAAGCAATTTCATACGCTACCAAGTATTCAATACAGTGGACATACCAGCCACAACAGAAGACCAGATAATACTTGACAAGCCTCTTGAGAAAAATGTGCCAGCTGGAACAAAAGTCAGGGCATGCTTGGGAGCAAAGCCAACTGGATGGTTTGACATTGTGCTTAATCTTGGCCTTGGAACAAATTCTGTAAGGATTGCAGGAACTGATTTTGCACAAAATGAAGGGCCAGGGATAGGCCCGTTTATTGTAATTGTTGACACAACCCCGCCGACAATCGAGGCCATCATGCCTGGAATAAATGACATTGTAAGCGATAACAAGACGCAAATAATCGCCAGGATATATGATGATGAGAGCGGCCTCAACCTGAGCCTTGCAAGCATGGAGCTGGATGGAATAATGCATGACATGTCTGACACAAGGCTGAAATACTATGCAGACACTGATTCACTTGTCTTTAAGCCGGGCATAGCTGACTTCTTCGGGGAAGGGCCGCATCATGTTATGGCATCGGCTGCGAACAAGGCAGGCATGTCAGCTGAATTAAGCTGGAATTTCTCAGTGAGCTATGATGTGCCAAGACTGCCTGACCTTTATGTGAATGGTCAAGCTTATGAAATTGTAGCTGACATAATCAGGCAAAACACAAACAGCCTTGAGCTTGAGATAAGATTCGATTCAGCTGAGACAATAAAAGTTGACAGCATCAGGTTTGACAATATTGCGCTTGCTTTTACTTCAGCTGGAAACAATGTATTCACAGCATCTGCAAGCACAGCTGACCTTGCCAACCATATTTTGAAAGTCAATGCAAGCAAACTCCTCTCAGGCTCAAATTATGGCCCGTCAAAAATATTTGGCTATCATATTTTGACAGACACAACATCTCCTGAAATAACACTGAAAAATTGGAATAGGACTGTTGAATATGGGTATAATGCAAACATATCAGTAAATGTAATTGATGCAATATCTGATGTTGCAGAAGTTTCAGTTCAGGTTGATGATGCGCTGCAAAACATGGTTTTGTCAGGCACAAGCATATATTCTGCAACGGTGAACTCGCCGACACTAGGAACCCACACAGTAAAATACATTGCAACAGACAGCCTTGGCAATAAAAGGCAAGATGTGTTTGACAATTTCATTGTCGCAGATTCAATACCCCCAAAAATAAGCATATTGAACCCGCAAAATGGGGACATAACTGCAGACATAATGGCGCCTGCCAGAGCACAAATTGAAGATTATTCAGGGGTGGACACAGTAAAACTTTACGTGAAAACTTCAACTGGCTCAACATACACTGAAGTTTCAAATTCAAGCTTCACCTACAATCCAAGCACCAAGCTGTTAAATTATGTGCCCGATCCAAGCTGGTTTGCACGATGGTCTGTTAATGCAAACACTGACCATGACGGCTTCAATATCAGGATAAATGCAACAGATGTAAACGGAAAATCTTCACAGGCAACCTGGGGCTTTAGTGTTGATACAAGGATTGTTCCATTGAATCTGGTCCAGTGGACTGAGACACAAGGACCAAGTGCCGGTAAGGTCATCAACCTGCAAAAAGAGATAAATTATGTGAGCATGTCAAAGCCGCAGATATTCCTGAAATTTGCAGATACTGTAAGATCTGTGAGTGTTGCATTATCAAATGGGACAAACCTGCCCATGACAGGGATAATTGAGCCAGTGGAAGGCACTGATTTCCTTTACAGGGCAGATGCACAGATTGGTGAAGGAGATTACACATTTACAGTCACTGCAACAAATATTGATAACAATGTAATCGGTACATATGTTTATGCCATTAAGATTGATAGAACATCGCCGCTATTTTCAGTTGTGAGCGATGGAACAGTAACAGCCGGCCTGCTTTCAGTCTCAGTCACGCCAAGCGAGAAACTTGCGGCAAATCCATTGCTTAATGTGACTGACCAGAATGGAAGGACCTATAAGGGGACTTTCATCTCCACTGACGGTATAGTATATGTCTACAGCGTTACGTTGCCAGCCAATGTTGCAGAGGGAATGGCAACAGTCGGAGTTTCTGGCCAGGACCTTGCAAGTAATGCTGGCTATGACAATTCATTTATGTTTGACATAGGCAAGCCGCCTGTGCTTGAAGCTATCAAGCCCGTGCCTGATTCAATAATCAGTGACAACAGAACCCAGATTGTGATAAAGGCAACTGATGACATAAGCGGCGTAAATATTGCATCAGCAAATTTGACTATAGATGGCGGCGCATATTATGATGCAAGCAGCTCAAGAATATTGTATTC